>ERZ650304.806-NODE-806-length-13791-cov-11.805911_pt1 | contig 13791 bp, 14 predicted proteins | sample MGYA00376240_ERZ650304 | MGnify/ENA primary metagenome ERZ650304 (study PRJEB26733, sample SAMN07839271) | wastewater metagenome | biome: small river; feature: stream; material: water | place: USA: North Carolina | collected 2016-03-01 ...
CGTTGGCCGCCCTCATCTTGCCGTGCGGGTCTGCGGGCGCAGGTGCTGGCACTGCGGCGGATACATCAGCGGGGGTCATCACCGATGCGCCTTTGACTTCGACGGTGACGGTGCCGACGGCGGCGCCCTTCTTGCGGGCGATCTCCTTCTTGGCGTCGTCGATGGCATCGTTGAGAAGCGATGCGAACTTGTTTCCGAGGTCTTTCCAGGGGGTCATGGTTGCTCCGATAGGGTTTGGGCAAGGGCGGCCACGTCGATGGGACGCCCGGACTCGGCTTGTTCGATGGCGTGGATGAGGGCGACGACGAGGGCGCGCGCGATGGGGGTGGGTCCGCGCCAGACCGACGGGGAGAAGTCGGTGCCAGGGCGCTCGATCATGACGTCGCTGATGGCAGCGTCTCGCACTGGATACAGGCGGAGGTCGTACACGTCGGGGACGCCGATCATCTCCCCGTGGGCTGTTTGCAGATGGATCACTCTGCGCTCCTTTGGTTCTTGGTCTTGGGTTTGGTTGAAGGTGAGGCGCATCACAGCTTGGCCTCGCCTGCGATGCGCTGGAGGCGGGCTTCGAGGGAGGCGACGCGGTCGCGCAGGTAGGCGTTGTGGGTTTCGAGGTCGCGGACTTGCGCGCGGAGGCCTTCGGCGTCGGCGGTCAGGCTGACGCAGTGCGCGAGGGCGGCTTGCGCGGCGCGGGCTAGGTCTTCGAGGGGGCGGTGGGTGGGGGGCGTCGGGGGTGCGGCTTCGATTTGGGGGAGGTCTTTTGGGGCTTCAATTTGGGGTGCAGTTATTTGGGGATTTGGGGGGAGCGTGGGGGGTGTGCGCCGGATGTGGGCCGCACGGATGTAGGCGGTGTCCTCGGTCACGACCGACAGCACCCACAAGGGGTCGGTGCAGAGGTCGGACAGTGCGAGGCCCAGCGCGTTGGCTGCCCGTCGATACCAGACCGAGCGGGGGCTGGCGGTCCCCGCGAGCAAGTGGTCGATGGAGGTCTCGACGGTCAGCGGTGCGCAACTCGGGGTGACGGCGCGCACTAGGCGGAGCAGCTCCACGCGGGGGATGCCGCGCTCGACCATGATCTCGCGGATGCGTCGGGCTGCGGCCTTTGCGTGGGGGCGCAGGCTGTGGGCTGCGAGGCGGGAGAGAGGGAGGGGAGGCGGGGGTTCGGGGGGCGAAACGGCTTCGACGACTTCGACGCGGGCGACCTCGGGTTGATCGTCGGATGTGGACACAGGCGGGACCGGGGCCGCTGGCGTGGCCTCGGGTTCTGGGGCGGGCTGCGTTTCGAGGGGTTCGGAGGCGGGAGGTAAAGGCGGGCGAGGTGGCGGCGTCGAAGTCGTCGGAGGCGTTTCGTCTGGGGTCTCGGTGACGTCGGCGTCGAAGTCGTCGGCGTCATCTTGGGGGGCGGAGATGGAGAGGGCGCGATTGGCTTGGGGCATGGATAGGGGGGCGGTAAGGGCGCGCTTGCGGGCGAGGTCGCGCTCGTAGGAGGAGAGGTCGAAGGATGCGGGGTCGATGGTGCGGCACCCTGCGGCCACGGTGGGGGCGAGCTTGCGGGCGTTCGCGATGAGGCGAGCGGTGGCCTCCTTTCGGGAGGGCGGCTTGTAGGCCATCGGCTTGGCTCTGGTTGGACGCGCGGATGTGGCGGTGCAGGCGGGGGATCTCTCTGTCAGAGAGAGGATGGGGACAGTGTTTGCAGGGGATATGCCAGGGGGCGGCGGACATATTTTGATGGCATCAAAAAAAGACCGTTGACGGACTTTGTTTGATGCGTATAATCGGTGCATCGGACACAGAGACCGACCCCCTCCCCTCACTGGAGACCGACGCCATGAACATCGCCGCCGCCTACAACATGACCCCTGCCGCCGACAAACCCTGGACCCGCGAAGACGACATCCGCTCCTCTATGGGCCTCTGCGCGCTCCTGCTTGCGCGCGGCATGCTCTACGTCCAAAGCGTCACCGCCTCGCGCGTCTGGCCGCTCGCCAAGGCGCAAGAGAAATTGGACGCAGCGCGCGGCCACTACGTCACCGCCAAGAAGCGCGGGGCGACCGACGCTCGGCTTGCTCAACTCGCGGCGGATGGCTTGACCCTCGCGGCGGCGATCAAGGCGGCGGAGGTGATCGCGGCACCCGCCCTGGCTCGCAACGCGGAGCGGGCCAAAGCGAAGGCGGCGGCAGCGGCGGAGCGGTTGCAGACCATCCGGCTGCAAAGGCAATACATCCTCAACAGCACCACCAAGGAAGCGGCCCACCACGTCGCTCGCGAGCTGGCGTCAAGGGGGCTGTTTGCTGATCCCCCCAAGGCACTGGCCGCGATTGTCGATGCGGTCAAGGCGGCGGGCGTCGTGGACCTCAAGGCAACCACCCCCGACCAAATCCTCGCCGCTTGGCTCCGCCTCGATCCCTGACCCTCACCCACAACCCCCAGCGCCCCCCCATCGGGGCGCTATAATAAGGAGTGTCCCCATGTTTGCTCCCCTCACCAACCGCTCTTGCTCCATTTGCCAACGCGAACTCACCGACGCCGCAAGCGTTGAGACTGGCGTCGGTCCTGTCTGCCGTAGCCGCTCCAACGAGGCGCTCGCCAAGAGCTTCCCCGCAAACTTCGACGAGGCCTTTGCTTTGGTCTGCACCGCGCGCGACAAGGGCTTGCTCGTCACCGTCCCCGAGGCCCAGGCCACCCTCACCGCCATCGCCGACGCCGTCATCATGGACGCCGACGCCCGCTCCCGCTCCGACTGGCGCACCGTCATCAAGCAGGCCGAGTGGGTGCTGTCCCACAACGGCATTGGGGGGCGCGTGCGCTGCCTGCTGCAAGACCTCGCAGATGCCCTCGGCTACAACGCGACGGCGGCTCTCTGGCGCGGGGATGTGGTGGTGGGTGCAGCGTCGCTGCGATTTGATGCGGGGTGCCTGATCCTCCAAAGCCCTCGCCCTTCCGCAGAGATCCGCGACAAGATGCGGGAGGCGGGGTGGAGGTTTACCCCCGGCCCCAAGACGTGGGCGGTGAAGGCGGCGAACACGCGGGCCATCGCCTGCGCCGAGCGCCTGGTGAGCACCCACTTCGCGGGTTGCGAGGGGGTTGAGGCGGCGGTCGCGGCGGCTCGCGGTGCGCTGGGCGGCGGAGCTGCTCGGCCAGAGGTGGAGGTCAAACCCGTGGGCGAGCGGTTGGCGGTGCGGACCCCCTACAACACCGACTTCGTTGCGAGCTTGAAGGCGCTTGTGCCTTACGCTGCAAGGAGTTGGGACGGTGCCGCAAAGGTTTGGATGGTGAGTCGGGACCATGAGCCGACGGTGCGCGACCTGATCGCTCGGTTCTTTGGGTTGTCGGTGGCCTGACAAAAAAAGCCCGCTGACGTACTTTGTTTGGTGGCTGCGATGGGCGGCCACGGCCAAGCCCGCTGACCGTGCGGGCTTTTTCTTTTGGAGACGAACGAGTGGAAACGACAACGGAAGCAACGACGGCAACGACGAATACAATCACCCCCGGCCCCATCAACGGCACCTGCCAGCTCGCGGATTTAACGGGGGCGGAGCTGCTGGCGAAGCGGCACCGGGGCAACACCAACGGGACGTGGACGCTGATGGCCTCGCGCGAAGAGCGGGGGGGCGACAACTACCATGTGATCGCTAGGCTTTCGGACGGGGCGTGGGTGCGGGTGCTCTACTACCAAGCAAGCGGGCGCATTAAGGGGACCAAGGATAAAGCGCCAAGAAAAACAGAGGGCTACATCGGCAACACCAACAAAACAAAAAAAGCACGTTGACGGCTTATTGTCGCAAGGCCGCATGTCCAACCGCCAATACCATGCGGCGGAAAAACCGAAGTGGTGGGTCAAGATAGGGTCCGCATTCCAGAAGATCCCCGACGTTAGAGGCGACGGCTTCTTGCGGGTCGAGGTGGACCTTCCGCCAGGGACCAAGGTTGAGATCGGGACAGGGCCACGAGGCCAACACGGGATTCGTGAGGATGTCACCACCGTCCCGATTGTGCCGTAGTTATGGTGTGTTGCAGATTCATACGAACAAATCAGCGCGGCGTGTTGGGCCGCCTCCAGCGTGCGGTTTGACTTGGGGTGCGGGTGCGGGGGTAGGCTGGCGCGGTCGTCGGCGACGGCGGCACACACACCCACAAGGAGACAGGCGATGCGATGGATAGTGATGGTGTTGGCGTTGATGTGCGCGGGGTTGGCGGTTGCAGAAGAGATGGTGGTGCCACCGTTTGCGGCGGTAATACCGGGCGATCATAAGGCTGGCGTGGTCGTGATGGACTACCAAGACCCTGCGCCGAAGCCGAAGTTTGGGAAGCCCGAGGAAGGTCACAAGCTGATTGCGGTTAAGATCGGGATCGGCAACGGCGAAGAGGGCGAGACCCCCGTTAATCCGATGTTTGTGGAGCTTCAATGCGCCGACTTCGCGGTCAGGAATGCGGCGTTGATGGGCGCGCCGAAGCCGGAGCTGGGCGCGACGAAGATTAAGAAGGCCGAGGATAAGGTGGTGGGGTGGGTGGCCTTCGAGATCCCCGTCGAACTCAAGGCCGCCGAGTGCAAGCTGGCTTATGGGGTGATGGAGAAGAGCGACTGGATCCCCCTGAGCGCGGCGATGGAGAAGCAACCGAAGCCTGCGCCGAAGTAGGCACGGCGCTTGCGGTCTGGTGGGGACCGCAGGCTTTGGGTTTCGTTCGCGAAAAAATGTTAGTATATTTATTGAGCGCCCCACCTGCGGGGCCACCACACACAGGAGCGCCAGTATGCAGACAGCAACGACAGAAAGGAGAGGGCGAGGGAGGCCGCCTAAGGGCGCTCCCAAAAGTCCTCGGGTCCAGGTCTATTCTTTCTCCCTCTCGCAAGAGAGCGCCGACCTCATCGAACGCCTCGCCGACAGGCTAGGCATCACGAAGAGCGCCGCGATGGAGCGGGCAGCGCAAGCGCTGGCCGAAAATATGAGCCAAAGGGCCGCGTAATTTAAGGCAGATTAAACTTATTATATTAAGTTTGACTGCCAGCACATAGCGGGGTAAATTATCCTTACTCCGCGTCAGAAAGCAGACCCGAGGCGGATACGTTCTCGGGTCTTTTTTTGGCGCAGAAAAAGTAAACCCCCTGGATTTCTCCAGAGGGTTCCTCAACCACTCGCGGGTTCGGCCTACGAAACTTCACCCGCGACCAGTCTGCCCTTGATCCTGCCCCATTGTATCGGGTTGGGTCAAGGGCCAGGAGACGGCTACATGCCACACCTCAAGATCGGACCGCAGAGATTTCTTGATGTTACCAACCACATCACCCACCACCACAAGACCCCCACCCTTCGGATCGTCGAAGCTGCTTCGCCCGATGACCTCGCAGCGGCGGAGCACCTGACGTGGTGGCACTCGCCTGCGGCTATCGGATTCCGCACGGGTGCCAGGATCGAACACAACACGGGCTTGATCTCGCGTTGGTCGCTGGTTGTGTCCACCCAGGGACGTTACTGGATTGCCTTGGAAGTTTGGGCAGATTCAAAAGCCAAGACATCCAGCAAGCAGACCCTCCCCCGTCACCTCCACCCCACGGCATACCTCGCGCAGTTGGACGGCATCGCCTTCCCAATGTCTGCGGCGGCGTAAACCCTAACCGGGGGCCGTGCGCCCCCTTGTGGAGTGTGACCAATGACTAATCAAATCCAGTTGTTTAATTTCAGAGGTGAGGCGCTTGAGGTCAGCAAGCAAGGCGACGACCTCTTCGTTGGGCTGCGTCGCTGCTGTGAAGCCCTCGGCGTTTCGACCGAGGCCCAGGCCGCCAAGCTCAAGAGCAAGGGATGGGCAGTCACTGCGATGATCGAAGGGACTGGACCCGACGGCAAGCAGTACATGATGACCGCCCTTCACCTCGACAGCCTCCCCATGTGGCTCGCGACCATCTCCGAAACGAAGGTCGCCGAAGAGGTCCGCCCCAAGCTGCTCGCCTTCCAGAAGGAAGCGGCTCGCGCCTTGGCCGATCACTTCTTTGGGCGAAGGGGGTCGGTAATGGCGACCCCCTCTCCCGCCGCTTTGACCGAGGCCGAAGTCGAGCGGATCGCTCAGCGCGCCTCGCAACTCGCCTACGCGCGCCTCGCCACCAAGATCCCTGCCCGCGACAAGCAGGCCGCGCTGTTTGCGATTCGCTACGAAGGCGCTCCCGATACCGTCGCGCTCTGGACCTCCAGCAACTGCGTCCTTTTGCCGCTCAGTGTTCCCCGGCGCGAATGGACCAAGGCCAGCGTCGCCTACAATCACTACTGCGCATGGTGCCTGGATAACGCACACGACCCCATCCACAACCGCGCGTTCCTTGGCCGTTTGATCCGCATGGGGATGCGGCCCAAGCGGACTAGCGGCTGCGTCTTCTACTCCATCTCCATCCTCCCCCTCTCCACCAACGGGAGGGCGAACCATGAGTAACCATTGGCTCGAATCGGGACGCGGGACAACCCCTGTCCCCGAAGGCGGCAAGACTACGGGCAGACCAGCACGGTCTGTCCCTGCTCCCACAAATCAAGACGACCACCAACCCGCACAAGGACGTGCAGCGGCACAGGCCGTGCTCCCCGTCGTGGCTTGCCAAATCATTGGCAGCGCAGAGGTGAGCATGGAAACCATTACGAAATCAAAGGCTATGGCGTCTGCAATGGCCGACGCGAAGCGCGCAGCCGAAATGTCCGACGCTCCCATCCTCCTCTTGGGGGAGACGGGGGTCGGCAAGACGACGCACGCGCAACAAATCCACGCATGGACGGGGCGCAAGGGCGCGTTCGTGGTCGTGGATTGTTGCTCTATTCCTGCGGGACTTATGGAGTCTCGCCTGTTCGGACACATTCGTGGGGCGTTCACCGGGGCGGTGTCGAATGCCGAGGGCGCGTTCAAACTGGCCGACGGCGGCACCGTCTTCCTTGACGAGATCGGTGACCTCCCCCTCGACATGCAGACGAAGCTGCTGCGGGTCGTACAGGGCGGCGTCTTCTGCCCGGTGGGAACCGCGAAGGAGGTCACGGTAAATGTTCGGGTTATCGCCGCGACTCACCGCGACCTGCGCGCCGAGGTCAAGGCTGGGCGCTTTCGCCAAGACCTCTTCGAGCGCCTCAACGTCTTCCCCATCACCATCCCCCCCTTGCGCAAGCGTAGGGCGGAGATCCGGGGGATCATCGACAGCGCATGTGCAGCAAGGGGTTGGGTGCTGGGCGAGCGCGTGGCCGAGGTGTTCGAGTTCGCCAACTGGCCAGGGAACGTGCGGGAATTGCTGGCGCATGTCGAACGCGCGGCGGTGTTTGGTTGGGACCACAAGCGCGCAGCGCAAGAGGTCTACCGCCCCGACACCAAGGCCGCTCCCACAAGTGGGCGAGAGGCGCGACTCGCCCGCGCTCTGGAGATGACGGGGTGGTGGAGCGCCGCTGAGTTGGCGCTGGCCTGCGGCGCAAGCAAGGCGACCGTCTGCCGCGACCTCATCACATGGACCGCCGAAGGGGTGGTGACATGCCGGGGCGAGGGTTCCGCAACCCGCTACAGCGTCTCGTCTCAATCGTCGCATGATACGATTGAGACTGAGACGAGAGACGAAAAAACGGAAGGGGAGGTGGCGAAGTGAACACCCAAAAACCTACCCCTCCCCCCACCCCCCGTCAACCCCAACCCATCCCCCTCCCTCGCACCTGCCCCCTCTGTGGGTCGGAGGATTGCGAGGCTGGTGATACCGGGGCGTGCGAGTCCTTTGTTGACGAGATGCAGAGACTTGATCGTGATGGGGGGTGGAAATGAATACACCCCCAATCAATCTCAATACCGCAACCGCCGACGAGCTCCGCTCCCTCCCTGGCGTCGGGCCTGCCCTGGCCCGCGCCATCCTCTCCGACAGGGGGGCGGCTGGGGAGTACGCCTCGGTCGAGGATCTGCGCCGCGTGCCTGGGGTCGGACCCAAGCTCATGGCGAGGATCGTCGGGCTCGTGGCCGTGGGGGGCGTAGCGGCTGCGGCTGCTACTGCTCTCCCCTCGAAACCAAAGGCTGCGACCCATACCGCGGCGCAGCCCGCCAACGATGACGCTACCCCAGAGGCCGCGCTCGCCGCGGTCGAAGCGGTGTGGTCGAGCCGCGAAGATAACGAAGAGATCCGCCCACCGGGGCCGGGGTTGGCCTGGACCGCTGGGCAGATCGCAGCAATTAAGGCCATCCGCTGGCACTTGCGGAACAAGCGCGGCGAGATCTTCGTGCTCCGCGGATATGCAGGCACGGGGAAGACGACGCTGTTGGTGGAGGCGCTGCGCCCCTTCGTTGCGCCCTCGATGCTGGCCCCCACTCACAAGGCCAAGGCGATCCTCGCGCCGAAGGCTGACCTGCTGGGTGGCGAGGCATCCACGGTGCACCGCTGGCTCGGTTACGCCTGCATCCTCAACGAAGAGACAGGCGAGGAAGAGTTCAGGCGTGCAGCTCGCGACCCGAAATACGACCCGAATCCCAGGACCCCCGTCGTGATCGATGAGGTGTCGATGATTGGTGTGGAGATGTGGGCGGAGATCACCCACGAGGTCAAGCGGTTTGGCCTCATGTGCATCGCGATGGGTGATCCCCTGCAACTCCCCCCCGTTGGCGAGGATACATCGCCTGCTTTTAGGGTCTCGTCGGGCGTGGAGCTAACGGAGGTCATGCGGAGCCAGGGCGCTTTGACGGGCGTGGTTCTGGGGGTGCGCGAACGCATCCATTCTCCCCACCCTCCCCTTGCGACGCGCGATGTCGAGGACGCCAAGGGGCGCGTCAACGTCATTGACTGCAAGATCGGTCTTCTGCGCGATTACTTCGCTGCGATTCAGGGTGGGCGAGATGCCATCATCCTGGCGTGGACAAACCGCATCGTTGATTGGGCAAACGGCTGGATAAGGGCGCAGATCGCAGGCGACTCTTCCTTGCCCTTCGTGGTGGGCGAGGTGCTTGTGGTGACGGACCCGTATCGGCTTGACGAAGGACGTGCTGCGAAGCTGGGCGAGGGGCCAACAACCCGCCCCATGCTCTACACAGAGAGCCGCTTGCGGGTGATCTCGGCAGAGATCGGCAGACATCCCCGCTGGGATGACGCGTGCTGGATCCTCAAGGTTCAGCGCCTCGGCTTCGGTGCATCCCCTCGACCCATCGAAGACAGCGCAAATGACGAGGAAACAGATGAGGAAACGGGAGATGAGTTGGGCGTGGAGGTTGTCTACGCTCTGGACCTCGGCCAACGCAAGGCGTGGTTAGATCGGTTGCGAAACATTCGCGAGAAGTTTGATCGGTTTCGTGGGCTTGCTGCAAGTGGCAACAAGGATGCTCGGCGCATCCAGGGCGATCTGGCCCGCGAACTCTCAGCCTACCGGGGCGCTTATCTCAAGGCCCGCCCAGGCTACGCCACCACCGTCCACAAATCCCAAGGATCCACATGGGATGATGTCTATGTGATCCAAGGCGACATCGCCAAAAACGACAAAGCCTTTGAACGAAACCGCCTCCTCTATGTGGCATTTTCCCGCGCGGCCAAACGCCTCGCGGTCTACGGGTAAGAGCGCAAAATGAGCAGCCTCAAACACGATAAGAAATCCATGATTGAGGCGCTCTCCATCCTCTCCCCTTCGGGGGTGGTGGAGTTGCGCGCCTTGGACTGCGAGCCAGGGAGCGGGTTTGACCGCACGGTCTCTGGTTACTTCGACCACCACCACCACGAGGCCCTCGCCGACGCTGCGATCAGGCAGGCAGGCGGGGCGACCGGGGTGTACATAACACTCCAAGAAATCAAGGAGGATTGCCTAGCGCGTGCCTGCAACCGCGCACGCCCAACCAAGAAGAAAGACCCCACCACGTCGGACGCTGACGTGGTGCAGTATCGCTGGCTCCCTCTGGACTTCGATCCCAAGAAGCCAGCCGGGGTGTCGTCATCCGAGGCCGAGCATGAGGCCGCACACGCAGCCGCTCGCCTCTGCACCCTCACCCTCTGCGACGAAGGCTGGCCCGCGCCTGTCTACGCCGACAGCGGTAACGGCGCGCACGTCCTCTACAGGCTCCCCGATGGGTGGGCTAAGGGGTCGGATGGGGAGAAGGTCAAGGCCGTGCTCGCGGCGTTGATTAAGCGGTTTTCGAGCGAGGGCGTTGACCTCGACGCCAAGGTCTTCAACCCCGCGCGGATCTGGAAGCTACCCGGCACCGTCGCACGCAAAGGCGACGAGATCCCAAGCCGCCCCCATCGCATCTCCAAGATCCTCTCCGCCCCCGCTGTCGTCGAGGCTGTCTCGGTAGAGAGACTGGACGCGCTCGCGGCGGAGGGTATGGCCATCATCAACCCCCCCAAACCTCCCCCTAAGCCGAAGATGCCAACCCCTGAACCAGGGGTGAGTCGTCTGCCCGCGGTCGGTGGTGCATCGGGCAAACCTGCCCCTGAGCATGAGCCAGACAGCAAGGAGAAAATTGAGGACGCCCTCGGCCACATCCCCGCCGATGACCGAGACACATGGCTGCACGTCGGCGCAGCGCTCCATCACTGGGGCGACCCCGACGCGCGTTTTTTGTGGGACGATTGGGCGTCTTCGTCGGGCAAGTACGAGGCCCGCGAACAGGATAAAGCGTGGGCATCCTTCAAGGACGGTGGGCGAAGCGGAAAGGTTCGGACCCTGGCCACCATCTTCAAGCTCGCTCAGGAGAATGGCTGGGAGCATCCGCTGGCGAAGGCCAAACGCGAACGGGCGGCGGCGTTGAAGTCCAACGTGGTGCCGCTTCGCCCTGCCCCTGCCCCCGCGAGGGCTGAGGGTGGCGGCGATGGGGAGCCGCGGGGGAGCCTTGCCACGAAGCCAAGGCCCGCACCCGTGCCTGTGTCCATGTGCTCGTTCGATCACCAACCCAATGATATGGATTTGGCGATCAGATTTCTTGAGGACTTTGAAGCGGAGTCGGACCACCCGATGGTCTTTGATGAGGGCAATCTCTGGCGGTACATCCCAGACCAAGGGCTCTGGAAGCGCACCCGCCAAGCCGACCTCACCAAGCACGTTCGCCCGTGGCACGGCACTGTCATCATTAACGAAAAGGGAAAAGAGGAGGGCAAGGTGCGTATATCAGCGGGCGATTGCAAAGGCGCGTTCTGGTTGGCTGGCCAAAACCGCGAAGAGATCGGCTATTTTGATGATGCTTGGTCTGGTGTTGCGCTCGGCGACGGGCAGTTCGTGAGGGCTGATGTGCGCGCCGGGAAGATTATCTTCGCGCCAGTGACCCCAGACTGCCGCGCTCGCGCTGCCCTGCCCTGCCACTACGACAAGGACGCGAAGGGCAAGCTCCTTGACCACTACCTCTCAACCGTCCACGCGGGCCACCCCGACGCGGAGGCCCGCGTGCAACTCATGGGTGAGATCGCCTTCGTCGCGCTCATGGGTATCGGTCCAAAGTTTGGCAAAGCCATCCTCGCCTACGGTGGGCAAGGCACAGGCAAGAGCCAGTTCCTAGAGATCCTCTCCGGCCTTGTGCCTGCCGACGCACAGGTCTCCATTCAGCCCCACGAGATCGCCCACGAGTACTACGGCGCGGAGCTCGTCGGTAAGCTCCTCAACGTCGTGACTGAGTGCAAGGAATCTGAGGTGATGTCGGAGGCTGGGTTCAAGGCGGTGGTGTCGGGCGAGCAAATCACCCGCCGCCATATCCGAGGCGAGCCGTTTAAGTTCCGCCCCAAGGCGCTCCACGTCTTCGCCGGAAACAAACTGCCCCCCGCACCTGGCGCAACCGATGCCTTTTGGATTCGGTGGATGCCCATTGGGTTTGATCGGACCTTCCGCGAAACGGACAAGGAGATCAAAGACCTCGGCGCGCGCATCGTGGCTGAGGAGATGGACGCGGTGCTGGCATGGGCTATCCGCTGCGGAGAGGCCCTGCTTGAGCGCCGCCGCTACACCGTGCCGGGGTCGGTCGAGGGGCTGTTTAAGCGTTGGAAAACGGACAGCGATTCGGTTGCCGCATGGGTCGAGGAGGACTGCAAGATCCTCCCCGAAACGGCAGAGCGCAAGAAGTTCTGGCGAGCCGCCGACGCCCACGGCGCTTACATCAAATACTGCGAAACCAATCGCTTCGGTGTGGCCAATAGCCGGACCTTCCGCCAGAGGCTGGAGGCGCTCGGTGTCACATGCACGATGATGGCTGGGCGCTCCCTCTACGGTCTGGCTCCGAGGGGCGACACCGTGGACACGTCGGACGACCTGCCGATCTGAAGGTGGACGGAAGGGCGCTTGGGCAACTGAGCGCCCTTCTCGTTTGGGGTCCGAGTTGGTTTACATAATCGAGAAACCTGAGGTCATGGTGGGGGGTCGGTAGACCAAAAGTAGACCCAATGGTGGGGGGTCGCAAAATCGCAAGTGCCAGAAAGCACGATGATTTGTGAGTGTTGGTAGAGGGAGTAGACCCATTTGGGGGGGCAGTACCCCTTGAGGCGCGCGCCTGCGCCTGCGCTGAAAAGTCCTTTGCTGCCCGCACCCCCCACCATACTCTATCTGCCCCGGTATTGTTCGGCTTTTGGGTCTACCGACCCCCCACCATACGCTCTACCGACCCCCCACCATACGGGTCTCGGCGGTGATTATGTCCACCCGTCGAGCTCACCCTCCCCCTCCCCGCCACCTCTCCCCCCTCCCCGCTGGCACACCCCCTGCTCTTACTCCCCCCGCGACTCCCCTTCCCCGCACAGAGGAGGCCGTCATGTAGCCACTAACCCACCGGGCAGTCGTGAGGCTGCCCCGACCCACCCCCCCCTCACATGAGAGGCCAAGCCATGACCCGCCCACGCTACCTCCCCACGCCCGCCATAGAGATCCTGCGCAGAGAGATCCCTGGCCTGCCGTGGGAGTCGCCCAGCGGGGCGGATGTATCGACCGCCGAGGGGTGGATCGCCGCCATCAACAAGGCCGTCGCGCCTACCCCTGGCGGTCCGATCATCTGCACCCGCGAAGCCAATGGTTGGTGGAAGATGTCGCATGGCGATGTCTGGAGAGGCGGTGAGTCGCTGTCCCTGGCACTGGACCGCCTCCTGAGCGACATCACCCACAGCGGCAAACTGGAAGTGCCTGACGTATGGCCGGACTTCTGGCCGCCCCTCGTCCTTGCCCTCGCCGCAGGGTTCGCGCTCGGCCTCACCGTGGTCATCCCCGTTGATGGGGCGACGGCACTCGGGCAACTCCTACGCGGTCTGGCGAGCCTCTTCCTCCTGGTCCCCATCTCTGGCTGGACCGCGCTCCGCATCGCCCGCGTGTGGGCCATCCGCAAGCACCGCCGCGCCCTGGCCATCGCCGAGTTGATGCGCCGTCCTCTCCCCTGGCTCGCAACCACCAAGGGACCACAAGCCGAAGCGGGCAGCCTGAGTCTTGCCCCTCCCACCTAACCCCCCACCCCCCAGAGTCTACTCCAACCCGCCACCGCCTCCCCGCCAAACCTGTCCGTTTGCGTCCCCTGACGCCTACCCTATCGCCGCCGCCGAAAGTCCCCCGCTAGCATATGGGGGTATAGCGTAATCGATGGTCAGGCACACTTCCTGCACTTGATGTGTCTGTCCCGTGTTGGGATAACAGAACCGAAATGGAGACAGCATGACGACCAAGCTCGCCACCACCACCACCCACACCGCCAAGCTCACCCAAGACTGCGAAGGCGGCACCACCGTCTTAACCGCCGCCGTCAACCAAGACGGTTCGCTGTCGCTGGAGATGATCGCCGGGAGTCGCCTGCTCGACCTCCGCCTCGACGCGCAGACCGCGCGCGATTGGGCCGCCTGGATCACCAAGCATGTCCCCG
>ERZ650304.807-NODE-807-length-13772-cov-5.106510_pt1 | contig 13772 bp, 25 predicted proteins | sample MGYA00376240_ERZ650304 | MGnify/ENA primary metagenome ERZ650304 (study PRJEB26733, sample SAMN07839271) | wastewater metagenome | biome: small river; feature: stream; material: water | place: USA: North Carolina | collected 2016-03-01 ...
GTCATGCATACTATTACCTACTAAAGTGGCGAGCCGTTAAGGATTCGAACCTCACTACATCGAATTTGGAGTCCAACGCACTCCCAAGAGTACAACCCATTAAAAAGTAAAAAGAGTACTATGGAAGTTTCATCCATAGTCTTATAGGGGTAGAAATAATGTTTGTGCCGTTTTGGCTGATATTATTACCTATACGCATTAATACTATGCTAGTACTCAAATTTGGTGGGTCGCGTGAGATTCGAACTCACTGCCGCTTCCTTAAAAGGGAAATGCTCATCCACTTAAGCTTCCGACCCGAAACATATACATTTACAAGACTTGTCAAAAACTATGTGCACTATTTTTTAACAGCTGTACTTTGTGTCAATCATTTGCCGTACAACAAGCGCCTCTAGTCTCATAAACATATTAGGTGAAGAAGAATGGAATCCAACCATTGTAAAGGCACTACGACCTTGCTTAGCCTAAGCTACATCTTCGTAATATTTCCTAGTTTTACAGTAGGCTAGGACCTACCTTTGCTATGCAGTATTGAAAGCTTAATTAACTACATATACAAATTTGGGGTGTAAACGGGAATTGAACCCTATCTTTCCGTTTCACAGACGGAAGTGCTAACCGTTACATCATTTACACCATTGATCGTTTTAATCTGCTAATAGCTTTATTAACAGCTTCTCTAGAAAAATTAAATTGTGAAGCAATCATAGATTGTTTAATACCTGAATTATATAAACTTAACATTTCCAAAGCATTTTCTTGAGAAATTCCATGTTTGATTGGCAATCTAGTTGATAATGCATGCTCAATTTGAGTTTGTCTTCTTGCAGACATTAAAGGCTTTAATATAATCATCAAATCTCTAGCTTTTTGATGCTTAATACATGCTATGTAAGCATCTTTATAATACTCCTTAGTTTTTGAAGTTTTATAAAATTTTGTATCAAGCAAATCTGCTACTTTGGCAATTGTATCTATGTCTGTAGATACACCAGAAATAGCTAAACCAGTAGGATTACTAGGAGGACCCTTAACAAAAGATCCTTCACCTTCAAGCCATCCAGCCAACCAATATAAGTCTTTGTCATTCATAATTAATCTCCAATAGATGAATTTTAATCATCATAACAAAGTGAATCATAATAGTCAAGTACGATATATACATCCTTCACAGGGATGGTCACTAACCATTTATGATACCAACACCACGATTCTTTATCGGTAAGCCATATCGCACCCAGTAATAGCCGATTAAGCCCCTTAAGCCTTCTGTTTCTTACCGATAAAAAGATTATTAACAAGTCAGCTAGTACTCCAATGCCACGCATTTAAGACCTAGACATTAACCCTTGGCTAACTGTTAATAAAATTGGTCGGTGGGGATGATATCGAGTCACCGCCGCATCTGATCAAGACCGCTCTACCAACTGAGCTACCCACCGTTATTCGTGCTATTTAAAGCATAGCTGCTTCTTTAGACAGGAGCGCCTCACTAGAGATTACTCTAGATTGGTAATGCTTACCTGCCCTTCAGTGTAGTATGATTTTGGAATCCACCTAGGCCGTATTACTACGAATCATGTCACATACTACAAAATTGGCTCAGGCAATAGAATTCGAATCTATCTACAATTGGTTAACAGCCAATCCGCACACCATAGCGCGTCTACCTGAATAAAAAATTGACACATATTATTCTGTTCGATATACTTAATAAAAGTTCGAACATAAGGAGATAAATATGTCAGAAAAAACTTTAAAAGAACAAATAATTGAATTACGAGATCAAGGATTAACATATGATCAAATTAAAGCACAATTACAATGTTCAAAATCAACAATCTGTTATCACTTAACAGACCAAGAAAAAGTAAATACAAGATTACGATCTAAGTCTTTTAAGGCTACTAATCCATTAGCAGTAAAACTTAGCAATTTTATAACAACATCCAGAAAAGGAATTAATAATAAAGTAACTAAGTTTAAACAAGATCAAGAAGTACGACAAGGCAATAAAGCACATAAAGACTTAACTAATAATCTAAACTACAAAGAAGTATATGAGATATTATCACAAAACTCACAATGTTATTTGACTGGCTTAGAAATTGACTTATCTAAGCCAGCAACATATCAATTAGATCATATACTACCAATATCTAGAGGTGGCACATCAACACTAGATAATATGGGCTTAACTTCTAAAGATGCAAATCAAGCTAAAAGAGGCATGACAAATGATGAATTCTTTGAGCTTTGTGCAAGTGTAATTGCACATAACGATCTACTTGATTTAGTTTATTCTAAAATGGGTCTTGAATGACTCATTAAAATATCGGCTATGGAATGTTAACAGCATTCTCCCGCACCTTGCGGGCTACACAGAAAAAATCTTTGTCTAAAATAATACCATTATAATTAAGTGGTAGCAGTAATTATTAGCCCACGTAGTCTAATAAGCCATCATCAATATTGACATGTCCCACAAATAGACTTGTATAGAGTCTACCGTCCAAGATTATGTGACACTACCATACTATATGTGCCCATAATAAATCTCTTTACGAATTATAATTTATTTTAACAAAACCGAGTAATTGATTTAACAATAACCGAGTAATTGATTTAATGATAACCAACTAATTGGTCTTTGTTTTCTTTAATAATACCGTTACGAACAGCATCAAAGAACTTATCTAATCTATCAGCATATTCATTAGCATGAACAACATCTCTAAAAGGAGCTGTAGCTAATGATATACCATGAGGAAAACCATGTTTTTCTAATTCAACACCAACTGGAATAAAGCGAACATAGGGTTTGCCACCATCCCAATAAATTTGAGTCCAATCACTGTTACGCATAATGCTCTTCTTTTGAATTGAATCTGTATAGTTGATAGTGTGTTATTACACCAAATGCTCTAAGGGTCATCATATGCGTCTAAGTCTATCCTATCCCTTACTTTCGACTCATTAATTCAATGGCTACGCCCATTAAACATACATATGATATTGTGCTTGTTCTTCCCCTAATGGAGTCACATGTAGATAGGGTTCTCTACATAACATTCCCATTTTGCAACTCTTTAAATGATGGCTACCTTTAAGCCAACATCCTAACAACTACACAAAACTTTAAAATTTGGTCTCGGATGAAAGAATCGAACTTTCATTATTCTTGCTCCCAAAGCAAGTGCCATACCACTAGGCGAATCCGAGAAGGTGCTTAAACACTGTTATAGGATGAATACTTCCGCTTAGCAGAACTAATCAAAGTATAAAAGATATTTAAGGCTTTTTGGTACCCCGTACTGGAATCGAACCAATCAGTCAGGCTTCGTATGCCCAATGCAAATAAACCATAAGACGGGATATAATTAGATTTAAAGTAGGCGTTCACAGAAACTTTAATTTGGCTAATGTATTTATTTAGTGGTTGTTTCCTCCACCTGCCAACACCATTTACCAGCACTTAGCTCGACTTTAAGAATCTGGTAGCCCAGCTTGGAGTTGCACCAAGGGTCTTCACGTTATGAGCGTGGCGAGATACTACTTCTCTACAGGGCAACAAACTTTATTAAGCATACAACAACACTATTTCTGTTGTCAATACTTATTTTCAATTAATTTTCTAAATGTTGCAACACTTTCAGCTAAGGCATCAATACCAGGCTGATATATAGCAACACCACTTCTTGAGCGCCACTGTTCAATGTTATGACGATTGTCATCAATTAAATAGTAGTTTTCACCTAAGCAATGTTCTTGTTTATCTATAGCATAAGGACCAAATGTAACAGGAATATCTATGTTTAAATGTTTGCGAACTGATTCCATTTTGGAAAGCATTGAAGGCCAAGCAAGGTCTTTACGAGCTAATGGTAATGCCGTTAAGAAGCGCATATTGCCTTTTGACAAATCATATAGTTCATCAATACACTCATTTAAGTTAAGAGCTGGTTCAAGCATTTCAAAAAACTCTGGAGTAAATTGATAATGCCAAAAATCAACTCTTTCACGTTCAGTCATATCTAAGAAATTAGTACCAGTTAACTTTTCAGTACCACCTAAAAAATCAAATGTAACATCATCCATATCTACGAAGAGGATTGGACCCTTCTGCATAATTATTACCTATTTGTGGAATAACATTATTCACTCTTTTTAATGCTTTCAAAACAGTAGTAACTGCATTGCCATTATAAGGTAAATATAAATTACGTTTTTTAAAGTTAAAATTATCTGAGATATAACAAACTTGCTCAAATAAAGGATTGATTGCGACTTCTTTTATAATCCAAGAAGCTCGTCCACTAGCTATACCAACAGTATGAAACTGACCAGCGCCAATCATATGACGCTCAATAACGGCATCGACTAATTTAAAACGCTCTGTATTACCAGTAGGTAAAAATGGAACATTGTCATTTAAGCGAGGATATGTAAACCCACGAAAACTTAAAGGACCAAGAGGATTCTTTTCCAAAATGTAATCAAAGATTAATCCATCGAGTGGAATAAATTCATCAATATACTTATGGGCATGAATAGGAATAGCTAAATGCTCAAAGCTAGTATTGCGCAAATCACATTCATTATTAGTAATAAACAATCTAGTTTTAAAACCATTGCTGTCTACATTCAACACAAATGAATCAAGACCTTTACAACTAAAATTATGCATAGCTGTTTTTTTGACTAAATTTACGTCTGCTATAAGTTCAGCTGACATATAGAATTACTCACTAAGAATTGGTGTAGTTACACCAGAATCAACAAAAAATCTAATACCAGGAATACTATCAAAATCTTGAGGAGCATCATAATGTCTATGATATTTTGCCCAACGCCAAGTAGATTGAAGTGCAGACATTGGGAATAGCGATTTAATTTTATCAACATCGTTTTGCCATTTTGCATCACGATATGCTCTAGTGCCACTACCAACAGAATTTTTAGAATATCTAAAAATTGAAATATCCCAACATTTATGAAAGTCATTGTAACTCATTTCAATGTCATGTCTAAAAACTGATATTTTTTGAGTAGCTAAATAATGGCGGAATAATTCAGTATAATTACCTGAATCTACATAACCAAGAGACTTGTCAGGAGCGGAAAGTATTAATTGCATACTGATTCCATAAAATTGGTGGGCCCACAGTGAATCGAACACCTAGTCTCATCCACCCACCCTTTAAAGACACCGCGTTTACAGCGCGGCGGTAGGAAATGAACCCAATAAGATTGTTATATTGCATTAATCAAGAGTTAATGTCAACATCGCTTTTAATCAATTTGCTTAAATTAAGCTTATCTTGATTTCTTATTGCCTTTTCAGTTTTACCATGACGACCACCTTTATTAATATGCTGGTGAATCGCAACTGGATTAAATCTAACAAATTTTGTTTTTTTCTTTTTCATGTTTATCCCAAATAAATAATAGAGAGGCAACAGCTGGATTCGCACCAACATACTCAGCTTGGATTCTAAGTAAGACTTATGTACGCCATGCATATAAGCAAGAATAAATTTATAAATCACTATATATAGAGCAGATGTTTTACTGTTAAACTATGTCGCCATTTTATTTATAAAAAACATGATTACCAATATACACAACTTGTTTGCTTTTAACTTTTAAAGATTTAACTTTAAAGTACTTAGCGCCATTAGTGTAATTGGTTTTTAAATCACCGTTAATAACATCATTGGCAATCTTTAAAGACTTTTGCCATGACTCATTATTGGCTTGTGGAATCTTCCACTTATGAACATTGCTAAATTGCCCATGCTCATACACAACTTCGCATACTGTTAAATTACGTTCTTGAGAACGATTAATAATAACTTCTGCTACAGCTTTTTGCCCTACATCAATCTCACCACGAGATTCGTGAAATATAGCTAGAGCCATACATACCAATGCTTCTTTCAACATTTGGTTTCTCCTTTCTAAAAGCAAGATAAATCTTACTATATGAGGATAAGCCTACAGTTTTCCCAGCATGTGCCAAATACTACAAAAACAGACTTACTATTTTAGTAAATGAATATCAAGAAGTCAGTTTGAACAGATATTCATATTTGGAACTTTTTTCAGAAGTTCCTTAAACTGTCATAATCTATATTACGATCACACCCACCAAGCCCTACTTAAAAGATCATATCGTAGAGATAATCGCTTAGTTCATCAATGAGAAAACACCAAGTCCCGTAATACATACCCTCGTTTTCTTGGTTAGATTATGAATTTGGTGCCAACGAGTGGATTCGAACCACTAAAAAGTCGGCTTTCTCAGCCAACCACGTCTACCACTTCCGTCACATCGGCATATAGCTTTAAGCTACGAGGTCTTTAATTTTTGACGCTACACTAATTGCACGTTGATATTCTTTTTCAGCAACATCTTTTTGCAATAAAGCATTAGCAGCAATTTGACCCTACATATCAATATCATCTTTATGGCCATCAGCAACCACATAAAGGTCACTTACCATCTGGTCAAATTGTTGCACAACACTGTCAACAGTTTTGACTTCAGGAGTGGGCTTAACCCAAAATTTCCAATTCATTTTTGAAACTCTCAAATTAAGAAGCTATTTTTGTTTAAGCTTCTTGTTAAAATGGCAGCCCTATACCGATTCGAACGGTAACTGTTTCTTTAGAAGAGAAAAGTGCGAATCCACTACACTATAGGGCCACGGAATGAATGTCCGTTCACTTTCTGGAATGACTACACTATATACGGTCTTATAAGACTATGTGAGATTAACCAATCAGTATACTTGGACAAAGAAAAACGCACGAAGGAGAAAAAGAAGCTGGGCCGTTAAGATTAAAAGTCTAAGTAACCAGCTAACAACGCTATCATGCATAACAATGGAGGAAGATGACGGATTCGAACCCTCTAACCCTTTTCAGAATCAAACTGCTTTCAAGGCAGTGCCGCTCTCCAAGACGGTAGATCTTCCATTATTCATACAGGTCAGTATAGTTTTTACCATACTGACTTACAGCATAATCTAAATATTGCTTCATAGCTTCCTTAGCTAGAAGTTTAATATCTGGATTATACAATTGTTTGGCTTCAGATTGAGGTGTAATATAACCTTTAATTTCATAAAGTTGATTACCAACTATAAAATCAGGATAATAATTCTTAAGTTGACCTTCAAATTGATATGTTCTTACTTCTACACATCTTTGAATATCTAAATTATTATCTTTATGATACAAAACAAATGCCAATTCCCAACTGGAATCACAAAATATGTTTTTATACCAACCCTTTTTTCCTCTGCCGAGAACCTTTTCTATAACCACCATTATTTAAAATGGCTTTTTCTTTAATCTTTCTGATGCGCTCTTGTTCAATTTCTAAAGTAGAACCCTTGCCAGTACAATTTCCATTATTTTTTAATGAAGTTTGCATTTTTTGAATAGATTCAACAGAAAGTTTACACCTCGAATCTCCAGCAAGACCTTTATTCCAAGGCACAGAACCTTTTTTAGAACCAGCGTTAGGACTTCGCACAACTGGAATTCTATCTGGATTATTTAAACATTGTCTTTCATGTGCAATTAAAGAGCCACGCTGATTAATTTGTTTAGCACAAAATTTACATTCATTTGTCATAGTTACTCCCATATTAAACTATGGAAATATTATAGCCAAATAAAAACAATGAGTCAATAAATCAAGACCGCATCCGTTAGGCCAGCTCGGATTACTCTTCCATAAAATCAATCACAAACCCATTGATTACAATCATTCATAAAATTGAATGGCTGTACAACAGGTTTTGAGGAAACATTTTGCTGAACATTCTGATTAGCATTAGCAGAATTAGCAACAGATACTACAGCTGCGGCAACAATTGCAGTAGATAACAAATCTGGACCAGAACTACGGTATCCATCGTTATGATGTCCAGTATTATAATTATTTACAATAACCGTTTTTTGTTTAGGTTGCTGTAAAGGTTTAACATTATAGCTAGACGGTGTAGATACTGCAAGCACTCTTTTTGGAGTGTATGGCGTAACCGTTGGATTAGGCATAACTGGACGAGGCTTTTGCACAATTGGCGCAACATAAGTGGGCTTAGATACAACAACTCGTGTAGGTGCACTATAGCTTACAGATGGTCGCGTATAAGAACTGCTAGAACTACTAGAAAATCTATTAGAGCTAGACACAGAGTGAGAAGATGAACGACTACCAGAACTATGGCTATAAGCAGAAGCAACATCAATATATGCTGTGCTAAATGCAAGAGCGCAAACTAAGGCAAAACTAATTTTTTTCATGACAACTTTACCAATGAAATAAGAACACCAAATCCATTACATCTTGGACATTTTACGGTGTTATGACCAACAAGTTTAATATCTACCCTAGTGCCTTTACAGCCAGAGCAAACAATATAACTACCAACAGGATAGACATACATTATGGCAACTGAGATTGAAGTTTTGACCAATCATGATCAAAATCATTCAACATTTGTTCAATGTCGCGCAAATTGCAATCAGAGTTTTTAGTCAAACATTCAATAGCATCTGTTAATGCTTCTGAATATTCCATCATCTGTGGAAAGTAAAGCGTTTGCTGCATACCATGCACTTTAAGCATTGATATAGAAGAACGTGCTTTGCTTTTAGCCTGATTAGAACGGCGAAGTAAATCATCTTTACGTTTTTGCTGTTTAGCAGCAATATCTTTTGCATTCCATTTCTTGTGAACAAACTCTTTAACTTCATCAAGATTAAGCATAATGGCAACAATGCCAATCACAATAGCAAAGAAAAGAAAAACAACCCATAATCCACCAGAATCATCTTCTTGCTTAACTGGTTGTGGTTTATACACAGGAGTTTTTAAAGGTGGACGCAATACATAATATTGTTGCATTTCAGCTTTAGCATCTACGGTATTACCATTAACCTGATACACTTGACTCAAATAATAATGAGCCTTAGCTGACTTTGGTTGTTCAGCAACAACTGCCTCTAAAGCAACTTCAGCTTGAGGATATTGTTTAGCATTAATTAAAGATTCAACTTCAGCAACAGAAGGAGCAGCAGATGCAATTGACGAAATCATCATCAAAGGGAGTAAATATTTCATTTAAAATACCTAATAAGGAATTTGCTAAAAGCAATTAATACAACTAAGTGTACAAATGCCACAAAAGACAAAAATGGTATTTTATGTACAGACAATAACAAACCAATTACTAAAAAAATAAATGGAATGATAACACCTATAATAAAAAGCATTTCAAGAAAAAAATGTTTAAGCTGAACAGGAGGAACTGGATTATCCATAAGAAGCACCAGATATATGATTTATAGTTCTTTGACTTAAATCACCCCAACAACTTTCATCTGGAGACCAATCAAGAGCAAGTTGATGTTGTTGTTTAGTTACTTCATCAATTTCCACACCTTCATTATATACAACTACCGAGGAATTATCGGTAGTCCAAGAATTAGCTCTTAAAGCATGAGTCATTCTATTACATAATAAAGGAGCAAACTTTTGAGCAGTCTTTAAATCAAAAGCTTCAAAATAAACAGTGTATGTAGCTGCAAATATTTTTGGCATAATATCACCAGCAAATAAATTTGGTGGCCTCGCTGGGGATCAAACCCAGTTTACGGAATTGAAAGTACCGTGTCCTAATCCTATAGACGACGAGGCCGAATAAAATATCTCATATAGGAATTGAACCTATATCTCCCTACGAGGGAATGTTTCCGAAACACCAATGAGATAAGTGAGAGGTACGCATGCTAGGATTCGAACCTAGACCTTTTTTGAGTAGAAAAAACGAAGTAACTGTAATATATGCAACTGGCTCCAGAGCAAAAAGCTAGTACAGCATATCTTAAGTGCTAACCATTACACCACATGCGTAAAAAAAGTGCCCAATGCGAGATTCGAACTCACGTGGCCCGATTTATAGTCAGGAGCTTTAACCAACTAAGTTAATTAGGCATAAAACTTGGAATACACAATAGGAATTGAACCTACCTGAAACGAATTTGCAATTCGCTGCCTAACCACTCGGCCATGTGCACTCAATTAAATTAAATATATAAGTAATAAATTATAAACAGACTGTTTTCGCGGTAGTCGGGGACTTGAACCCCATGCAAGCAACGCTTGCAATCCACAACGGACTGACCATCATTTCTAAGTAACTGTTTATTACGCAATATATATTTAAATTTGGAAGGGAAGGATGGGATCGAACCATCGTATAGTGGGTTCAAAACCCACTGTCTTAACCGCTTGACGACTTCCCTATATTACTGAACTCTCTAAGAGTTAATTGAAGATGAGAAAACATTTTCATAGTTTTATCTGTATCTGCATAAAAACAAATTGCAGTTAATTGATCGCCAATATCTGGCTCATAAAACTGAGTATGTACAACGTTCAGTTTATTTAACTTATCAATCTGCCTTTCAAGAGATTGTATATCATTTACAGATAACATTACAAGATATTGTGAATCTTTATGCCATTTATCAAAAAGTTCTTGATTTGTAGCAGAGAATTCCGCTATGGCATGACCACTTTGCACGGCTTGATAACCAGCACTAATATCTTTTCTAGTAATAACTACTAATTTTGAAGTAATCTATTTCATTTTCATTTGTCCAATATGTAAGTTGTGTGACCCGTATTTATCGTACCAGTCGTTCGGTCAAAACTAATAACAATGTCAGTTTTGGTGAGACCATGCTTTCTTTGCAAAGCTCCACGTTCATTGACCATCAATTCAGTTGGAAACAAATAGGCATGTTTGCCTACCTCAATGTTGTCCCAATTTAAATGGGCATCATGGTATTTAACAACGTCTTCCATTTGTTACACCAATACATAAATTGAATTTAAAGTTTCAAATTGACCAGTTGTTTCATCATAGCTGATAACAGGAGAAGTTATTGAAAGCTTTCTATTGCTAACAGAAGATGAAGTGTGATCTCTTGGATAAACAAATGCTGAGTATCCAACACGAATAGGAAATATATCTGCATCTGCAGCTACATAATGTACGGTTTGCTTAGTCATTTGTTTTCCAAAAAAATAAATATACACGAGGGTAAGAAGCGAGACCAGAGATTTTTTAGTTTCCAATAAACGAAGTATCTGATTTCTAATGCCACAAGTGTAATTCGGATTAGCCCTGCTTGTTACGCAAGCGAGCTACAATATCTGCGGCAGATTCTTTTTCAGTAGCGTCTAAACGCTCCAACAAATCATCACCACCACGTTGTTTTTGCGATGCAATTTGAGCGCGAGCTACGGCTGATTGTTCATCAACTTTACGTTGCAAACGACCTAAGTCATTTGTTAAACCATCAATGTTTGAACTCACCAAAGCATCTGCTACAGCGCCTTGTGCTTTTGCAACTTCAGACTGTGTTTGCATTACGCGCACAGTATTTGAAGATTTATTACGTTCTTTATTCAAATTGTCGATTTGGTCTTCCAATGCATCGGCAGATACCTTAACACTGTCATGCTGCTCTTGTAAAGCTTTTGTTTCAGCTTCAGCATCTTGTAAACGCTCAACACACTCATTGAGTAATGCAGTATCGTTTTTATCAGACGCTTTCAATACAGCGGCAGACCATTTTTCAACATTAGTTTTTGCTTTATCCAAATCATCAATGATGAGGAAAAGCTGACCTTGAACCTGCTCAAATGAATTCTGAGCAGTACTAATTTTTTCATCCAAATCACGAATAATTTGGCGACCCAACGACGAAGGGTCTTCCATGCTATCAACAACGTCATTTGCCTTACCAGTAAAAATACTGCCAAGACGTGCAAATAAACCAGCCATTAATAATTTCTCTCTAAAAGGGTAATGTCTCCTAATGTAGGACCATTAGAAGTGTATATATTGTGATGTGAAAATTTAGCACCTTCAATCATCAATGTTTTAATATCGCTTTGCACTTGGTCTAAACAAGTAATTGCAATACTAATATTTTTCCACAAATGATTGTTGCCATAAACATCTGCATTGATACGACTGTAAACATCGCCATAAGATTCAAAACGACCAAATCTCATTGTGCAGTATATTGGCTTGACATCAATGACTCCTAAAATTTACTTTGCCTTACTTTTGTAACGAGCAAATTCAGCGGCAAGTTCAGCATGACGAACATTTGAACACCAGAGGCGAAACTCTTTAATCTCACCAGAACGGTCTGGTAAACATTGAATAATCGTAGCTCCATTGACGCGCTTAATTGATACAGCAACAGTATAATTAAAATCAAAATCAACAAGGTCTGAATTTTCAACAATGTCTAACAGTCTTTTGTTTTCAACTGTTAAATTTTGATTTTGCATTCTTAAAGTTGCATTTTCTTCTTTTAAAGAAGTCAAAGTTACACGCGCCATGGTTAAACACCAAAATGATAAGTAGCAAAATAATTTGACAAGCGGTTAATTAAAAACCCAACTTGAAATTGACCAATATTGGCACGCTGCATATCAATATGAGGAATAGCAATATCTAAGTTCTTGTAAATACCATTACAAGCAGCTTGATAAAACTTCTCAACTTGTTTATTGACTTCAGTTGATACCCAACGATTTAAATCGTCAATATCAAAAACAACAGCTAAAGGCATATCACTAGCATCACGTACAGACTTTTCATTCATACGTCTAGTTAAACGCTCAAGTGCATAAGCACGACCAATTTCTTTGGCAAACAAATCTTTAGTCGAACAAATGGACAGTGCACCAACAAGACGATTGTTGTCATGGTCAATGTAATAAGCGATGGTAGAGCCACCACGAGGATTCAAATTTTCGTCATCAAGCTCTAAACGAGAATGATGAAACCGAACATCAGCTGGAAAGGAAAAGGTTTTATCTTGCATCATTTTGCGTAATTCTCTGTAATATAAAGTGGAGTACGAGCTTTCTCTGAAACATCAGAAGAATAATTACAAACACCAAGTTGAGTGCCAAACTCTTTTGAAAGCCTATCTGCTAAATCAATAACTTTGATCAAACTTTCACCAGTAATTGTGGCATAAGTTCCCACAATAGGATAATCACCACCAAAATACTGTGGATTAATATCCGTAATAATATATTTCTTTTCAACCACAATAGTCACTCCAGAAATATAAAGTCATTTAAGACCATGTAACGCCAACAGCTTTTACAGTACCAACAACTTGAAACACTGTAAATTCTTTTGAACCATCAGACTTTGCTAAACGTTCAGCTTCACGCTTTGCAATTACAGCAGTTTGATGTTCTTTTGGTTCTTTTGAAATACTTAAACCAACATCAGAAATAGATCCAACGATGAAAGTACCATTAGTTAAACGAGGCATATTAATCTCCTTAGATTAATGATTGTTAAAATTGAGCAGGATGCGAAAATCGAATTCGCTTCGTTAATAATGCTTGACACTATGATGTTTATTTAATATTATAACTGGAGCGGCATGAGAGACTCAAACTCTCGCCTACGTAGGACGGAAACCTAAGCATTCTTTCCATTAAACTAATGCCGCATAATAATATTATCAAGGACAATAAATATGTACCAAGAATTAAATAAACAATTTTTAATTTCAGAACTGGATTTTAAACAATCCAAAACACTAACATTAATTAATATTCAATGCGCAGTTTGTGAAAATATTTTTCAACAAACTAAACATCAAGTAAAAACTAATTATGCAAGAAGCAAATCAAAAAAATT
>ERZ650304.808-NODE-808-length-13763-cov-5.050044_pt1 | contig 13763 bp, 14 predicted proteins | sample MGYA00376240_ERZ650304 | MGnify/ENA primary metagenome ERZ650304 (study PRJEB26733, sample SAMN07839271) | wastewater metagenome | biome: small river; feature: stream; material: water | place: USA: North Carolina | collected 2016-03-01 ...
TGAGAGTACGGATAGCTTGAGTACTGATTTTCATCTGTACTTTCTTGCCATCAATAACGAGAGTCTTCTTCTGAAGGTTAGGCTTCCAGACTTTCTTGGTGTGGCGCTGAGAGAAGCTGACGTTATGTCCGAATTGCTTTCCTTTGCCGGTGATTTCACATATCTGCATTTGATCGATCCTTTAATAGATTTATTGAAGATTCAAAGTGTTATTTTAGAGGTTTTACTTCTTAAAGTCAAGCATCCCATGATGCTTATTTTTGTTATACTAGAGGGACGATGTTTTCAGAGTTATCTGGTGGTGATTTAATCATAGTTTTTGTCTCTATATTGCTGTCTATGGCAATCCATGAGGCTATGCATGCGTTTACCTCTCATTGGCTCGGGGACTCAACTGCTAAAGACCTAGGACGCCTTACACTAAACCCTTTAAAGCATATTGATCTTATAACAACTGTATTACTGCCACTGGTAATGATCTTAGTAGGCATAACGCCGTTCTTTATAGCTAAACCAGTACCTTTTAATCCGAACAGGGTGAAGTACGAGGAGTTTGGTGCTGCACTCATAGGGTTAGCGGGACCATTCACGAACTTTGTGTTAGCAGTCATAGCGGCACTTATTGTGCGTATTTCTGGCATAGCGGTAGGGACTGATGTATTCCATATCTTTAGTATCTTTATACAGATCAACTTGGCGTTCTTCGTGTTTAATATGATTCCATTCCCGCCGTTAGACGGATCTCGTTTACTGTACGCGTTTGCACCAGAATCACTACAGAAGTTTATGTATCAGATCGAATCAATGGGCTTTACAGCTATTCTATTATTTATGTTTATCTTTATTCAATTTGGTGGTTCAACATTAGTTGGGAACATAATTGACGCGCTATACCGAGTCCTTTTGGCCTAGTACTTAATGAGTTATAATAGAGGAGGCTGGTGCCAATAATATGATAATCTGAATATTTATCATACGGGATTCCAACATTTAACAAGGCTGTGGCCGAGTTGTGCGGAAACCCACCTGGGTTTAATTCCAGGTTGTCATGTTGGGGCCAGTCACTAAGCACTTCAAGGAGTGCTTTTTAAATTCCCATCTGTTACTATATGGCAGATGTCGGGGTGTGGCGCAGTTGGTAGCGCGTACGGCTGGGGGCCGTGAGGTCGCAGGTTCAAGTCCTGTCACCCCGACCAAATTTTTATGACAGAAATTCAAACAACGGCTATTATCCCTGGTTTTAATGAACAAAGGACGATTGGACCTGTAGTTAGGGCCGCACTTAGGGCAGAGTCGGTAGACGGGATAGTTGTTGTTGATGATGGCTCTCGTGACAGGACTGTAGTTGAAGCATGGCGGGCAATTGAGCGTGAAAACAGTCCCAAGCCATTTGAGGTAGTTAGCCATTCTTTTAACGCTGGGAAGACAGAGGCTGTTCGGACAGGGGTTGATGTAGCATATGAGGAACTTGGCCTACCGAGAATAGGCGCTCTAGTATTTATTGACGCAGATCTATCGCCTGTATGGTCACGCCTAACCCCAGAAAATATGAAACTAACTTCAAGATTACTTGGCCACACTGGCTTACTGAAGGAGGTAGGGGTTACGGGAACAGAAGACGCCTTTATAGATTGTCTAGCCCGGCGAATTGATCAGATTACCGCCCCGATATTAGAGCGGGGGATACCAATGACAATCGGTATGCCACAGCGTAACTGGTTTGCCGATAGAACAAGAACGCTTTTAAATTGGGGAGCACTAGGTGGTAATCGAGGTGTGCGTGCTGACTTTTTCGATCAGCTCATAGCTGAAAGCCAGGAAAGAAATATCGGGATAAGTGGTTGGGAACTTGAAGCGGCGCTAAATACATTTGCACGTAAACGTAGAGACGAGTACGGCGTGAAGCTTAACCGAGGAATTGAGAAGTTTCTTTGGGACGATATCGTTAACGTTGGTAGTCGAGTAAAGACAGGATCGTTTACTGGAGGTGTACGTCGCATGGCCCAAGTTCACGGTCGGGCAGTAAGAGGTCTATTGAAGTACGGCTACCAGTTCTAAGGTATGCAATAATAAGGTAATGAAAAGCCTTAAGCTTAACCATGAGTTCGCTCAGCTAATTCTACAGGGGCAAAAGACCTCTACGTGGCGTATTAATGACGACAAAGACCTCCATGTAAACGAAGATGTACAGCTTATAGATAAAGTAGATCCCTTGAAGCCTGAGACATGGCAGCCCATAGGAACTGCTCGGATAACGAGTATCCTTGAGAAGCAGCTAGGCACGGTGACGGCCCAGGATATCGCTCCAGGAGAGCAGCTAAAACCCATCAAGGAGCTTCTGGTGGAGTATCGGAGCTACTATGGTCAACAGGTGAGCATAGAAACTCCTGTTAAGATAATTACCTTTATATTCACCCCTCAACCCATCAGTGGAACTGTAGCTAACAGCCAGGTACTAGTAGTCGAGATGAAGCTTTTCTCAGATGGTGGCTCGCGAGGTAATCCGGGGCCTTCTGCCTGTGGCTACGTCCTTATGGACATGCACGATCAGGTTATTGTAGAGAACGGACTAGCATTAGGTATTACGACGAATAATCAGGCTGAATACCGGTCATTGAAGTTAGGTCTCGAGGCTGCTCTAGAGCGTAATGCAACAGTAGTGCACTCGTATATGGATAGTATGCTAGTAGTTAATCAGATGAACGGACTATATAAAGTTAAGAACACCGATCTTATGCCTATTAATCAGGCAGTTAGGGACCTAGTGAGTCGTTTTAGTCAGGTAACCTTCACTCATGTTCCCAGAGAGCGTAATCGCAAAGCTGATGCCATGGTCAACGAAGTACTCGATGCTCTCAAATCGTAAATTTTATGGTATAATACTTATGTTAGATTGTCGACTGGTCGCCTGAGTTTACTCAGGAGGAAAGTCCGGGCAGCGCAGGGAAGGATAGTTGTTAACGGCAACCGGAGGTAACTCTAGGGAAAGTGCCACAGAAACGAAACCGCCCAGTTTACTGGGTAAGGGTGAAACGAGTGGAGTAAGAGCCCACAACATCCATCGGTGACGATGGGAGTAGGTAAACCCTATCTGCTGCAAGGAGATATGTCTCATAAGGTTTCCCGCCGAGGCTTGTCACAAGATCCGCTTGATTCTATGAGCAATTGTAGAACTAGATAGATGGCCAGATAGAACAGAACCCGGCTTACAGACAATCTGACACCTTATTTGAGTATTATTATGACTGCTGAAAATCAAGAACAACCCTCAAGATTTATGCCTCTACATGAATTTACGAGGCGGCTACGCCCGGTCTGCACCGACCGAGGAGGTGTTGTCGCGACAGTGAATGCCATGAGCAATGAGCAGCGCACTAATACTGGTCGCAGAAATCCGTTCAGCGCTCTAAAAACATCGCTTTTTAGGCCGATAGCGCCGGATCCTATGAGAAGCAGTGAAAAGCTTCTCGAATTCATGGAAAGTCCAGGGTATGAAATTGATGTGGATGCGTTGGCCCTGTGGGGGATTAGTAGGGCAGATGTCGATGGTTGTTGGGGCCCGTACGGCCATATAAAGGGATTGGGTAAGCGTTCTGTAGAGTCTCTATTAACAATTACAGAGGGCGTCTTAAGCGAAGCGGGTATTGCAGTTGCTTCTATTGATGTGGGCGAGCTAGACTATCTCTATAGAGTGTCGGGCTCTGATTGCATAATCCCAGGGCAATAAAAAACCGCTCAGTTAGAGCGGTTTTTTAGTAACAATGCCGAAGATGTTTATTTCTGAGCTGCTTTAACAACTGCTTCAAAGGCAGCAGGTTCGTTAACGGCGATTTCACTTAGAACCTTACGGTCTAAGGTGATATTAGCCTTCTTAAGGCCTGCAATCAGGCGGCTATAAGTTGTACCATTCAATCGGGCTGCAGCGTTAATACGCGCATTCCAGAGTGCTCGGAAGGTTCGCTTCTTGTTGCGGCGATCTCGGTAAGCAAACTGAAGTGATTTAGTAACGGCTTGTCGTCCACGCTTGATGCTTGAACGGTTACCACGGGTAAACCCTTTAGTAGCCTTACGGATTTTCTGATGTTTAGCGTGAGAAGTAACGCCTCGTTTTACGCGCATTCCTTAGACTCCCAACATCTTCTTTAGATTTTTCTTGGCTTGACCTTCGACGTTTATAACGCCGGCGAGGCCTCGTTTGCGGCTAGCACTCTTCTTCTGCAAGAAGTGACTGGCCATAGACTTGCGTCGAAGAACTTTACCGTTCTTGGTGACGCGGACGCGGTCTTTTGTACCGCTATGAGTCTTTAGTTTTGGCATTGTTATTACTCCTAATCACAAAACTTAATTGTTTACCTGCTAGCTGTGGTTGTTGATCAACTACGATTTGATCTCCAAAGCCAGCGATTACTTTATCTGCAAGCTTAAAGCCTAGATCCTTATGGGCTAGTTCGCGACCCCGGTAAAATACAGTGATTTTAACCTTATGGCCTGCTTCCAGGAACCCTAGAATCTTACGCGATTTAACGCCTAAATCGTGCTCGCCAATCTTTAACCCAAAGCGCATTTGCTTAACTTCAAACGATTTGGCGCTGCGCTTGCTTTTCTGCAGCTGCTTCGTACGTTGGTAGTTGTATTTACCCCAGTCAATGATCTTGGCAACAGGTGGGTTCGCTTCAGGCGATATCTCTACGAGATCGAGCTCTTGTTCCTCTGCGAGGCGTAGTGCTTCATCTCGAGACATGACACCAAGCTGTTTACCATCTTGATCTATGACCCGTAGCTGGGTTGCTCGAATCATCTGATTCAAGCGGGTTACTTTGGCGATTGCTTGCTCCTTGCATCGATTAAGGTTGACCTCTAATATACCAAATTAAGCAACAGGGGTCAAGCAGATACGCACAGGTTCTTACGCTTATTTTGTTGCTTTGTGTCGCATATTCAGCGTGGAGCAGTAGGAATAGCTTATTATCTAGTTCATGGGGTGCTGTTTATAGGGCTATACGACAAGGCAATATCCAGAAACGGGTTGGTTAGAATTTACGATGTATAGCGAGCTAGGTGAAGGCCTGAAGTCTAAAAATAATAATAGAAAAATCCTTAAGGTGGCCGTGCAATGATGAGAAAAAGTTGACGTATAAGTTAGCTATTCTTGGGCCTGTGTGTGCGTCTGTAGACAATCAATCGCGTCCACAAAAATATAATAAAAAACGGCCTTTTGCGAGGAAGGCCGTTTTCTTTTTTGAGGTTTTTGTTTTTGAGCTTCGGCTTGTGGCTTCGTCTCTTTTTGTTTTGATTACAGTCGGTTGAGAACTGTTATCTAGGGGTCGTTTTTGTTTTTGAGCACTTTTTTTATTCAAGTGCTAAACCCATCTTATAAGTACTTTTTTTTACTGTCAACACGTTTATGGCAAAAAGGCAGAAACCTGTGTATAACTTTATGAGCATAACCAAAACTTTAGATGCCTATATTGTGCATTTTTGGGCAATATTTTGGCCGTTAGACGGCACTAAACTTAGCGTGAATGGCGCAGGTAAGTGGGGGTATCATTAAATGCCACTGTAGCCATCATGGGTATGTCGCTACGCCGCAAAGCAAGGCCTTTGACGTGCCTTTATGTGCAGTATGTGAAGTCCGATGAGCCATATGAGATTCGTGATGCTATACAGTCTATGCGACGCGGCTTGAAACGCTTATTGGAATGAGAGCGTCAGTGATACTAAATTGAGTGAGATACGTACTAGCTGTTCTGCCATGTACTAAGACCTATTAGGCCTGGTGAGTACGAACTGAATGGATTCGGTCCACTTGTATACAGTGTTGGCGACATACGTACTGTTATTTTTAGTACTCGTAAATTTGAGTAGAAGGGATTCTGATCCTGTAGATTATTAATTATGGTACCCACTTTTACTATTGATATATCTTAATTAAGATTGCACAGCTGGAATTTGTAGAATCGGAATGGGCGTTTAAATTGCCGTGAAAAGTGCGCCCAAAGGGTATGGGAATTGGTATTGAAGAGTCACCAATAATGAGTGAGTATGAGAAGCGTGAAGTAGACTACGAAAGCAAGTTTGTGTAAAGGTTTTACGACCCCGAAAGCCGGCGATACTAAAATAACATTGTTATAAAAGCTACATAAAATATATACCCAGATAGATACGGATTAGAGATCTACAGGGTAATGTTATTAAAGATACAACAATAAATTATTGACATACCATAAGCATTTAGGTATGGTTTCTGTGTAAGCAAAAAACAAAAACTTACAAAAACTCTTCGTCGCTCTAACCGCGGAAACGCGGAAAGAGCGGTCAGTCACAGCTGGGACGGCAAGCGCTCTAATAGTATATTTTAAAGCAGCGCATTTGCCGCCCGGCACCATATTTTTTAAGCCTCTGCTTGAACCCTTTATACAAAACCTCACACTAAACTAAATTGGAAAAAATATGCCAAACATAACAAACAAAAGACTCGCGGTGGTGCTCCTGGGGATGTATGGAGCACTTTTTATTTTTCTGAGCACTACAAACCCGCGGAGTATACCCGCAGCAATATTACTTTTGCCGTTAGTCTGGCTTTTTATGAGTCTGACTGGCACTGGCCTACTTATTTTGCGACTCGTACAGCCACATAAAAGTGAAGAGGATCTTCGTAAACAGTTGGGATATGCGGCAATTGGCGCTGCAGTCCCGATAGGCATGCTTCTACTAAGATCGATCGACCAGCTTACTGCTAAGGACATTATTCTTATTGTAATGTTATCGGCAATTGGCCTGTTCTATCTTGGACGCTTTAAGTTTGCTCAAAAAATAGAGTGATATGACTAACTCCATTCTGGTATACTTAACAACAGATGGATCCAAGTCAGAACATACCTAGTCCTCAGGCAGACTTGCCAGCGCCTTCACCTGTGACGCCGCAAGTATCCCAGCCTGCTCAACCCGTACCAATAGACGGATTACCTCTTGGCATGCCTGCGGGACCGGCCACCGACCAGCCTGCTGCTGCGCGTAGCCCACATTCACCGGTAGTAGCGGACGATGTGGATCTTATTGAGAAGGAGTGGGTGCTTAAGGCTAAGGCTATCGTGGCTCAGACTAAGGATGATCCGAATCAACAGAATAAAGCTATGAATCGCTTCAAGGCTGATTACCTTAAGACTCGATACAGTAAAGATATAAAAGTTAGCGAAACGTAAGACCTATGCCACTGACATTAATTCTTGTTGCAGTATTCTTGGGGCTTGTCATAACAACAAGCTTTATTCTGTATTTCCACTACCGCAAGCTACTCCGAGAGCAGAAGAACTACGAACGAGGACTCAAGATGGTCCCGTTACTCATCCATCTTCCGCCATCCAGCGAGGATATTGAAGCCGGGGGCCGAGATAGTCGTGATGTCGTAGAGGAGAATATCTCCAAAGCTCAGACGTTATATAGCATTATTGCCAGTACCTTTAAGAAGGGATTCAAGAATAACTTCTATGGTCAACGACACTTCGCCTTCGAGATTATTGGTACCAAGGGCTTCGTGAAGTTCTACGCTGTCGTACCTATTGTTATGGTGGATGTAGTGAAGCAAGCAGTGATTAGCGCTTATCCTACGGCTCAGCTAGAGGAAGTGGCCGAACACAATATATTTAGCCCTGTTGGTAGGCTTGCAGGAACGATTGGCGGAGAGCTGTCTTTGAAAGAAAAGTCTGCGTATCCGATTGCAACCTACCAGGAGATTAAGCGAGATGCTATGCAGTCTCTGCTTAATGCGCTATCCACGCTAGAGAAAGAAGATGGCGCAGGTATTCAGATACTGCTACGTCCAGCTAACCCCAGTTGGCGTAAGGACGCCCATGGTGAGGCCGGCAAAAAGCGTAAAGGCACAAAAGATAAGAAGGGGATGGAGAATCTGTTCTGGTGGTCTAAGCAGCTTGCTATCGCGGTAGCAAAGCCACCCGAAGATAAATCTGGTAAGGGCGGTGAGGAAAAGAAAGAAATCTCTAACCTAGATCAGTCCATAGTGGACGCCATTGAAGACAAGACCAGGCACCCGGGCTACGAAGTTCTTATTCGTGTCGTGGCTTCTTCAAACATCTCACAACGCGCCCAGGCGATTCTAAACAACATCGTTGCCGCCTTTGCTTTGTATGACGCACCAGGTAAGAACGGTTTTAAATATACTGCATCTAAGGATATCGAGAGCTTTGTTACTGCCTTTATTCTGCGCTTCTTCCCACCTGAGAATAATCAGAGCATTCTTAACGCAGTTGAACTGGCAACTTTATTCCACTTCCCAGATCAGAAGAATATTCCAACCTCACAGCTGGAGCGACAGGCTTCTAAGCAGGTAGATGCACCACGTAATATCCCTGACGAAGGTTTGCTACTGGGCTACAACTTGTTCCGCGGTGCTAAGAAACCAATACGTCTAACGCTCGCAGATAGACAACGACATATGTACGTAGTAGGGCAGACGGGTACTGGTAAGTCTACTTTCTTAGAGAACCTTGCACTACAGGACATGCTTGCCGGCAACGGGTTTGCATTTGTTGATCCGCACGGTGACACAGTAGAGAAGCTTCTTTCTATGGTGCCTAAGGAGCGTACCGAAGATGTAATTTACTTCAACCCTGGTGATATGGAGTTCCCGATGGGGCTTAACCTCTTTGAATTTGATACTCCTGAGCAGAAGGACTTCCTAGTCCAGGAAGCTATTAATATGCTGTATAAGCTCTATGACCCACAACACCAGGGTATTATTGGGCCTCGTTATGAGCACTGGTTCCGTCAGGCGGCGTTAACCCTTATGAGCGACCCTGCAGGCTCGACCTTTATTGATATTCCGAAGGTCTTTACCGATAACAACTACGCGAAGCAGAAGCTCAAGTATGTAACAGATCACACGGTGCTCGATTTCTGGAACAAGGAAATGGCTCAGACGAGTGATTACCACAAGAGTGAAGTGCTCGGGTGGTTCGTTAGTAAGTTTAGCGCCTTCTTGTCTAACGAAATGATGCGCAATATCATCGGTCAGACCAAGAGCTCTTTTGACCTCCGTGACATTATGGATAACAAGAAGATCTTGCTGGTTAACCTTAGTAAGGGGCGTACTGGTGAAATGAACTCGAAGCTGCTTGGTATGATCTTCGTTATGAAGTTCCAGGCTGCTGCTATGAGTCGTACTAATATCCCAGAGGCTGAACGTCAGGACTTCTGTCTGTACGTGGATGAGTTCCAGAACTTCTCAACCGACTCCTTCGCTACGATCATGTCAGAAGCTCGAAAGTACCACCTTAACCTTGTGGTGGCTAACCAGTTTACCACTCAGCTTACAGAAGAGATTCGTGATGCTGTCTTCGGTAACATGGGTACTATCGTATCGTTCCGTATTGGGCAGAATGATGTCGAGGCTATGTCCCGTTACTTCCAACCTCTGTTTGATGGGGATGATCTTCTTCGTGTACCAAACTATAACGCCGTGGTACGAACTCTGATTGGTGGTGTACCTACGCAACCATTCAGTATGGCCGGCTTACCGCCTCTCGGTACGCCAAATGCTAATCTTGGTCAGGCTCTCCGCCAGCTATCTTCTGCTAAGTATGGACGCCCTAAGGCTCAGGTAGATCAAGAGATCGCGGAACGCTTGCAAACTCTTGAACCACCAAAACCAGCAGCCGGAGCGCCAGGGGCGGGTAGTAGTGTTGCTGCTTTTGGCGGTGCTCCAAAGCCAGCAGCACCAGCTGGTACGGGTTCTTTCCTTGACGAATGGCTCGCTAAGAAGAATCGCCCGGTTCAGGCTCCTCGGGCTTTTGGAGCCGGAGCTAATAGTGCACAGCCTGCAGCAGCACCTTCGCCTTATGCGCCCGCACAACAGCCTGCAGCTCCAGTATATGGATCCATACCCCAGAATAATGCTTACGCTGCTCCTACAGCTTCTCAGAGCCCCGTAGGACCCATCCCTACACAACCAGTTGTACAACCTGCGCCTGGCCAACAAGGACTATTGAATAATGCTCCAGCGCCAATTGCTACACAACCAATAGCTAGTGCTCCTACAGGCACCATGCCTGTAGATAATTCTCAAGAAGAAACCATCTTTATTAATAACAAGCAGCAATAAGTAAAAGCAGCCCGGTGGGCTGCTTAGATGGATGTCTTTGGGTGTTTGCTGTATCTTAGCCGCGACGAGTGGTACGTACCACAATTTCGATCATAGAAGTGACCACGTAACCTGCTACAAAGAGCATAAAGAAGAGTAGCAGGTTGTAGCGGAAGCCGTAGTGCTTAGCCATGTAGAACGTTACTATGCTACCAATGAAGGCACAGAGGCCACCACCTAGTAGTCCCATTGGTCGTGCGATAGTCTTTTCGCCAATGGCACTAACTACTTCAACAGGCTTTGCATGCACTACCTTACTTAGAGCGCGTTGAGGAGCAGGGAGTTCCTTCTGGATGCGCTTGAGCGTACGGTTGCGCATCATGCTCTTTAGTTCTCGGTTTACAGGCGCTGCAGGGGCGTGATTTTGCTCACTGCCGTGATCAAGCTTTGTATCCCCAGAAGCGCGGGCTTCTTTACTGACTTCATGACGGGCGGTACTAATACTCTCTTGCTTCTCATGGGCGGTCTGATGTCGTTCAACTTTACTATGCGCCGGACGATGGTGCTCAGGACTAGCCTCTACGTGCTTGCGTGGAGCTTCAGGTGTTGGTTGAGAAATTCGTTCACTCATTACTAGTAGCCTCCGTTTGCTGTAGTATATTCACTTTTTACAAGATCAAGTTCAGTGGCAAGTAGGCGGCTACGAGCGAAGAAGTAGCCAACGATGGTGACCGTGAAGAAGCCGATGAGCAGGCTGGTGCCTGGCCCGGTGTTCGGTAGGGTTGTTGTGGTTTGCTCGATGGTCTTTACAGGTGTACCAGGGAGCTTGATATCAATACAACTCTCTCTACCGTAGCAGTTATGCATTACCAGGTCACCACGACTCTTGTTGGTCGTGTCTGGACTTGGTGTACTAGGGATAGGGTTCTTAACGGTTACACGGAAGACTTTCTTGATGGACTCACCACCCTTGATATCTACCTTACCGTTCCAGGAAAGGGTCTTTGTCTCCTGGTCAAAGACACCGCCTTGCAGGGTGTTCATATCGAGCGTGGCATATTCGAGTACATCGCCGAGATCTTCCGGCTGCAAGACTGCACCGTTGTAATCTACGTCGCTGATGTTTGTTGTCGTTAGCGTGTATTCGATAACGTCGCCAGGAGCCGCAGTAGTGTTATTTGCATCTGCAATCTTCTTAGTGATGTTGGCAGCTGCCTTCTTAACACTAGTAGTAGGGCTCTTATCTTCGGGCTGTACGACAGCCTTTGTCTGGCAGGTTAGAGTTGGCTTGTCGGCAACTGAGGATTGCACGGTGACTTTAACGTCGTATGTTTTTACCTGGCTGAATTCATGGTCAACACTGTCTTCTAATGAAGTAGATGTGTTTATTTTTTTGCTGCCGTCACCAAAGTCGTAGCTGTAGCTCTTAATCGTGGCACCGTTGACAGTGGTGGCTTTGCTAGCAAACTTGAACTTCTTGTGCGTTTTATCACCGTTCACTGGTAGTGCAATGAGGGAAGTACATACAGCGTCAGGAACAGGAACTTCTTCACAAGTGAGGCCGTCATTGCCGAGGATTTGGCCGCCAGGACAGGTAACAACTACCGTGTTACACACTTGAACTTCGCTAGAGTTGCGAGCAGAGCTACCGCCCTTAGGTACGTCTTGTACGTAGGCTCGGTTACAGAGCGTTGTGCCACCGGGAACTCGATCATTCACGCGGACCTTTACGAATACAAACCCTGGTGTACCAAAGGCATCGGTATTACCAAAGACGTAGAATGGTGGGGCATTATTGTGCCACTTGAGGTTCTTGCCATTCTGTTCCATTGCCCAGCTACCTTGGCTAGTGCTGACAAGGGTAACGTTATCTGGGAGGATGTCGTTAACCGAGAAGAATGCTGCGTCGCCACCCTTATTGCTGTAGGCAAGGGTGTAATCGATGATATCGCCTGACCTAACCTCGCCGGTAGGGCTATTAGACTTAGCTACTTTTAGGTCCGAGTCAGGAGTAGGTTGCTTAAGCTGGAAGTCATTAAGCCGGACCAGGTTACCACATTCGAACATGACCATAACAGTCTGGCCGTCATTGGTCGAAGTTTTTAATACTCGAGTCGTAAAGCTGCCCCAGCTTGAGAGTGGGCGCCAGTATACGTAGTCGTTTGGAGTTCCTATGCCGGGAATTTGCTGTGCATATTCACCAGGCTTATTAAAAGGCTTCCGGCCGACTGACATTAATCGGTTACCCATGGCACGGGTATTGATAGAAGTATCTTCGGCAGTAGCTAGCTTATCGCAGGTAAGGCCATGGTAGAGCAGGATAGTTCCAAAGCCACGGGTATTTTGCTGACAGTAACTTACCGCTTCAGCTTTAGTCTTAAATCCACACTGGATGATGTCATTATTAGATGGATCACATGACAGGCTGGCCTGCGCAGGTGAGAGTACGGCGAAGAGTTGTACCACCATAGCCAGGGCTATAAGGGCAAAGCCCGCTCGGCGGACACCGGCTTCCTTATGGAGTCTCTTGGCATAGAAAGACACCTGGTCAATGAGACTTGGGTTAAACGGAAGGTTGCTGAGCAGTTTGTTGAACATTGTTGTTGCTTTCGTTTATTATTCTTAAGCTTATTGAACCATAAATGTAGGTGTTCAAACAAGGGCTTTATATTGAAGTAGCAGCCCGTTTCATCTATACTAGTAATAAGAGTGGAAAAACAAGTGTGACTTGGAGGGGTATTAGATTGTGAGCAAAGAAAAAGACTATGGCTCAGCACAGATTCAGGTGCTTGAAGGACTGGAGCCAGTACGAAAACGACCGGGTATGTACATTGGTGGAACCGGAGTCGAGGGGCTTCACCACCTTGTATGGGAAATTGTCGATAACGGTATTGATGAGGCTCTAGCTGGCCATGCTACATCTGTTGAAGTGAAGCTATTGGCGGATGGTGGCGTGTCGGTATATGACAACGGACGCGGTATCCCAACAGACATTCACCCTAAGACAGGGAAGAGTACCGTAGAGACAGTACTTACTGTTCTGCACGCTGGTGGTAAGTTCGGTGACGGTGGGTATAAAGTATCTGGTGGTCTGCACGGTGTGGGCTCCAGTGTGGTAAACGCACTGTCTACGAAGCTGATCGTGCGAGTGTTCCGTGATGGAAAGATACATGAGCAGGAGTATGAACGTGGCGTTCCTAAGTCTGACCTTAAAGTTGTAGGCAAAACAACACTAAAGGGCACAGAGATCACATTTTATCCTGACGATACGATCTTTGAGACAGTTAAAATCAACTACGATACGGTACTCGATCGGTTGCGACATGCTGCCTATCTAACCAAAGGTATCCATACGAGTATTGAAGATGAGCGAACAGGCAAGCGATACGGCTTTTACTTCGAAGGTGGTATTCAGAGTTATGTTAAGCATCTAAATCTTGGTAAGGATGTCGTTGATGAGGACGTCTTCTACGTTGATAAGACGGTTGAAGATGTGCAAGTAGAAATCGCCCTACAGTATGCAGATGTCTATACCGAAACTATTAAGGCGTTTGCTAACAACGTCTTTAACCCGGATGGTGGTACCCACCTAACGGGCTTTAGGGCGGCACTGACTCGAGTGGTTAACGATTACGCTCGCAAGAACGGACTCCTTAAGGAGAAGGAA
>ERZ650304.809-NODE-809-length-13756-cov-173.253704_pt1 | contig 13756 bp, 20 predicted proteins | sample MGYA00376240_ERZ650304 | MGnify/ENA primary metagenome ERZ650304 (study PRJEB26733, sample SAMN07839271) | wastewater metagenome | biome: small river; feature: stream; material: water | place: USA: North Carolina | collected 2016-03-01 ...
CTAAAGTTAGCTTTTTGAACATTTTTGTGCCGTCAAGTCCAGCATCTTCCAAAGCCAACAATTCTTGTTTCATTTCCCTAAGTCTAGCCTTTGCTGACTTGGTTTTTGTTTCATTTTTACCAACTTCGCCTGTCAGTTCTTTTAGCGCTCCCTCCGTTTGACCTATAATTTGCTTTAAGGCTTCAAACTCCGTTGGGTCGGTTGATTCCTTTATGTTCTTTTTTAGTTCATTGAGAAACTTGGTTATTGAAGGACCAGAGCGCACCATTTCATCCGCCGAAGTATTGAACTTAGATAGGTCTAGCCCCTCTAGTTTTGCAGAATTTTCAATGAGTGATTTTAGCTTAGTTATTTCTGAAATAGGCTTTGCAAATGAAACGTCTTTAGCTTGATTAGCTACCTTTTCAAATTGTCCTTCAAATTCCTTTAAAGCTCCAATTCCGTCACCAACGTTTTTTACAAACTTATCTGGGTTCCAGTCTAATTCTAAAATTTCTTTCATTTCTTCTTGTTTTTAATTTTTTGCAAAAAGTCCTCAACCTCTTCATATAATCTACCAACGCTGTATTGTATTAATCGGTCACGTATTGCATAATCTTCCTTTGCAACCGAAAAAACCAATTCCATGAAGTCTTTGTGGCTTTGGTTCGCTTTTTTTCGTCGGTACTCAATGGTTGGGTCTCCGTCAATTGGGACACCCTCGCCAAATAATCGCTTGAAGCGTGATTGAATTGATTGTAAAAATTGTTCATTTTTCCTTGCACAGTGTTCAAAAAAAAAGCGAACATTGCACTATCCTTTGACCATAAATTAATATATTGCTCTTGGCGTTCTTGCTCATAAACACCAATGTTTTCAAGGTCTAATTCGGGAATTATTAGTAAAGGAACTATTGCGCTTGCCGTCTTGTAAAAGTCCCATGCGTTTTTTAGTGTTGAATTGGTATTCCATAGCTTGGTATAAATCTCATGTTCAAATCCTTGAGGCTTATCGACAAGAAGTTTCATTATTTCTTCATTCTCTTTTATCAACTCTTTTTTCTGCGTTCCTATTATTTCATGTTGACGAATCAAGTCAAATATAGCCTTTCGCTGAAATGGCATTGTCAAAATACTTGGGAAAACATAAAACTTTCCCAACTCTTTATGGTCGTAAATGAGTTTTAAAATGTACGTTTCATTTGAAGCAGTGTTTTCTACTTGGACAACTGAATCCGTTCGATGTGTTATTTTATACATAATTGTGGTTTAATTTATTGAGTACAAATATATAAATAAAACTCGTTGAATTGTCAATTTGCTTTACTCAGTTTATTGATTCCCTAAAACAAACGTGCCACAGGAATATTAAAACCTGTGGCACAAGGGAAAATGATAACTTTGAATGGACATGCAAATCTATTACTTTATTCTTTGATATCGGTTTGTTTTGCGGTTTCGTGTTCCCATTCTTTACAAAATGTATAAAGGTGGTCACAAAAGCAGTCAATCAAGTGAGCTTTTTGTGGGTCCTTGTTTTTATTCATTTCGCCTTTGGCATTGCATTGAACGGAATCGAAGTCATTGAATAGAAATGGCATATTGCCAAACTTGATATCGGGATGCAGCCCAAGTATATAATTTGCCAACCTCCTTTTGTCTTGAATATAGTTTGCAGGCTTTCCTTTTGGCGTTTTAATTTGCCAGTCTTCTAGGTTTAACTCTTCTTTTATAATCTCATAGCCTTTTTTATGGCCTCTATTCATGTAGCTGCGAGCCCAACCCGAACTGTCGCCTGTCACAATTATTCTTGTGGTGTCGTGGTCTTCCTTTATTCTCTCGCATAATTCGTAAATGTCGCTAGGTCCTATCCTATACTCTTGAACATATCGAATCCATCTATTATAATAGTCTCTTTGTGCAACTATTGCTGTCATTGGCTCGACGTTAAAGTCAATTGAAATTTCAATGTATTCATTATCTACGAGTGTGACATCTTGGCAAGTGTGTTTTTTCTGGTCAAAGTTAAATATGAATAGGTTTTGCTTTTTAACATTTCCCCATCTTCCAAACCTATCACATTCTAAATTAGCTTCGCCTTTAACTATTTGAAGATTAAGCTTATTCAAATACTTTTGTTGATCTATAAACTCATTATCTTCAAATGTACTGTGGTGAACAAAGACATCTTTCAATAATTCAACATTTCCTTTATAGGCATCATTCTCACTAAAGAAAAAGGTTCTTACCCAGTGCTTTTCATTTACTGGGTTAAAGCTGACAATAAATTGAGGGTTTGCGCCTGGTGTTCTTAAAAGGTTATTCAATGCAAGAAAATCATCCATTGAGCCTTGCGTTATTTCATCCCACCACATTATCGTTGGATTGTCCAAGGCTTTTGTGCTTTCGCTGTCATCCATACCAAAAGGAATGAACCAGTTTCCAGTTACCTTATTGACTATCCTATAATCTCCTTCATAGAATTTAAAATATGCTTTTAAGCCTAATTCTTCAATAACTCTTTTGAGTGTCGCAAATTGAGCATTTTTAATATTTCGGAATACTTTGTTTACATAAATGATTTTTTGATAGTCATTGCTGAAACTGGCTAATATAAGTTTAAGTATTATATGGTGAGTTTTACCACCACCTCGACCACCAAATGCAATTACATATTCGGCGGTAGTTTCTAATAACGATAAGAATTTGCTACTATACGCGCTTTCGTCTAGTATTATTTTCATTTTTGCGCTCGGGCTTATTTCCTTTTATAACTACTTCAACCCTATCATAGTTGTCAATTTCTGATTTAACTGGTGCATAAATGCCTTTTATTTTACATATTTGCTCAAAGGCTTTTAGATTCCCATTAGAAGCTAATTCTATAACTTTCTTGGCCATTGCGGCTTCGTAAGAAAAGTTTACATTTTGTTCTTGTCCGTTTTCGTCTATTACTTTTGCTGAAAACTTTATTTGCTTTCCTATGAAATCAAAACCTTCTTGGATTGTGCTTAAACGCAAATGACCAGCCGCTTTGTTTTCTGGTGACGGCTGATTTTCCTTGGTAAACTTAACGCCTTTTTTTAAGTTTTCTTTACTCTTTGGGTTTGTACCTCGTGCCATAAATTATGGGGTTGGTTCTGCAGTCATGGTGACCTTAGTGAAACTAATTAAAATGCGAGAGCCTACAACAGTTATATTTGATAAATTAAACCCGTTTGCATTTTGTGTATTGCAAACGTCCTGTAAATCACTTTCTGTTGCAGTGTCTGCACGTTCAATGATTCTATTTTCATAGGTCGTAGTTACTATACTTGACATGCTAAATTAATTTTTTGAGTTCCTTTATATATTCGTCGTCTCGCCACAAATAAGATGGTAAGGTCTTAATTATATTTACAACAGAATTGTGGTTTTTATATCCCAGGTGTTCGGCTATAAATTTTATTGGATATCCGAACTTAAACCATATCATAAAAGCCACAACTTGCCGTTGTCTATCGGTGGCGTATTGGTTTGCCATTAGTATGACTAAGTAAATCCTAACTTTTTCTCCCTTTCTACTTGCTCTAATTCATCTTTTGTAAACGGTGTTGGCTTTCCATCTGGTGTGTAAGTTGTGCGACCTCTATTGCCATCTTGCTCAACTTGTTCTTCTTTCCAGATTTCTTCTTCTTTATAGATTTGCTCAATTGCGGCTTCAATTGATAGATCTTTATTGGTGCCTTCAACTAATACTCGCAAACTAGGATTTTCTTTATTTCTAAGTACAGCCTTATTGCCTTCAATAATAACCGCATACTTTTCTTTGAGTAAAGGAAGCATAATACCAACGCCTGTATGCGATTTTACTATTAGATTTTTGTCTAGCTTTTGGCTTGCTGTCATAATTGCCATGTCAACTTTATACTGATTCAACTTTACATCTACTTCTTTTTCTTTATTTTCAATGCTAAGTTTTAAATCTTCCAATTCTTTGGTCAACTTTTCTTCTCTTTCTGCAAACTCAGTCTGAATTTTAGATATTTGAGCTTTCGAGTTATCGCGAGCCATTAAAATTGAATAGGCTTTAGCAATATATTTTCCTTTGTCAGTCAAATCTTCTGGGGCAAATTGCTTTTGTTCATCCGCAGACAAATTATACTGTTTACCAATGGTTTTTACCGTTTCGTTCAACTCAGCTTTCTTAGCTTCGTCGTACTTTGTTTTGAATATTTGCTCTGGTAATTTTGTTGGGTCTAACGATTCGTAAAATTTCGGATCGTTTTTGTGCTTTTCAATTACCGCTTCTTCAATTTGATTTTGAATTTCACCTACATTTTCCGTGGTGATTTCATCTGCCGTTATTCCATACTTTTCTAATAATTCTTTTGACATGTCTAAGTTGTTTTTTGATTAATAATAATTATTTTACAGACTTGGTTTTAGCCTTATCTACAGACTTGGTTTTAGCCTTATCTACAGACTTGGTTGCCTTGGCATCTGTCTTTTCTGCTGTGGCATTTTTGTCGGCATCTGTACCTTCTTTGCTAGTCTCTTCACCACCGTCGCCGCCATTAGCATCCCCTCCATCAACAAGTGGCTTTGGTGGAACTATCTTTACGGGAGGGAGAACCTCCAAAATCTTTGGTGCCGATGTTTGAGTAGGCATAACGCTTACTAACTCAAAAGTTGCGTTTGGAAAGTTCTTTTTGTGCCAAATAAGCGAACCATAGTGTCCATAAAATGCTACTTTTGATTCTGAGTTTTTCAACTCCAAGAAATTGTTGACCGCTGGGTAAGTGGTTGACAACTCTTGCAATTCTTCAACAGTTAACTCTTCAATAACCTCTTTGCTATCCATTGTCAAATTTGCTGGGTTTAATTCATTGATTAATGCTTCTTTCATAAGATGAAATTTATTGGGTTTTAGATAAATAAATATTGAAAAACAAATGGGTACCGAAATATAAAATTCCGATTATTCCATAGTTGTAAATCCAAAATGGTATAAGAACAAAAGCTATTCGCGTACTTATGCAATAGCCACATAGCAACCACTTTAGTTTTCCTATGTATGGCTTTGCTTGATCTAACCTAGCAATCTTATAAATGTTTTCGGCTGCTTCGCTGTCTTCTCTATATTGTTCGCTTCCTTTTGGTTGAAAGTTGTTTCTTCGAATGATTAATTTGCAAATGAAATCAGTATAGCAGCTAAATATCGCTGTAGGCTCATAAACTGCAAGAGGTCTTCCAATTGCTTCATTGAACAAATGACAGCAGCCAACAATAGATAAAACAATTAGTATTTCTGTCATGATAATGATGGTATAGTACAAAATTTAAAAGTATCAACTTGAGACCCACCTATATTGAAAACTTGTTTTACTTCTCCAATCATAACATTGGCTTCATAACAAAATTGTTCATTTACAAACACCCCAGTAAATATTATTGGTTGACCAGCGGTGATTTGTTTTTTAGTATAATGAAAGCTATTGAGGTATTTTAAACGTAGTGTATGTTCTCCTGTTTTTGCAGCAACTTGTTTGGTATCTATTGTGGCAGAACCTCCGCAATTTACTGATATTTCGCAAATGTTTATACTACACTTACATTGATATTTTTCTGGTAAAATAAGGTCCGCCATCTGATCTATAGTTTAGAAGTCTAAAACAAAGATAGTTATAATTTTGGTTATGTCAAGACCTTAACAATCAATTGGGCAATTTGTTGTGTTTGCCGTGTAGTTGAAATCAACATAAATATATGTAAAATCTTTTGCTACAATGTTCTTGTATTCGGTGTTTTCCGCCTTTGATACTTTAGATTGGTCATAACTAAAAGCCGTGAGTTCAATTGTTTTTTCAGTTCGCACCCTTTGCCAAAAATCTGCAAACGCTTTTTCGGGGTTTTGCTTTGAGCTACTGAAAAACACATATCGCATGAATCGTTTTTTATTTGGCATTGCGTAACATCCGCCTGTATCTTTATTCTCAATTTTTGTGTCTAATTCTCGCAAATATTCAAAAGTGCACTCATTGTCTTTTGGTATTTGTGGAATAAATTCGGTGCCGTCATAAATACATGGCACTTCTTTGTCCTGGTTCTGGAGTTTTTCAAGTGTTGCTAACTGAAAGTTCATATAAATCTTGTTTTATTAATTCCATTGCCTTAGTCTTGGCGTGGGTTAGTTCTTCTTTTGTGGCGTCAAAGATAACGGTATCATACATTTTTTCTAAATAAATCGTTCTTTGAGCCACTAATGCGCTTGGTATTCCTATTATAGTACGGCTTCCGTCTCTGATTGTTTTTAGTTCTCGTCTCGTTTCGCCTGTAAATTCAAGATCGACATTTTTCACTTGCAAGCCTTTTCCCTTTCTAACTTCTTTATATGGGTTTGAATAAGGCTTGCTTATTTTTTTATCTTTACTGTCTTTTGTGCCCGCCTCTGAGTTGAAAATCCTGTTTTGCATTTTGGAACGAGTGTCATTGACTGCCAAAAGAATATTGTCTAAGGGCTTTTCGCTCTTAGCATAATCTCTTACTTTTTCAAGCCAATTTGTGATTTTCATTTGTATGTATTAAACAACGGCCCAAGATGTCGTATATGTCGCATTGCATTTTATGCAATAATCGCCTCTATTCAAGTCTTCTGTTATTAATTTGACGATTCCTGTCAACTTCTTGCTTCCATGTATTACTTCGACATACTTGCCTTGTAATATGTCCCTATACTCTTTAACTGCTTCTTTGTTTATATTGATTGTTGTGTCATTTTGCCTTGGTGACAATAAAAAACGGTCATATATCCTAACGCCCACTTGATAACTTATGGCTTCTTGTAGCTTAGTTTTAATTGATCTATTATTGATTGCTTTGCAAATTGCATCTTCAGTGCTACATACCAAAAGTGCAGTTGGAAAAAACCCTGTATAAACTCCAGATGGTTGACCCATTGGATCTATTCCGTGCAATGAAATATTTCCAACAGAACCACCGCCACATGTATAGCAAGTTGTGTCTGCGTTTGTAAAAGTTCCAAACATTCCTGCGTCAGCTGATATTTTTACGCTTTTACTATCGGTTACATAATCATCGATTTTTACCAAATTAACTTGATTAAGAGTTGCTGCAGATATTGGCACGGTAACCGGACTTCCTTTTCCGTCATCTATGATTATATTGAAACTCGAAAGTGTCCTTGGTAAAAATTGAATTTGCGTTATCTGAATTCTGGCCAATGGCGATTGCTCTTTATTTATGATTTTTACCCCACCTTCAAAGCTCATGAAAACCCAATTAGGTGAAAATTTCATAACTTCGGCGCTTAGATTAAATTGGATGTTATTTTCGGCAACTTGAATATCTGACAAAACTTTTTCCATTGAAACAATTCTAATCTTTTCTTGAAACTTCTGGGCGGTATGCTCGTCTTGATTTGCCAAGTGAGCCATAATAGTTTTATTGACATCAATATAGCTTTCTATTGTGGTCACTGCTTCATTGTCGCAGTCTTGGAAGTTGATAATATCTAAACACTCTAGCATAATATGTGGGTTTATATGTTATAAATAAGGTGTAAATTGGTGTCTGCAGCCAATATGTAATTTGTATGTGGCTAAATTTTCAACTGTGGTTCCTTCAATTATTTGTTTTTTGTACTTCTTGAGTAGTTTTTCCCATTGTTCAATTGTCAAATCTCTACCCATTTCAACCGCTTCTACACATTGAGGCGAGCTTGTTTCTATTATTGAACCTACTATCCTAAGACCTTTTATTTTAGTCCTGTATTTTTCCATTATCTTTTGGTCAATAATGGAGGCATAAGCATCTGCGCCCTGTTGTGCGGTTTGGGTAAAATATGATTTGTTCGTTTTGAACTCTGCAAATTTAGACAATTCGTCTTTTATTTCTGACAAAGATTTGCCTAACCTTATATTTTGGGATATTGCTTTTCTTAGTGGTTGATTGAATCTTTCATTGATTCCAGCTTCGTTCAAGTAGCCTATATATTCCGTAATAGCTATTTGTTGGGCGTTGGTTATGTTTGAAACCGACATATTCTGTTTCCCGTACATTGCTTGTTTTTCACGGTCGTAATCCTGTATGTTTTTAAGGTAGCGACTTAATGAATTTCGGTACTGATTAGAGTTGTAAAAACTTCTAATACTTTTTTTAACAATACTTTGGGTTAGGTCTGTTGGTTGGATTTTGCCACCCTTTATGTCAACGCTTTTACTGAGTTCTTTTAAAGCTAATGAGACCAATAGTTCGGTCATATTATCAAATCCGTCAAACTGTGACATCTGGTTGCTTTGATTTTATTTTCCCTATTTCAACCAGTAGGTCTTTCAACGTTTTTTCCTCGTTATTTATGATCTCTGGGTCAATGGTATACATTTTCATTAGTAAAGGGTAAGCGTAGGCGTTTATCTTCCAATGTTCGTCATCTATGATATTGCTATCTGACATTGATTGAAGTTCTTTCTTGGAATAAAAGCAAAAAATGTCTACTTTCTTTAATATTGATATTATCTTATGTATAGGGTTTGACTTTGAAACATATTTGTTTAGGAAGTCTTCAACCTGGTTAGTCTTAAGAAATATTGGCGTATCTGAGTTTATTATGACTTGTAGGTATTCAAATGCTTCAAACTCAGTTAGCATTGCAAATGAAATTTGTTTTTCAAGTTGAATGTCTTGGAGTTCATTTAGCGAGCATCCTTGATCTAACGATGTTTGCATATTTGGATAAATCTCGTTGCTTATTCGATCTAGCCAACTGTACATGGCATGATATCCATATTCTTTGCTCTTTTCGCTTTCTACATTTCCTGTTTCTATTTTTTGGGCGATATGAATTGCAGTTTCAGCTTGACTTAAATATTCTTTCCATGCGTCTTTATTGTATTTTAAAACCTCGACTGGTGGCGTATGAAATTCTACACTTGGAACATTCAATGTGTTTTGTGGGTCGTCTTTGTTTATTTCACGATTATAGACTTTATAAACACTTTGAATCGATAGGCTGCCTTTTCCCTCGCATGCCGTACATTCTTGAAGACCTCTTGGATTTGTGGCTGTTTTTTCGCAAAGCTCTTGTTTGCTTCCTTTGCACCTAGTACATTTTTGAACTAATTCGGTCATTCTTGGGTAACTAAACATACTGTCAACTGCCCTCAATGTTCTATGGGCCAGCAATGCATAATCTCCAAAAGGAAGAAATGGAGCAAGTGGACTTTCACACAATCCAGAAGTCTCATTTATTCCTGTTTTTACCCATGGAATAATTGGCTTCTTGAAATCAAATATTTCCCAATCAATTACATCTTGGCTGCCAACTCTTGTAGGCTTTAGTGTAATATATTGATTTTCACTTATATAAATATATGTTGGATTTATAAAAAACTTTGTTTCGCCAACTTGCACCGTATGGTCTTTTATGGTTTCTTTTTTTGCTTCGGACCTATACTTTGTATCGGGGTGAATAAATAAAACTTCGGTTGCTGTTTTGTGCTTGATGTAGCTTGTTTCAATTATTCTATGGTCTTTATATCCATCTGCAGTTTTTAGCCAAACAGCAATTGAGTTTGGGTCTTTGGTGCATGTAATGTTTATAAAATCGTTGATGTAATTATTGAAAAAACCCATTTCGTCTAATTGAATTCGGGTTTTTAAATCACCATTTGCGATGATGCCTGTTTTATGGAATATTCGACTTATGTTGTCGACGCCTTTCCAAATAGATCCTTTTGTTATTGGTCTAAATGTCTTTACAACATGCCCTATGGCAGCTGGGTCGTCCGACTCATAAGCCGTTATTATATCTGTGTAGAAATAGCCTTTGGTATGTACTTGTAATGCATATTTCGACTTCTCTAATTCTTTCCTGTTTTCAAGTTCGGAATGGAGAAGTTTAAATAAGTCATTAATATTTTCACCAGAAAACATAGATTAATATGTCGGCAATATAGCATTTATTCCAGGTACAAGTATTGGAGTTGGCACGGAAATAACTTTTGGTCTGAATAAGAATTCAATTTTAAAGTCCATGTCCTCGCTTCTGCTTTCTGGCAATACGTTGTCCAATTTGCCTAATGTAACGCGACCAATTGGAATAATCATATCCGGATTGTCGCAAACTCTGGCCGCTAAATTATAATGCTTATATCCACCCTGTAGCAATTTATTGGCAAATGCATGGGTTGTGAATTGGTTTGTTTTGTCAACAATGACTTTTCTGTATTTTAATACATAGTCAATGCTTCTTAATTCTTCAAAAGGCGAACAACCTCCTTTGTCAATCTTTTGCTCACCAGCTGGCTCAATTGAACCCATTCCTTTACCTATTGTTCTTAACAATGGGTTGACTCCAACGGTCATTGCTGCCCACCATGCTGGATTTGATAAGTTGGCTTCACTGAAAACCTCACTACAAGGGGCAAATAATATATCTGAAACTCGTCCAGAGAATATTTCTTCTTTACAGTCAATTGGTGGCTGTGGTAATTCGCTTGGCGGACAATATGGGCTACAAGCTATAGTATCTATAAATATCATAAGAAAGTGATTTAATGTTCAGCAAATTTATAGTTTCCTTTAATTTGACAATATATTATGCTTTATCATAAACAAAAAAGCCGACCACGGTTGGGGTCGGCTTGCTTAAATTTCAATTCAATAAAGGAAGCTAAGTTTTCCTATTCATATACCTTAGTTTAGGTATCAGATTACTTTGCCTAATTTGGTGGTCTCCAAGGCTTAAAATGGCTTCATTGGTAGATAATTTTGGCTTTGCTTGACCTTTGGGGTGCTTAAATACAAATCTCTCTGTAATGACAAATACGATTGCATTTGTGTTTACAGTTTCAATTGTGTATTCTTGCGCTGTAATGTCGCAGCTTACTTTTTGTTCTTTGTTTTGCCTACTTTCGGAAGCAAAACTTGTCTGGACACATAAAGCTATGAATCCAAATAGCATTAAACTGATAATTTTTTTCATATAAATTGATTTAGATTACAAATATATAGTTTATTTATTTTTCGCAATAGAAATTTGTTCAACTACTTCATGAAGGTATTTTATTTCTTTTCCTGCGTGGATCCATTTATTATTTTCAAAGTCAACTGTAAATATGCCTACACATACTCGAGGCGGTGGAAAATTAATTATTTGCGACGCCCTTATTATTTTTCCTTGAATTTCTGTTATATCCATTCCAATGCTTTTTGCTGCATTTAAATCAAAAGGAATTGGCTTAATCTTTAATTCGGGGTTTTCAATATCTTCTTTTGTTAAATTTACTGTTTGATAGCAGTTTTCGCCTACTTCTATTTGGGCTATTTGACCTTCTTTATAGTTATTCATGTTCAATTCAAAATGTTTAGAAATTATGGATAAAGTTTGTAATTTCTGCTTTTCTTTAAAAGAAATGGCTGTCATTGATTTGGTATTTTAAACCATTGGACTTTTATTTTATTGGCAATTTGTGCCGTCATTACTGGCGGTACTGACATTCCAATTAGGTAGTTGCTATCAGTATTTCGAAAGTCATAGTCTAATGGGTAACTTCCACAAAGTTTGATCTCTTTATAGGAAAGCCGTCTTTTTTCACTGAATACAAAAGATTTTTCTTGTCCGGTAATAGTTCCCATTATTCCATTGTCATATACCAATGTTTGATTGAAAAAAGCATTTTTGTCATTACCTCGCATTTTTTTATCTGCGTTTACTAAATTTCTGTCCCCATATTCAACTAAGGCCAATCGTTCCGCTTCGCTTTTGGGAAACTGAAAACATTCTTTTGACTTACAATTGACCTCTTTGACTTCTGAAAATAGAATTGGCTTTTCATTAAAATTTAGAGTTAATTTGGGAAAGTTCAAGTCTTTTCTGTGACATATAAAAAAGACCCGTTCTCTTTTTTGTGGCACACCCATTGTTGAAGCATTGAGTAAAAACAATTGGACCTTATAGCCTGCTTCGTCAAATTCTTTAAAAATTCGCTTTACATACAGTTTAGCGTTGCCTTGTATCAATCCTTTGACATTTTCCGCTATAACTACTTTAGGCTGTAGTTCTTTGGCTAATTTAATAAACTCAAAAAATAAGTCGTCCAATACTTGCTTCGTTTGCCCTTCTTTGAATATCTTTTCTTTGCCCCAATCTTTTTCTCTGTTGCCCGCCATTGAGAAGCTTGAGCAAGGTGGCGAGCCATCTAATATGTCCAAATTGAACAATTCTTTTGGCTTATTTTCTCGCTTTATAAACTCCCTAATATCTTCAACAAACAAATAATTTGGTTTGTGGTTTGATTGATAAACATCGGCAATTTTAGGGTCTATTTCTACGCCACCTATGTGATTAAAACCAGCAAGTTTATAACCCATTGTTGACCCCCCCCCACAAATAAATGTGCCAAAAACCTTTAATTTTGTTTTTGAAATCCCTGCAGCTGGATAACCATCTGCCAAATTCCAGTTATAGGGAAACAAGTGCATTGTATAAAATTGATTCTGGGGTTTCTGAAATGCCTTTGAGTTTTTCAGTCACATAATTATACTGTTCTTCTGAAAATTCCAATTTTAACGAATAATTTTGGTTTTCAAAGTCCCCTTGGTTTAGCTCCTTATTTTTGTTTGTAATGTGAATTTCTGGTGCAATATGCAAAGTTTCAATTGCAACTGATAGTTCTTCTATTTCGTTCATTTCAAGCATTTCAATAACAACGCCCCTTTCCATTGGATTTTGCTTTTGATTATGCACTTCAAGCAATATCATTATTGCTTCAGCTTTGTCTTTAATTTGAATGAAATTAGCTGTCAGTTTTTTAGGTATTTTATGTCCTTCATTTTCTAACTCAATTAAAATGTCAGTTCGGGTGTGACCATCCAACCAATATAGTTGACCTTCTATTTCGCAAATATCATAAGCCTTTGAAACTCCATATTTAATAATGGATTGCTTTATGCTGTCGTGATTTATTGATATTTTTAGATTGTCCGGTTGTAAATCATTTACTTTTTTCCATTCAACCAATTCTGTTTTATAAACCCTGTTTTTTATTTGTGCCATAACAACTATCTATTTGGTAAGTAAATTGCTGGTTTAGCGTTTTGCTTTTCTTTCTTTTGCTCTAAAGCTAACTCATTGTTGACGGTTTCAATTGCTTTTTGCTTGATTGGTTCAGCTACTTTTTGCCATTCTTTTGACATATCCATAATGACTTGTAAAAAGTCCATTGCGGTCAAATAGTCTTCGTGAAAATACTTTGGCGGTGTGTTTACCAATGCATTAAATACATTGCCAACGACATAGTAAGAAGTCAACCCTTCATACAAACTTATTGCTGCTTTTGGGTCAATTTGCAATACGCTAATTGGAATTTCTTTTAAAAATGGTCTTATAAAATCAAGGTCGTTTTCATAAGGCACTTCATTTAATTTTTTTGCTATTTCAGCATTGTAACGTTGTTCTAAATGATTCATATTGTGTAATGTTTATAGCTGCAAATATATATAATAAACTGATTGACCCAAATTTATATTATAAACTATAGATTTTTAATGAGTTCAAACATTTTTTCTTTGATTTTGTTTTCGTCGAATTCGTCAAATGGGTTTTCATATTTTATTCCACTAATACTATTTGATGCTTCGGGGTCTAAGGTCCTGCTTTCTAGGCAATATCGAAGAGTGTTTATTGCTTCTAAGTTTAGCTTTTTGTCTGATCTGTTATGGTCTCCAATCTTATCTTTTAACAACTGTTCTTTTAGGCTAATATCAAGATTTGCATT
>ERZ650304.810-NODE-810-length-13751-cov-4.340099_pt1 | contig 13751 bp, 8 predicted proteins | sample MGYA00376240_ERZ650304 | MGnify/ENA primary metagenome ERZ650304 (study PRJEB26733, sample SAMN07839271) | wastewater metagenome | biome: small river; feature: stream; material: water | place: USA: North Carolina | collected 2016-03-01 ...
CATAAAAAAACCTCAAGATTTCTCTTGAGGTCATTGGTACGACTAGTAGACTATTTAGATTAAATACAGAATCACTAGTTAAAGTGAATTAGTTCATTTTCAGACATTTTAAATAATTTTGAAGTCTTTGTTAAATCGAAAGATTAAAAACAGGAAATTTTTATAAAATTGATTAATCCTTTAGTAAAACCCTAATTCTTGATAAAATTGCCTTAGTAAAAATATATTTTAATAACTTTTGAAAGTAGTTTTTCTTCTTGCAAAATTTGTTCTCTTAATTGTAATTCGGCTTTTGAAGGGGCGTCATTTTCAATTGTGGTGCTAATATTATCAGAAGACAAGTAGGTTGTCAAAACTTTCAAGTTGGTGCTGGGGTAGGTGCATGTGCCACACCTATAGATTGTAATTTTATAACTCCAGAAGTTGTAGAGAGTGGTAGATTTCTTCATGTTATTTTAAACATGCCTGTTGGAACTGCTACTGCTACTGAAATCTTTAGAGGTACTATTATGATAAAAGGAAGATTTATATAACAAAATAATAAACTTAATAAAATGGGTTGCAAAAATTGTAGAGATTTTGATAATAACTCCTGTACAGATATCATATCTTCAAGTTGCATTAAATGGCAAGGTGAAGTACATGAAGATTTAGAGATATGCTTAGGTGATTCTCTGACTTATGTAATGAATATAGTGTTGAACAACATTAAAAACTTTTTAAAAGGAGAAGGTATAATCCTAGAGGATTTAACTTTAAGTGATTGTGAGTATCTTGATGACAAGCTGGGAGTGGATGAAAAGAATCTTTTAAACGTATTAAATATTTATAAAGAGGCAATTTGCGAATTGAAAGAAGCTAGTGATCTTAATGCAGCTAATATGGCAGCATTTACAAATGTAGCTTTATACACATTAGGTTGCTTACCTGCTTTAGATCCTTGTGGAGAGCCTTATGACTTTAAAACATTAATCCAGGCTATCATAATTAAGCTTTGTGCTTTAGATACACAATTCAACTCTATAGCTTTAACAATCTTAGATACTATAGAAGAAGGTGCTGGTAACTTCCTATTAGGTGGTGCTATTACTTCTTGTGGAGGTAATGGATATACAACATCTGGTATAGGAGCTACAGCAGTAGTTACATTTGAAGCTTTGGTTCCTCCTTATGCTCCAATCCTTTATACAGGATCTACAGCCTATTTTGATGGCACTGGTAGAGGACTTCCAAGTACACCTTTATGTGGATGGTATCTGTGTAATGGTAATAATGGAACTCCAAATAGCAGTACACTGCCTCAGAATTTGGCAGCAAACTTGAAATATATAATTAGATTTACCTAAACAAACTAAAATAAATTAAAATGTACAATAACAACTATCCTGGGAATTGTGGATGCACTGGTAAGTCAGGAATTTATGGCACAAATATGTGGAATATAAATGGTAATCAACCTGGCAATCAATATTCTTGCGGACATCAACAGGCTTGTAATGGCTGTATTGATGTAGTTAAAGGAACTTGCCTTCTTTATACCGGCTCTAATTTGACTAATACTGGTATAAACCAGAATGATGACTTCAATACTGTTATTGCTAAGTTAGATGCCATAAAAGCTATCCAAGATACTAAAAATGCCAATATACTTATTGCATTAAATGATATTAATGATAGATTAAATGCTTTAGAAATTGGTGTAGATCATCCTCCATATACTATCATATAATAAAACAAATTAATATAATGTCAACTCCTTGTAAAAACTACCCTATAAAGTTCGTAAGTTGCTGTGATGTCATGGATTGTATAGATATACACTCTGATGATAACTCTGTAACTGTAGTTAAAAGTGAATGTGGTGTAGATCTTAGTGTTACTTCAAACAATCTTGATGAAATACTTCAGATTGAAGATGGAGAATGTATCTCTTTCACAAAAGAATTCATAAGCGGTAAACTGGTTATAACACCTTCTATTGACTGGGATTGTGTAGCAACCCAGGTATGTAATATCTGTAGTGGCCCAACTTGTCCTGCACCAATAGGTTTAACAGTTACATGGCTTGTTTAAAATAATTTTTTGATTTATTGGTTTATCAAAAAATAGCCCTTCCCTGTCTAGGGCGGGGCTTTATTATTTTATACTCACCAACTTAGTTAATTTATTTTGGAAGAATTTTGGTAATTCCAACTAAATCAATTAGTTTTACATGGGGAGTATTAACATATTTAATGTATAAAAAAGAAAATAATGAGTACAGGAAGAGATTTAGTTTCAAGAGTAAGATCTTTAAACAAACTTATAAATTCGGACAATAATATAACAGATAGGGTAATCTATAAAGAACTTAAAAGTACTGCAACCCTGTTAATAAAAAGAGAGACTAATCTCAGAAGATTATGGAATTCTCCTAATCTCTTCACATCAATATCCTGCCTGGAAATGGAACAGGTGCCACTATCTGAATGTTGTGATTATAAATCACCTTGTATGGTTGCCAGATCTAAAAAGAAAATACCTCAGATTTCTGAAGGTATTTTTGGTCTTTTAATACAGTCAGTCTTTTCTCCAGGCAGAAGAAAATTTGATTATGCTTCTTTAGATAGATTTGTAAATATTCTTAGAATGAACCTTAGAGATACTAAAAAGTATTTTTGGGTGTACGATGATAGAATATACATATCAGATAGTGACATTGAAAATATAGATATTTTTGCTTATTTTGATGATGACTTCAATGTCAATGATTATAGTGCCTGCAAAAAAACTGATGACACTTCCTGTGTAAATCCCCTAGATAAAGAATTTGCAATCCCATCTTATCTTGAAAAGCAAGTTGTTGACTTAGTAAATGAAACTTTAAATAAAACTTATTTCAGACATATTGTAGATCCAGATGTCAATAATAAGGATGAAGAGAAGAGCTAAGTCATTTTAATAGGAAATTATATCTAAAATAAACCAATGAGTAGGAAAAAAAAGCAATACAGAACATATAGCAGGGAAAATTATGACAGATTCTTATCAGAGCACAACTTAAAAGAAGAGGACATCCCTTACCCTAAGTATTGTAAAAACTTAGAAGTGTGTAATTGGATGTATGTGGAGTATGCACTTAGAACCGGTCAAAAAGTATTATTACCCTATGGCTTCAGTTCTATAGCTGTAAATAAGAAAATGCTCAAAAAGTTTAAAGAGTATAAAGATAAAGATGGCAACATAAAAAAGGCTATCAATCTTAGGCCAGATTGGAAAAAGACTAAGTTACATGGTAAAAAAATATATCACACAAATGAACATAGTGATGGATATAATTTCAGATGGATTTGGTTTATAAAAGAATCTAAGATACATTTATCAGATTTATACGTATTTAAACCTTGTAGGTATGCAAGTAGGGCTATAAATAAGTATGTTAAAAAGACCACTCAATATCAAGAGTTATACTTAGAGTGGTTATCACCAGATAATAAATTATAATATGAATGTTAGTTACTACTATAAATACGACTTTATAAGTCCTGAGCCTTTATATGCTGAGATAAAAGAAGAATTAAAGTCTTACTTCCAGACAGGAGTAATAGATGATATACTGTTTCCTAAATATACAGAAGATTGTTTAAGACAACTTGGTAGAAGTTCTTATAAGATTGAACAAAACATATTATGCCTGGAAGATTTTGAGGCTAAACTACCTGATAATTTTGAAGCTGTAAGAGAATTGTGGTTAGTGACGTCTAGTGAACAAAGCTATAAGATGCCTTCTGCAACATATGAACAATCTACGTTTAGAATTACTCCGGTAAAAGATAAATGCACTGAAGATAAGTTATGTGCTCCTGAAGAAATAAAAGTTACTTACAGGACTACAGGAAATCTTGTGCAAAAATTCAACTGCCATCATCTTTTAAAACCGGGTAATGTAAATGCAAAAAGTAAATTATCTTTAGATAGCTGGAATACCTTTTCAGACTCAATGGAAACATTTGATATTAGAGGAGGTAAAGTGGTAACTAATTTCCCAGAAGGAACTTTGTATATAGTCTATTATGTTAAAGACTATGATGAGAATCAATATCAGATGATACCTAGTAATATTAGGATAGAAAACTATATTAAAGCTCATCTAAAATATAAATGTTTTGAAAATATTTACAATAATGTTTCAGACGAAACCTTAAAGCAAATAGAAGTAAAAATGATGAAGTATGAAAGAGAAAGAGATGAGGCTAGGGTAATTGCTGAGACAGAAATTAAAAAGCAGACAATTGAAAGACAGATAAGGGCAACTAAGTCTGCAAGAAGCAAATTTAATAAATATCAGATAACATAATAATGGCTGAACAAAGTAATATAACTAACAATCCTAATCAAGCTGTATTAGGTTTGAATACTGACAGTATTCTACAACAGGTAAAGCCTGGTACACTTACTTATGCCCTAAATGCCCAAGTTGATAGCTTTGATGGTCAGATGGTAACTTATCAAAATGAGCAAAGTAATGTATTGTGCTCTGAATTTAAAACAGGATATAAGATTATAGGCTATCATAATATTGTAGAACAGGATAGAACTATTATATTCATGACTAATCCTAACACAGGTGACTCTGAGATAGGAGTATTAGGTACTTTAATTACTTGTAATGTAGATAATCCTACAAATCTTAATGAAAAGAATAGTGGTAACTATGTAAACAACGGCTATAATAATATTGATCCAGCTTGTAATTGTGAAGGAGGAGAAGAAATTCTTACATTTCATGAGTTATATAAGAAATTAAACCCAGTAAATCTTAGTACCGGAGCAAATGGTTGTTGTAAATATACAACCTTGCTCAGTGCTAAGTGTTTAAATTTTAATATAAACTATCCTATTCATAAGGTTGTACACAGAATAGTAGATTTAAACGATGATGCTAATAAATGTGGCACAGAGATCTACTGGGCTGATGGATTAAATCCAAGGAGATTTATCAATCTAGATGATTTACCATTTGAAACTACAATTATTGATTGTGATAGAGTAAAGTCTACAGTAGTAGATTGTGACTTAATGGAAGTACAGCCAACTGTAACATTGCCATGTGTAGTACCTGTATCTGTAACTGATGGAGGTTCTTTAATTGCTGGTAGTTACCAATTTGCGATTCAATATACAAATGACAAAGGACAAGGTTATACGGCCTATTATTCAGTTACAAATTCTATAGGAGTATTTAAGAAAAGATATGGATTAGATTATAATTTTGAGACTGATACCAGTATAAAATTATTTATTTCAAATCTTGACACTAAGTTTAAGTATTTTAACTTAGCAGTACTAAAGACTATAAATGGTGTAACTGACACAGAACTTGTAGGAACTTATGAGATACTAAAAGACTCAACAGAAGTAGTATATTCTGGAAATAACAAGACTCAGCTTAACTTAACTATTGATGACATATTCCAAAAATATCCTTATTATAGAATAGCTAGTGAGGTTACAACAGTTGGTGACACAATTATGTGGGCCAATCTTAAATCTGATAAAAGACTTAACTACCAATCTATTGCCAGTAAGATCATCTTAAACTGGACTACTTATCAATTACCATATAATCCTGCTCAAGCTTATAACAATGGAGTTAACTCTGCTTTATACAGAGGTTATATGAGAGATGAGGTATATGCTTTTGAGATTGTGTTCATCCTGAAAAATGGACAACAGACTGATGGATTTCATATTCCTGGCAGAGCTTCAGAAGCTGGTGATTTAACAGCTACTGTAGGTAATGATGTGCTTACTGAGGAATTAGATAATTGCGTTATAGAGCCATCTTCTCAACCAAGATGGAGAGTTTATAACACGGGGAGTGTTTTAGGTGTAGATGAAGCCTATGATGCAGCTCCTGATAAAGATTGTTATGTTGGCCCATATGAGTATGGTACTATGTCTTATTGGGAATCAGATAAGAAATATCCATGCAATCCAAAAATATGGGGAACCCTTTCAGATACTCCAATCAGGCACCATAAGTTTCCTGATAATTTAGTTACTCATATCTATGATATGAACCCAACTTCTAAAGATAAGGAGTTTGAACACAAAATATACCCAATTGGAATCAGAGTAGACTTAAATAATATAAAAGATGCTATTCTTCAGTCTGACCTTACAGATGAACAGAAAGCTCAAATTATAGGGTATAGGATTATAAGATCAGATAGGGTAAATAATAAGTCAGTAATTGCAAAAGGATTGCTTTACAATGCAGGAGCTTATGTTCCTTACAGTGAAGGTGTGCCTGTACCTGATCAAAATGCTTTTTACCCTAACTATCCATTTAATGATTTGGGAGATGATCCTTTCTTAACAAATTTATCTGGGGTGAATGATGGTGGATTTAATGTAGGTCTTTTAGATGATTTAGAAAATGTAAGTCAAAATGCTCAGACAGATTTAGATACAGTTTATAGTATATTGCCAACAATTACTCCTCAGTGTTATACTGCATTAGACACTTGTGTGGCTGATCCTATGGGAACACCTATCATAGAAATAACTTTAACAGAAATAGCTGATTTACAAAATCTTTTGTTTATTGCTAAAACTGCTGGAGATGCGTTGTTAGCTGATATTGCAATTAAGCAAGCTTACTATAACAACAAAGTTTTAAATAATGAGGCTTTTTGTGTAGATGATGTAGCTTCTTTAACAATAAGTTCTACATTGGTTACTGACTTCACTGATGCTATAAACGATGTAGACACTTCTACTGCTATGACTAATTTCAGAGCAATAGTTTTGTATATTACAACTAATGCAGCAACTTTAAGTTCTCATCCTCAAGCCACTACAATATTCCAATTAAGAACAGATCTTGCAGCTCTTTTAAATGTTGAAACATCTGTAGCAGCAAGAGAAACAGAAATAACTGATGCTTTTACAGCGTATGAAGATGAATTAACTGCTCTTGGAGCTATAACTTGTGGAGGAGTTACAATAGGTGATTCTTCATTCTCTGCGTCCAGATTCACCTTTCATTCTCCAGATACTCATTTCTATCAACCATTTTTAGGAAGTTCCTTAAAATTTGAAACTGTTGAAGGAGGTACTTCTATAGGAAACTTTGTACAAGTTAAAGATCACGCCGGTCATAAGCTTATGTCAGCTTTCAGTGCAGGGTTAGCTTTAATTGCAGGAATAGCTATAGGAGCATTATTTGCATTAGAACCAAGAGCACATATAATAGGAGTAAATCCTGGTGCTACATATACTGCTTACTATCCTGATTTCCCTTCTTTAGGTACAATTGCTGAAAAAGGTTTATTTTGGAATAAGCAATTTAAAGAAATGATTGACAATCTTATTCCATATAAGAATTATGCTTATCAGTATAATGCAATAGGAATATATAATCAATACAATGCAGTACCTAACTCAGGTAACAAGCAGAGAGAACTTGATAAAGCATATTATTTAAATCCAGGATTTCAGACACTTGGAGATATTTTTCCAATTAACAACTGGAAAAGAGAAAGCTCTGTTTACTTTAGAACTAACCAAAGTAAAACAGCTCCGCTTTTACCTAATAATGCAGCTGTAAAAGGATTATTACCTGATGATGATAGTAGGGTAGCTTATTCGGCAGATGCTCAAATATATTCTAATGTGTTGAGCTATTATGCCAGCCATAAAAGAAAACTAAGAGATCAGTATGGAGATATTTACTCTTACAATACAGTAGATACTGGTTATTGTGGACAAATAGACCTAAACAAAGATTACACAGATCTTGTAGATCATGTATTTGGAGGAGATATTTTTATTAACAGATTCGGACTAAAAAGAAAACTAAGTTATTTTATAGATACTGCTGTAAATAAACCAGATGGTATTGATATTCAATACAGTAATCTATCTAATGTAGGTAAAGTAAACTATTGGTATAACACTTCTTCAGAGCAAGTGCCTAATTCAGGGTTTAAGGGGTTGATGAAATCAATCTTAGGTGTACCACAAAGTAACTTAGATGGTAATACAAACAAACTATTTTATCAAAATGGTAGAATATATCTGTATTCTTACGGCATAGCTTACTTCTTTGTAGAGTCAGAAGTGAATGTTGACTATAGACAAGCAGGTAATCCAACAGATAAAGATTTTTATCCTAATGTTGGTACCGGAATTCCTAATGATTGGTTACAGGAAACTAATGTACCTATAGTGCATGATAACTATTATATTTATAATAAGACTTATTCAAAACAAAATAAAGAGAACTTCTTTAGTCACTTGCCATTAGCTTTTGACCCTCAAGAAGAATGTCAACAAGACTATACACATAGAGTTATATACTCTGATCCTAATAAGTGGAGAATATATAAACCTATCAGTTACTTTGATTTCCCAAAAAACTATGGTAAATTAACAAGTATTGATACAATTGATAATACCCAGGTATTAGTTAGGTTTGAAAATAAATCATACCTTTACAATGCTTTGACAGCTATACAAACATCTTCAGGTAAGTATGCTTATCTTGGAAATGATGATGTTTTTAAGGCACAACCAATAGATTTTGGAGAAACTGACTTAGGTTATGCAGGTTCTCAGCACCACTTACTATTAAAAACAGAAGCCGGTCATTTATTTATTGATGCTAAAAGAGGCTCAATATTTCTAGTAACTGGTAGTGGAGTATCTGCAATATCAGATTCTGGTATGAATAAATGGTTTTCAAAAAATCTTGAATTTGAAATAGCCAAAGCATATCCTAATGTAAAAGTGGATAATAACTTCAATGGTATTGGACTTAATGGAGTGTGGGATAATCAATATTCAAGATTTATAATCACAAAACTAGATTATAGCCCAAATGCTGAATATAAAGATAATATTACATATGATGAATATTATGGTAAGTTTTACTATAATAATACTGAAATTGTTTTAGATGATCCTAAGTATTTCTGTAACAAATCCTGGACAATATCTTATAATCCAAATACAAAATCTTGGATAAGCTTTCATAGCTATATCCCTCATTTTTATATAGGATTAAATGGTATATTTCTGACTGGTAAGAATACTTTATTTAGCAATGCTAAATCCAGTGTTTGGATACATAATCTAATTCATACAAGTTATCAGTCTTTTTACGGTAAGCTTGAACCTTATGTTTTAGAATATCCTTTTGCTTTTAAAGCACAAGATGAAATATTACAAAATGTAAAAGATCATACAACTATATTAGAGTATTATAATTCTAATGATTTTTATGAGATTAATGATAACATATACTTTAACAAAGCTGTTTTGTATAACAATCAACAGTGCTCTGGAATACTAAACTTATATCCTAAACCTAAAGGTCAATTAAATTTATATTTAAAATATCCTATAATCAAAGCTGACAGTAAAGATATTATCTTTACAAAATCAGATAACTATTTTAATTATAATACATTTTGGGATGTAGTTAAAAATCCAAACAATCACTATCCAATCTGGGTTGAGTCTTGCACAAACAAGTCTATTGATAAAGAATTGAATAATGGTAAATTTGATTACTCAAACAGATCTCATCAAAAGACTAAATTAAGAGCTAAAGACTTAAAAATCAGACATATACAAGATAGACTTGATAGGTATAAGTTTATTTCAAAATTCATGCTTGCAACAACACAGGCATCTTATAAATAATTTACAATGGATAAAAAGGTAACACAATATCCTGCCGGAGGAGTAATAAAGAAAAAACCAGTCTACGACCCAGACCAGGAGTTAAAAGACAATTTTAATAAAACACTTGTCTATGACAATGATAGGTCTGTTAAAGATGTAGTATTATCTGCTGCAAAAAGAGGTAATATAAATCCTTCATTTCTATTATCTTCTGCATGGCAGGAAGGTTTTAATAAGGCTGTTATAAGTCCTGATGATGTATCTGAAAGCTATGCAGCAGCAGTAAAAAAAGACAAAAGCCTTGAAGAATTTCCTGTAGATGGATTTTTTAACTATGGTCTTGATACTTTTGGTGACAACTATAGTAAGTTAAAAAAGTACTTACCAGAAGGTTTTGATAAGAGTTTTAAAACTTATCAGACTACTAATGAAAAGAATGAGAAGATTACAACAGCAGCTTTTAGAAATAATGAAGATGCTCTTGTAGCAAAAGCAGCTTATCTTAACTCTATGAGAGATGATGTAATTGGCTATGCCAAACAAAAAGGATTAAACACTCTTGATGAAAGAACTTCTGATTACTTTACATTAGCTTCTTATAATGGAGGTCTTGGTAATGCTAAAAAGATAATTGACCAATATCAGACATCTACAGATCAAACTAATTTTATTGACAAAGGATTAACACAACAACAAGGAGTGCATAAAAACATTATACCTAGACTAAACAGAGAGAAACTTTCTAATGACTTATTAGGAATAACTCCAGCTAAACCTGCTATTATGAAAAAAGGTGGTAAAATAAAATATGAAGATGGTGCTAGAATGGAAGATCCTTTATTTAAGAAGACTCCTGTTCCAGGCATAAATGTCTGGGAAGATGGTGTAACCTCAAAAGTACCGGTAAATCCAAATACTCCACAAAATGAGCAAATATTCAGGATAGATGAAAAAGGAACTGTACAACAGACTCCTTCAAATATTATTCCTTTAGAACAATTTTACAATCAAAGTTCTGATATGTATGGCAATACACAGAATACTGGTACAGGTAGGTATGTGAATGACCAAGGTGAAGTAAACACTCTTGACCAGCAGCAAACAGAAAATGATAAGATCTCTGCACAAAATAAAGCCACTTCTGATTCTAATTATAAATTAAAAGATCAGGTTGAAATGGCGGCAGGTGTAGGTATGACAGCTATTAACTCTTTTTTCAATAAGAAAAACCAAGGCCAACAAGATAGAACAAATCTAAGGAAAGCTATAATGGAAGAGCAATTTAGCCCTGTATTCAGCCCTTATGCTGAAGGGACTGGGTCTCAGGCCATTATGAAAAATGGTGGAGAGATTTCTGGAAGTAACCAAGGTGTTGAGATACTTGGTGGTGGTAAGACTAAGCTTATCTCAAGTTCAGATCATAGTAATCCTATGATAGAATTTACTGGCAGAGAACATACAGAAGGTGGTATAGGTATGTCTTATGGTGGAAAAATAGCTGAGGTTGAAAATAAAGAGATAGGCTTTGTAGATGATAAAGGAGGATTAAACATATTTGGTAAGCTGAAACTTCCAGGTACAAATCAAACATTCAGGAAGACTGCTAAAGATCTGGCAGAGAAAGAGAGTAAGGTTGATGGAGAGAAGTCTAAGTATATAAATATATTACAAAATACTAATAATGCAAATCCTTACACTGAAACAGCCTTATCTACTGCTAAAATTATGTTTAAATCTTTAGATAAACAATCAAAAGAGATAGCTGAAAAGAAGGAAGGACTAGCCTCTTTTCAAAATTTAATTTTATCAATGACTGAAACTTCAAGAGAAAGTGTTAAAAAGTATGAGTATGGCGGAAGAATGGAGAATGGAGGCACTGTAGAAGGAGATGAATTAGATAAACTAATGCAGGCTTTAGGTAAATACGAAAGTGGAAATAAGTATAATATAAAAGGAGTTACTGTTACAAAAGGTTCATATAAAGGACAAAAAGCTTTAGGTAAGTACCAGGTAATGCAAGGTAATGTAAAAGACTGGTCTAAAGATGCTATTGGTAGAGAGATTTCAGAAGAGGAGTTTCTATCTAATCCAGGTCTTCAAGATCAAATAGTAAAACATAGGTTGTCAGTAATTGCTGGTAAGTATAAAAACCCTGAAGATATAGCAAGTGTATGGTTCTCAGGAAGACCGGCTAAAAATAACAATGCAAAGGATGATAACAACACATCAGTAAATTCATATGTAAATAGTGTTATGAGTATATATAATAATGATAATGTAAACTTTTCTACAAACTCAGCTAAAGATCCTCCTACCAAACAGCAGATTGAAGAGCTTAGAAAAAAAGCTTCTATGGAAGCATTAGATGGAGTTCATGGTGTATATTCAAAACAATTTGAATATTACCAGAAGACAGGATCTTTCATGAACAGCAACAAAACAAAAACTATACCTGGAAAAACACAAGTTAAAGTTAGTGGCGGAACTCAAGCAGGTAATAGTGGTGATGACTATGTACCTAATTACACACCTATTTCTCAAATGGATAGGGTAATAGACACACCTTATGGAGCTGCATATAGAAATCCAGCATCATTCTCTGATAAAGTTAATCTGGGCCAAGGTGACAGAAATAGAGGTTATATATCTCCTCTAGCACTTGAACAAATAGCTCCAGAGTTATTAACAATGGCTACAAATAGAAAAGATCCTGTTAATCAGTTAAGCTATCAGCCAGATTTAAAACAGACTTTTGATATATCTTATCAGTTAGGTAGAAACGAGAACCAGAGTTCTTTTAATCAAGCAGCTAAAATAGCTGAAAGTACTGGTAATGTAGATGCCTTAAGTCAACTGGCAGCTCAGAAATATAAAGCTGATGAGACTTATAATATGCAAGAGATACAGGGTAATGCTACTCAAAAGCTTGGGGTATATAATAGTAATGTAGACACGTTAAATGATGCAAGATTAAAGAATCTAGCTCTTATAGCTGACCAACAAACTAAACAAGCTCAAGCTAAATTTAACACAAGAAAAGAAGATATTACTGCTTTCACCTCTATAGCCGGTAAGGAACTTCAAAATCAGTTAGAAAATAAAACTTACAATGCTTATGCAAATTTGTTTAAACACTATGGTTTTGATAAGAAAGGTAATGTTACTTTCAGTCCTGATGATGTTGCCACTAAGTTTAATGAGGGAGAAGCTCAGCAATTTGGCATGATGGCAGCTCAGCAAGGTGCTAATGCTATTATGAATGGTAATTTCAGCAGACAGTTTACTAAAGTAAAAAATGAAGATGGTTCTACAACCACTACTGAAACCTATGGTACAAACAAGAAAATACAAGACAAATATAAAACTTTAAAGAACCAGGGATTTGACGAAAACCTGATTCGTAATATGTTAAGGGCAGAATTTCCTGAAACAATTAGCCAATAAAATAATCATTTTCATTAATTTTTTTCGTAATTCATAATTAACTTAGTTAAACTATCTCTTATAAAATTTGGTAGTTTTAACTAAGTTAATTATTTTTACAGAATATCATAATCAGTTTAATTATATGGCAAATTTTGTAGGCGCAATAGAACAGTTTAATCCTTACATTCAGCAAATACCTACTGAGGCTTATACCAAAGTTGGGATGTTTAAGGAGCAGCAATATGAAGCTGGAGTACAGAAAGTACAAGAAAGTATAGACCACATAGCGGGCCTTGATATAGCCAATGAAGGTGGTAGAGAGTATCTTAGGTCAAGGGTAAAAGAATTGACTAAAGGCTTAAACAAGTACTCTACAGTAGATTTTTCCAATCCAAATAATGTCTCTCAACTTGCTGGGTTAGCCAAGCCTTTATATCAGGATGAAAACATAGTTAATGATGTTATCAATACTGGTGTGTACAGAAAGTGGGCCAAAGACAGTAATGAGGCTTTTAAAGCTGGTAAGATGGAGTTAGGTCAATATGTAAGAGAAAGTGCAGATGCTTCACAATGGTTAAACTCTAAAGCTGCTGGTGCTGACTATACAGGTAGAAGTGCTCCTAATTTAGCCACAAAAAAAGATCTTGTTG
>ERZ650304.811-NODE-811-length-13746-cov-22.974071_pt1 | contig 13746 bp, 11 predicted proteins | sample MGYA00376240_ERZ650304 | MGnify/ENA primary metagenome ERZ650304 (study PRJEB26733, sample SAMN07839271) | wastewater metagenome | biome: small river; feature: stream; material: water | place: USA: North Carolina | collected 2016-03-01 ...
TACCGAAGACTAGACAGTTACGCAACCTTCAATTCATTGGGGCTCTACTTCGACGGTCTGCATTTGACGACCATTGGGTATCATGCAAAAGCGCAGGAGTTTGCCCGCGTGCTGAATGTTTGGTCCTAACCCATGCCAACCAAAACCCAATAGCAGCAGGAGCGGTTTTGAATGCGCCGCAAATACCTCCGCTTTGAGCAGATGGAGGTGTTTCGGCCAATGCCAGTCCCTGATGCGCTGAAAAGGCAGATCAGGCAGGAATCAGACAAGGCCAAGCAGTTGGCCAAGCAACAAGGTGACGATGACACACGACCCGCAACAGTACCGCCGGTTGTTTGAGGACAGCGCCGATGGCGTGGCTGTGCTTGATCAACTGATCTCACGGTTTGGCAAGAACCCATACACACCCGGTGGCGTAGAGGCGGCACGCGCTACCGACTTCAAGGCAGGACAACTGGAGGTTGTGCAGTTCATCCTGCGAATGATCAATACCGCTCATGGAGTGAAAGACGATGAACAGCAAGAAGATGCACCGACTGATGAATGAGGCTGGCGGCGATGCTGGCGGCACCGGTGGCGGGGCTGTAGGTTCTGCGCCAGGTGGCGATACATCCGGTCAGGCCGCCACTTCGGCACCAGCCGCACAACCTGCCCAAGCGCCAGCGTCCGTATTGTCTGGTGGCGCTGCTCAGTCTCCATGGTCTGCGCCAGAAAAGTACCTCGTCAAGGGTGAGGACGGATCGCCAAACTGGGAGGCAACTGCCCGCAAGATTGACGAAGGCCGAAGCCACCTTGAAAAGCGTTTCGGCTCCGGTGATGTCCCGCCCGCTGATATTGCCGGGTACAAGCTGGCCGTGCCTGAGCAATACGCCGAAGTGCTGCAAGGCTGGGACCCAGCAGCCGACACCAAACTGCAAGCCTTCCTGGGTGACGCGCACAAAGTTGGTTTCACTCAGCCACAAGTAGACCTGGTCTTGCGAGAGTTTGGTCGCGTCACAGCCGACATGAAGACAGCAGGCCAAGGCCCATCACCAGAGCAGCAGGCAGAACAGGTCGCCACCCAGCTGCGCGAGGTCTGGAAGGATGACGCCGAGTTCGATAAGAACGTGGGCTTTGCATACAAGGCGGCAAACGCTTTGGCCGCCAAGGCTGGCTTGAGCTATGACGACATCGAGGCCGCAGGGCTTGGCAACAACCCAGCGTTTTTGCGCATCGCTGCGGCGCTTGGCCCAGAGATGGGCGAGGACTCACCGGTCGGCACTCAAGGCCAGCAAGGCCAAGCATCTGAAGGCTGGAAGGATCAAGTGGCACAACTCAAGGCAGAAAAGAACGCATTGCCAGAGCGTGACCCACGCCGTCAGACGCTGCAAAACCAGATCAACAGCCTGTACGACAAGCACGTCAAGGTTTGACTCATCAGCATCACGCAAGGCCGCCTTCGGGCGGCTTTTTCGTTTCCGCTTTGGTCGGGATTCCTACCCGGCGTCAAAAGCAAAGTGCATGCATCGAGGCCCAGCCTGGCAACTGGACACCCTCATGTAAGCCCGTCACCGCAGACCTGTAGCCGGGTCAAGCGGCACGAAAGCAGGCCCGGATGACCGGACACCCTGAAACGGCTCACACCCTTTTCAGGAGAAGCAAACATGTCGTTTCCAAGCGCCCCAACGCCAGCATTCAAGCAGCAGTTTCACGATGCATTCATCGAAGCGCTGGCACAGAAAGAGTCTCGCCTTCAAAGCACCGTGATCGACCGTGGCCAAATCGGCGGCTCGTCTTTCACGATCAACAGCCTCGGCACAACCGAGATGGAGGCTGTCACCAATCGCTACGAGGACAAGAAGGCCTCGGAGTTGGACTCCGGCACTCGCGTTGTCTACATGAGCGACTTCGACAAGCTGCTGGCTGTTGATGGCTTTGACATCCCCAAGCTGGCCGCCGATCCTTCTTACAAGTACGCTGACTTGTTGGTGCAGGCCGCCAACCGCCGCAAGGACAAGACCATCTATCGCGCCTTGCTCGATAGCGTCGTGACCAAGACAAGCGAAACAGCGTTCAGCACTTCGGCTCTGGGCTCCAGCAACATCATCTTGTCGGGCGCCACTGGCTTCACAAAGGCCAAGGTGATCTTTGCCCGCTCGCAGTTCCGCGCCAATGAGTGCGACAACGAGAACGGCGAAGAGTTGTTCATGCTGTACGACGACAACGTGGTCCGCGCCATCATGGCCGACACCACATTGACCAGTGCCGACTACATGGCCGTGCAGATGCTGCAAACCGGTCAGATCGCTCGCAACTGGATGGGCTTCACTTGGATCCCGTATCAAAGCCTGGACGCTGGTGCTGGTGGCTCTACCGAAGCCCGTACCGTGGCCTACGCCAAGAGCGCTGTCCACTTCGGCACCGGTATCGATACCAAGACCGAGGTCGGCGAGAACAAGCAAAAGCGCGGCCACCCAACCGAGGCTTATGCATGGATGTCCATTGGTGCTGGCCGCCAGGACGAGAAGAAGGTCATGGCCATTGACTTCGTCAAGGCCTGATCTCCAGCACTAAACCCTGAACACTGAAAGGACACCATCATGGCTGTCGTTACCACCAAGTCGTCAGCGATTACCAATCGTGACGCAACACCGCCCGTCAAGAACGGCTTGAACCAAGGCCCTCGCGCCAAGTACGAGCAAGTGGCAACACTGGAGTTGGCAAACGGCGACTCGATTGGCTCCAAGCTGATCTTGGCCAGCGTTCCCTCCAACGCTCGCATGTCGGCCTTGTGGCTGCTGTGCGATGCCATCACCAGTGGCGCCGCTGACTTCGGTATCTATCGCACCACGCAAGACGGTGGCGCTGTTGTGGATGCTGACTGTTTTGCCTCGGCTCAGTCGATTGCCACCGGCATCACCACTGGCACCAACATCCTGCACGAATCCGGCGTGTTGGACATCAGCGAACTGGAGCAGCCCTTGTGGCAGATCCTGGGCATGACGTCTGACCCTGGCGTCATGTATGACGTGGTGGCCACTTTGACTGCTGCCACAACCGCAGCAGGCACGTTGACCGTGCGCGTGGAGCACACCCAAGGTTGATCCTTGGTGTGATGCCTGGATCGGTGGGGGCCTCGTGCCCCCTTTTTGATGGGGTAGGGACATGGCGTCTGCTGTTTCGATTTGTTCAAACGCGCTGATTATGGTTGGCGCCAAGCCGATCAACAATTTCACAGAGGCTGCTGATCGTGTGCGCTTAGCAGCGAACCTTTACCCATCGCAGAAAAAGGCGTTCCTTCGGTCGCACCCCTGGAACTGCGCCATCGTCCGCACCACGTTGGCACCCATGGCCGATGCCCCAGCGTTTGGCTACTCCAAGCAGTTCCAACTGCCAGGCGATTGCATCCGCTTGCTGGACGTTGGCTCTGAAGATGACGGCGCCATGGACTACCGGGTGGAGGGTAAGCGCATCCTCTTCAGCGGGACCGTGCTGCCAATCCGGTACATCACCTCACTGGACGAGGGCTCATGGGATGACTCCATGGTGACGGCAATGGAGCTGCGCATGGCGGCTCTGTTTGCGTTCCCCATCGCGGCATCGGCCTCGCTTGCGCAGTCGTTCAAGGAGCAGGCTGATCAGGCGTTTCGCGCAGCCAAGAACACAGACGGCCAAGAAGACCCGCCGCAATCGTTTGATGACTCGCCGTTGCTGTCATCTCGTCAACTGGGTGGGGGCTTCTGATGCCAAAGGTCACAGTCGTTCACGCCAACATGACGTCCGGCGAGTTGACCCCAAAGATGTGGGGGCGGGTTGATGTGGCTCGCTACCAAAGCGGTGCCGAGATCATCGAAAACGCTTGGCCGGTTGTGCACGGTGGCGCTGATAAGCGGTGGGGCACCAGCTTTCACTACGAGGTCAAGGATTCGAGCAAGTTCACAGCCCTGATCCCGTTCGTGTTCAGCCGCACTCAGTCGTTCATGCTGGAGCTCGGGCACCTCTACATGCGCGTGCACACCGATGATGGGGTGGTGCTGTCTGGGCCATCTACCCCGTTTGAGATCGTCACGCCATACACAGAGGCAATGCTTCAGGCCATGGACTACACCCAGGCCGCCGACACAATGCTGATCTGGCATGACGATGTATACCCGCGCCGCCTGCGCCGCTTCGCTGATGACAATTGGGCGATGGATGAGGCCCCGTTCAATCCCCCCCCATTTGATGAGATTGGGACACGGCCAGGCGCAACATTGACCCTGTCGGCGTCAACCGTTGGTACGGGCCGCACACTGACGGCCGGCGCTTCTGCGTTCCTTGAAACCGATGTGGGCCGATCTGTATGGGCTGGCCCGTCCGGTGTTGCCAACATCACGGCATTCACTGACACCACTCATGTGACCGCTGACATCACCACGGCGTTTGACGCCACTTCGTACACGTCGACACAGTGGCGGATTACTGGATCGCCTGCGGCAACGTGCACACCATCATCAACCGGCCCCGTTGGCGAAACCATCACGCTGTCGCTTGGCAGCGTTGAGGCAGAGCAAACCGTTACGGGCCTGTCCTGGCTTGCTGGCACTGTCACAGTCACCCTGGTGGGCCATGGGTATTCCTCGCTCAATACAGCCATCATGGCGGGGTGCTCGCCCGCTGAGTACAACGGGACCTACAGCATCACGGTCGTTGACGCTGATACGTTCACCTATGCCCTGGCTTCAGATCCTGGCGCCGCCACGGTGCTTGGCACTGTTGCGCGCAGTCAGGCCACGGCTGATGGCTGGCGCACTGAGGATGTGGGCAAGCATGTGCAGATCAATCAGGGCCTGGTGCGGATCAGCGAGTATGTCGACGCCACGACCGTCAAAGCCTTGGTCTTGTCAGAGTTGAACACCGCAGTTGGCGCCGTGGCCAATTCGTGGGTTTTGAATGCGGCCGTCTGGAATGCTGTCGACGGCTACCCTGCAACCGGCACATTTCACATGCAGCGCCTGGCCGCAGCCGGATCGCCCGCATACCCACAGACCGTTTGGGGCTCTGGCATCGGTGATTACTTCGGCTTCCAGTTGGGCACCAATGACGACGAGGCGTTTGCCTATCAGTTGATGTCTGATGACATCAGCCCAATCACGTACCTGACCAGCATGGAGGCGCTGGTGGCCATGACCTATGGCGGCGAGTTCACCATGGAGGGCGGGATTGAAAAGCCAATCACGCCAACCAACATCCGTGCCAAACCTCGCAGCAACAACGGGTGTGCCCAGATCCGATCTGTGCGCGTCGGGGCCGAAGAATTGTTTGTGCAGCGCGGCGGCACAGCAGTGCGGGCCATCAGCTACGACCAAGACTCATCCAAGTGGCTGGCACCTGACATCAGCGTGTTGGCTGAGCATGTCGTCAAGCCTGGGATTGTGGCCATGACCTGGCACAAGATCCCTGACACGCTGGTGTTTTGCCCCAGGACTGATGGCGTGATTGCTTCGTGCACCTACGACAGAGAGCAGGACGTTGTCGGTTGGGCCCGCCAGAACCTTGGCGGTGTGGTCGAGTGCGCAAAGACGATCCCGTCAGGCGATGGCGACCGCACTTGGCTGATCGTTCGCCGCGTGATCAATGGCAGCACCGTCCGTTACATCGAGAAGTTTGACCCTGACATGTACGTCGATTGCGGCATCACTGGCACGCATCCAACAGGGTCAAAGGTGTGGACGGGGTTGGACCACCTTGAGGGGCAAGAGGTTGCAATCTTGGCCGATGGCGTGCCACAACCGGCCCAGACGGTAACCGGTGGCCAAGTCACACTGAGCCGCAACGCGTTGTCTGTCCAGATCGGCAAACGCATCAGCATGCGCATCAAGTTGCTGCCACCTGAAGTGGGCGGCAGTGGCGGTGCCGCGCAGGGCAACCAGATGCGCACATCAGAGGTGTCCGTCAGGGTGCGTGACACCATCGGCCTGCAGGTCAACGGGCAGCAAATCGCGTTCCGCGAGTTTGGCGAAGGCATTCTCGATCAAGACATCCCAGCATTCACAGGCATCAAGCGTGTTGAAAACCTGGGCTGGGATCGCGGCGAGTCGGTTGTGGAGATCACGCACGATGACCCATTGCCTTGTCATGTGCTTTCTGTGATCCGCAAGTTCACATGGAACGAGGGTTGATCCATGGCCCACATTGAAATCATCCCCGGCACATTGGCGCAAGTTCACCAGATCATCGACGGCTTGCGTGAAGCTGATCGCATTGAGCTCTCGCTGATGGGTGGGGACCCTGCGGAGAAAATCGTGCAGGGCTGGAACATGTCCAACTACCGCCGAATCTTCACGGCAGATGGTGAGCCCATCGTGGTTTACGGCGTGGTGCCAAGCCTGTTTGACGATGGCGACGGTGTGCCGTGGATGGTGGCAACAGATGCCATCACAAATGTGTCGCGCAAGTTCCTCAAGGCGTCAGCGTCCGAGATCGAGCGCATGCGTATGGGTTATGGCGAGTTGCGCAATGCCACGCACAAAGACAACACAGTCAGCATCCAGTGGTTGCAGTGGCTTGGTTTCCGAATTGGGACCGAGCCCGTTGGTCCTGGTGGTGCTTTGAGAATGTTTTCGATGCCGGGATTGCCCGGTGAAGGGATGAGCCATGTGTGATCCAGTAACAGCGTCACTTTTGATGGCAGGGGCGGCCGGCTTGAGCGCTTACGGCGCGATACAGCAAGGCAACGCAGCGCAAGACGCGGCCAATGCCCAGGCCCGTGAGATTTCCATGGAGGCGGGGCGCGGCCAAGACGCCGCAGCAGCGAAGGCCGATCTGATCCGCAAGGCGGCCAAACGCCAAGTGGGTGAGGCCCGCGCATCCTTGTCGGTGTCTGGTGTGGCTGTCGATGAGGGCACGCCCGTGAAGATCGCGCAAGAGATCACCCGCGGCGGCGAGTTTGATGCCCTGAACACCATCCTTGGCGCCTCTCGCAACGCGCAGACTGCGACTGAGCAGTCTGTCATCTACGGCAAGCAGGGCGCCGCAGCCAAACGTGCCGGCCAGATTCAAGCCACATCGTCACTGCTTCAGGCTGGCGCCAGTGCTGGCATGGCTTCAGGCTGGCGTAGTGCTGGCCCTGGCTTCAGTGGCACCCAGGCAGCGGCACCAATCAGCAGCGCCAATGTTGTGAGCGTGAACAGATAAGGATCAACCATGGCAACCATCCCGATTGGCAACTTTGGGCAGTCAGTGGCCGCACCTCAGCGTGGTGTGCAGCGTAGCGCAGACGAGTTCGGCGCATCCACAGGGCGATCGCTTGAGCAGCTTGGTAACACCGGCACGCAGATTGCAGTGCAGCAAATAGCCGCACAAACACGCCTGGATCAGCAGGTGGCCGACCGTGAAGCGCAGACCACGGCGGCGCGTGTGCGCATGCAAAAGGTCAACGCTTTGAGCGATGCCAATGACGTGCTGGCACAGGATGTCAAGGCTGGCAAGATCCCCGCAGACAAAGCCGATGAGGAATGGCAATTCCGTGCCGGGGAGATTTTGCGCGACGCAACAACCGGCATTGATCCGCGCTTTGCTGGATCGCTTCAGGTCGAGTTTGATGGGCTGGTGCAGCGTGGCTCGGGTGGCGTGCGCCGCGCCGTCATGGCACGCAAGCAAGACGAAACGCAGGCCAACCTGCTTGTCATTGGCGAAGAGTCGCAGCGCATGGCCGCCCGTGACCGGCCAAAGGCCATGGCCGAATACTTCGCGCAGCTTGACGTGATGGGGCCCGAGGCTGGGTGGGCGCCGGATGTGATCGCCCAAAAGAAGCAGGCCTTCAAAGAGGGGACTGCCTTCACAAACGCGTTCACCATGGTCAAGGCGTCATCGGGCAGCTTGGGTGCCATTGCCAAAGCGCAGGAGGCTCTGAACGGGGAAGACTTCGCAGACCTTGACCCACAAAAACGTGCGCAACTGGATGACAGCTTGGAGGGATACAAAACCCACATCTTGCAGCGTCAGGAGATCGCCGCACAGCGTAACGCTCGGCAAGCAGAGGCGCGCATTAAGCAAGCTGGCGCAGCATTCGACACCGCCCAAAAGCTGATCGATTCTGGCATCCCACTTGCGCCTGATGAGTTTGACCGGCTATCGGCGGCAACGGCCGGCACGCCGTATGCAAACGGGCTCAAGGTCTTGCAGGAAAACGCCCGCCAGGTGGGGGGCTTTGCGGCACAGCCAATCAGCATGCAGCGCCGCGCACTGGATGAAGTCAATGCAGCCATCGCGCAAAACGGCACAAGTGAGGCCCTGGTAAAACGCCGGGACGCACTGCAAAAGGTGCTCGACGCATCCGAAACCGACTTGAAAGACGATCCATTGCGGGCAGGCGTCAAGCGTGGCGTGATTGAAAGCCTGCAACCGATCGATGTGACCAGCGTTGCCGGGCTGACTCAGACCGTGGCCGCCCGCCTGCAATCTGCCCAAGTCGTGCAGGCCTGGTCTGGCCGTTCGGTGTCGCCATTTACCAGCGACGAGGCAAGCCGCGTCAAAACCATGATTGTCGCGCTGCCAGTTCAGCAACGCGCGTCAGCGTTGGCCACCATCGGCGCAACGCTTGGCCCAAGCGCGTCAGCAGGATTGGCAAACCAGTTGGACAAAGAGGACAAGGCCTTGGCGCTGTCTTTGCGGTTCGCATCATCCAAGACCACGGCGGGCCGGTTCACATCCGAAATCATCCTCAAGGGTCAGCAAGCCATTCAAGAAAAAACGATCAAAGGATGGGACACCACAGAGGGCGACATTCGTGCAGACATTGCCCGCCAAATGGGTGACGGATCCGGTTTTGCCTCAGACGAGACACGCCGCGCAGTGTCTGATGCCGCGTTACTCATTGCCGCAGGCTTGAAAGCTGAGGGTAAGTACGACACCGGGCCAATGGGGTTCAGTGGCGGTGGTGGCGCAGCGCATGCAATCGAATTGGCAGTGGGTGGCAAGGTGGTCGAACACAACGGCAAGCGCATTCCATTGCCAGCAGAGATGGATGAGGGCGATTTCAAAGCGCGCCTGTCATCGCTCAAGCCTGAGAACTTCAAGGCTCAGACGCCAGACGGCATGGTCAGAGTGCGTGGGCAAGACGTGCCGGTGCAAAACATGATCGATGTCCTGCCAGATGCGCAACTGGTTGCCATCAGCAACGGTGTGTACAACGTGGTCATCCCTGGTCGTGGCCTTGTGACCAACACAAGCGGCCAACGAATCATCGTCAAAGCGAGGTAAGAACATGGGTTTGCTTGACTCATTTGAGGCTGAGAACAACGCCGCAGCCGAGGACATGCTGCGCCGCCCTCCACCCAATCCCGTGCAGTCGCCAAAGTTCAACGCATGGAAGGCAACAACAGCGGCGCCGCGTGGCGTGGCAGCCGGGGCTAACGAATCCACCGGGTTCATGGCTGACGTGATCGGCGCATTTGGCCAGGTGATGGGGGCGACTGACGCCCGCCCTGGCATGTTTGGGGCCCAGACTGAAGATCAGCGCAAGCAAGAGCAGGCCGCCAGAACGAAGATGCTGGAGCAGGGGCTGGACTTTGACGCGGGGGACCAGTTCCGAAGCGCGGCAAAGATGTTCATGCCCGACGCGGAGACGGCCCACACCTCTGAAAACATCATATTTAGCCTTGGCCGGTTTGCCACCAAGGCAGTTGGCTACAGCGTGGCCGCTGGCCCAACAGTGGGCGCCGGATTGGTTGGTCTGGACGAAGGTTTCACCGCAGCCGATGACCTCAAGCAACAAGGTGTAGATGTGGCAACGCGCACCAAGGTTGGTGCCGTCGCTGGTGTGGCTGGCGCCGCTGGCGTGCTTTTGCCTGTCGCTGGCAAAAGTGTTGCGCAAACAGTTGGTTTGGTTGCAGCCGGTGGGCCTGGTGCATTTATTGCCCAGCAAGCCGCAACGCGTCAGATTTTGCAGGATGCCGATTACGCCAAGCTGGCAGATCAATACGACCCATTCGACCCTGTCGGCTTGGCCGTCGCCACACTGGTTCCCGCTGGCTTCGGCGCCTGGGCAATGCGCGGCACCAAGATCAGAGCAAAGGCCGCAGATGTCAAGCCGCCAGAAGGATCGCTACTGCCGGAGCAGGCGCCTGTAATACCGGAGCGGGCAAAGCCTACCCCGGAGCAGGTTGACGCCGCCCGGGTGGACATGCTGACGCAGCATGTAGAGAAGTCCACCCCATCAGGCGGTGATGACCCAGTTGCATGGCGGGCGCACGATCAGGCCTTTTCCAGGGCCATGGACCAACTGGCCCAAGGCGAGCGCGTGCACGTCTCTGACGTTTCCCCGGTCATTCGCATGCAGTCACTGGAGGATTTCGTCAAGACTTCGGGTATCAAGGCCGAACGCCTGCCCCCCTCTGTCGACGGAAGTTTCTTGGCCTGGCTCCGTGATCGCGGTGGCGTGGACTTCGCCGCCAAGCGTGACATCACAGGGGAGGGTGGCGGCATCACCGCAAATCCCGGTGGGATCTTCCGAAACGGCGGCATGGGCCTGGACGAACTGGCTCGCATGGCCGAGGCTGACGGGTATCTCATGCCCGGATCGATCGATTCAGGCATGGACAACGGCGGCACCCGAGCGCTGGCCGACTTGATCCAGCGCGCCACATCTGGTGAGCGTGTGCTCACGGTGGTGGAGCAAATGCAAAAGGCCCAGCGCGATTCTGTCGAGCAGGCAATGCAGGAGCGACTGGGCGCCGTTGAGCAGCGATTGCGCGCTGCGGGCATCGACCCATCACCTGCGCGCGGGAACGTGGCCGCCCTGGAGGCATACGAGCAAGCCAACAGACTGCGCATCTTTGCGGCGGCGATTGACGAGGCCCGTGGCAAGGTGGAGGCTGACCAACTTGGCGGCGAATACGATGCCATGGCGCGCCAAGCTGATCAGATCGCCCAGGACATTTCCGACTCAGCCCGGACTGTCTCGCAGTACGAGGCCGAAGTGGCCCCCTTGTCTGCTGTCATGCGCAAGATGGTGCAGCGCGCCATGGATCAAGCCACCACCAAGGAAGCCCCCAATGTCCAAAATACACCGCAAGCAGCACCAGCCAAAACAGGAGCCTTGCAGGCTGACACACCGGCAGCATCAGGCCAAGCCGGTCAGCCGTCGCCAGAGGTTGCGCGAAGCCCTGACGTTCGACCCAGAGAGGGAGGCGGATCAAGCGGCGGATCTGCCGGTGCAGCCACCGAAGCCGCAGTGGTGAGCCAGAGACTGGCCGACATTCAAGCGCAATTCCCGGATCTGACCGTCCAAATGGATGGGATGGATGCCCCCGTCAAGCTCTCAGATTTCCTCGAGCAAGTTCAGCGCGAGGCCATGGACGGGACCGACTTCGACTTGGGCGGCAATGATGCGCCGCTCATGCAGTTGGCCGCGTCGTGCTTCTTGCTCAATGGCTGAACGCCAGCCAAAGGATGCTGATGCCGTGTTCTGAAATCGCCATCAGCAACCCAAGGCCGCCACCAACAAGGGCGAACCCGCCCATGACCTTAGCCCAGGACTTCCATGCATACAAAGCATGACGCCACGAGCCAGAGCCACCCCACACCATCAGGGGGATGATTGCTGACATGGCCGCAATGGCGGCGAATGTCTTGATGAAGATCCACACGTTTCCCACGGACCGGAGAGTACACCATGACCCCACAATGTCGCCAGCAAATTAGCGCCGCCAGAATCGCAGCAGGCGGCCGGGCATTAACGGATGCACAAGCCCAGGCCATCACCGACCGCATGAATGCCACGATGCGCCGCATGTCGCGCAATGACCCAAATTGGCAGACGTACAGCAGGGATCAGCGCCACATTGTTGCGGCGCAGCAGGCAGCGCGGGACATCGCTGATGAGGCCGCCCGCCGTGTGGCAAACGCTCAGCGCCAAGCCATGCGCACAGCAGAGCTTGAGCAACGGGTGCAGTCTTACATGCAGCGCCAAGGCACCGGCCGGACCAAAGCACTGGTCGAGGAGTTTGGCCAGACCAATGCCTACATTGATGGGATCAAGCGCGATAGCTCACGCCATTTGATTGATCTGATCGAGGCAGCGGACAACACCGAAGGCACCTCAATTGGCCGCCGCGCATTGATGGTTCTGTTTGATGCCCAAAACCCGATCATGACTCGGGATCTGGCGCTTGAGGTGTTTGCCCGTGGCAATGCTGGCACCGGTAACGCTGTGGCCAGGGCAGGGGCCCAGGCGTGGTTGCGCGTAACCGAGCAGCTGCGGCAGCGCTTCAATGCTGGCGGCGGAGACGTTGGGCGTCTGGACTATGGGTATCTGCCACAGGCGCACGATGTGATGATGGTCAGAAACGCGGGGGCTAAAGAATGGATTGCATCCCAGCGATCCGCTGCAGGGAAAGCGCTTGCAGCAGGCCGGTCAATCGTCAAAGACCCGCCTCATGAGTTCTCTCGCGAGCACTGGGCAAAGTCTGTGCTGCCCTTGCTGGACCGCAGCCAATACGTTGACGAGGCCGGCGCCCGCTTGGGTGATGCTGCGGTGCTGGACATTCTGCGTGGCGCTTGGGAAACCATCAGTAGCGATGGCATGAACAAAACCCAGCCAGGGCAAAGCCGGGGAACTGGCGCACGCGCCAACCGTGGCAGCGAATCACGAGAAATCCACTTCCGTGACGGTGAGGCGTACTTGGCCTATCTGCGCGACTTCGGCACGGGCAACATGTACGACGCCATGATGGGCCACCTTGGCGGCATGGCCAGAGACATTGGCTTGGTCGAAAAGTACGGGCCAAACCCAGAGAGTCAAATGCGCCTTCAGTTTGATTTGGCGTCACGCGCAGACGGCGGCCCAAAGCGTGTGTTTGCCAACCATGCTGATTCCTACTGGCGCGTGCTCAATGGATCAAGCGGGCAGGCTTTGTCGGCACGCGTCGCAAACATCGGCACGACTGTCCGAAATATCGAGACGTTCGGTAAGTTGCAGGGCGCCGTGCTTTCAAGCGTGACAGACCTCGGCACCTACTTCGTCACGACCGGATACAACAAGCTGAGCTATTGGGACGCAATCAAGAACCTTGGCGCATCGACTCAGGCAGACACCAAGGCATTTTTGAACACGCACGGCATGATGGCTGAAAGCATGATCAGCGACTTGTCACGCTGGACAGGCGAGAACATCTCTCAGACATGGTCCGGCAAGATGGCCAACAGCACAATGCGCCTGTCGCTCATGAACGCATGGACTGACACGCTTCGCCGTGCGTTCAGCTTGACCATGATGGAGGGGATGGGCCGACTGCGTAAGACGGATTGGGCCGACCTGACCCAGTACGACAAGTGGCGCATGGAGCAAAAGGGCTTGACCGAGTCTGATTGGCAGGTTTTGCAGCAGGCGCAGCCGGTCATGCATCGCGGTGCCGAGCACATCACACCCGATGCGATCTATGCAACCGGCGACCAGCGAGCCGGCGAGATCGTGGCCAAGTATCTGGGGTTGATCAGCGACGAATCAGAGGTGGCCATCCTCAATCCAGACCTGGCCACACGCGCCATCGTCACGGCAGGCGCCAGCCAGCGCGGCACTATCCATGGCGAGCTGTTTCGCAGCGTTATGCAGTTCAAGTCCTTCCCGATCGCCATGATTTCTCGCCACTGGCGCCGCATGCTTGAGACACCGCAGGGCCTGGAGGGGGCCCCGATGACCGCCAACCGCTTGGCCTACGCCGGGGCGCTCATGGTTAGCCTGACCGCCTTGGGCGCCATCGCGTACCAAACCAAGCAGCTTGTCGC
>ERZ650304.812-NODE-812-length-13745-cov-46.632652_pt1 | contig 13745 bp, 24 predicted proteins | sample MGYA00376240_ERZ650304 | MGnify/ENA primary metagenome ERZ650304 (study PRJEB26733, sample SAMN07839271) | wastewater metagenome | biome: small river; feature: stream; material: water | place: USA: North Carolina | collected 2016-03-01 ...
GATCGCGTCTTCGGCGAGTTGGGGCTTGATGTTCAGCATCACTTGCCCTCCACTTCAGCCTCGGCAATGAGTTCACCCACGGTTTTGCTGATCGCGTCGGCCACAGCCGCCACAGCCGCCGACTCGTGACCGGTCAGCTTGTTGAGAAACAGAATCAGGCTGGCACGGTCAGTCAGCACGTCGACCTCGCCGGTGTCGATCTTGATCAGCCCGGCCTTCTTCAGCCGCGTGCGCGCCTTCGAGGCATCGCCAGCACTCGAAGCGAACTCGTGGAACACCTTGTCATCAGCTTCGGTCGACACGAGGGTGGCGGTGGTTTTGTAGAGCTTCATGATGGGTCAGGGGTCCAGATGGAGTTGATGTAGCGGCCAGGCGGGAAGCCTTTCATGGCCGCGAGGGGGACGGTGCTACCGCCGCCAGTGGCATCAAGACGTACCAGCGCGGCGTCGAGCGGGCCGCCGCGAAGCGTGAACTTGAGTCTGACCACCATGCGGACGATGGGCTTCTTGCGGAAGGGCATCTTGGCGCCCACTCGACCTGTGTAGATGCAAGTCCTGTTGCGTTGCCGCTTCATGTGCTGTCCTGAATCGGCGAATCTCGTCGAGTGCATGCTTGATGCTCTGTTCGGGGCTGGCCGGCGATGAGGGAAGAGTGATGCGCTGGCGAACTTGGCCGTGGACAACCGTAGCGAACAGATGCCCGACACCAGTGCGCGTGTCCACGGACTCGATGACGTAGCCAGCGAGCTTGGCTTTGCGCCTGAACTCACGGACCAGTTTGCCGGTGCTCATCAAGAGTTCCGTTTCTTGGTCGGCCGCAAGCGGCTGACAGCCATCAGCCGCATCGCGCGTTGGTGAAAGACAGACCCGGTGCGTGAGCGCTCAATGACGAACGCAGTGGCCTGGAAGGTGTTCTTGAAGCGCTTGTCGGCCGGGTAGACCAGCAAATAAACGTGGACGTCGCCGTTGTCGATGATGTCGGCAAGACCCCACCCTTCCGTCGCGGCGCGCTGCTCGTCAAGCTCGGTCCACTGTTGCATTAGGTCTCAGACAGATCGAAAAAAGAGAAACTGACAGGCCGACCAGCGGCCCATCGTTTAGCGCTTGGTTACCGTGATGGTGAAGGCAGGCAGCATGATCACGATGGTGTTGCCTTCTTCGGTGATTTCGATGTTGGGGCGCGAAAGCAGCTTGTTCACCGTGAGCTGCTCAGCCTGTTGAACAGCTTCAGCGGCGGTCGGCTTGGGCGCCGGTTTCTGCGGCTTCCACACGTACATCCAGCGCGCCCGTGTCCTGTCGTCCTTTGGTGCAGGAAGCCGCAGCACTTGGCCCTTGCGCCACATGTGGCCGAGGCTTCTAAGGCACCGAACAACCCGTCTTCGCCTCGTGCTGGCATTGCACCTCCAGAAAATCGCCAGTGTATTCAGCCTTCTCTGGCGTCGCGCGCCCCAAGGCGCCGATCTACCCTGCTGACCCGTTGGCCCCGGCGAACCCGCTGAGCCAGATACACCAGCAGCAGAGAAGTGCTGGTGATGCGGTACACCGCCGTGATGACACGCGCGGCGGTGAAGAGAGGCTGAAGGTTCATGGGAGGGTGTGCCGGGTGATGGATTCCGCGATCTGCTTGCGGCTGACCAGCCGCTTGGTGAACGCTTCTGTGGTAAGCGGGGACTCCCAGCCCCGATCACCGTAGGGTGTACTGAACACCACGCCGCCGGCCGCGCAACCGACGATGACCCACACGTCGCGGCCGTTGTCGTAGCGAGCGCGCCCCCACTCCTGCTGAAGGCCGCTCAACGGTGACTCCTGCTTTTTCCCGCGCGGCGTGACCAAGTCGATGAGCGTGGTCGGCCGCTTGGGCACCAAGATGAACTTCCACTCGACCCAAAGGTCACGCTCGCCGTCGTACCAGTGGTCGAACGTGCCGCCCCGGTACGGGTTGGCCATCTTCTCGCGGTGAAGCTGCGAGAGGGGCGGCAGATGCTTGTGGACGCTGGTGTAGAACGTGGTCTCAGGCTTTGCCGCCACGGGATTCCAGCTCGATCAGCAAGTCGATGTAGTGCTTGGCCTTCTCCAGGTCGGCCAGACCACCCTTGGCCCGCCAACGGCTCATGTACTTGATGACGTTGCCTTCGAGGTAGGGGATGCCGTTCGTGTGGATGAACTCGACCAGCTGAATCTTCATGTCCTTGTAGTGATTGCCGGCGACCTGGACACTGAGGGCGTTGGGAGGCACAAGGCCCATGTTCGATTCCGACATCAGCGCCCTCTCCGTCAGGAACGACTGCAGAGGCTTGTTCATACCGCTGCCTTGAGCCGTGCGTGGATGGCCTGCACGTAGCGCGCCTGGTTGACGGCATCGCGCAGGGCGTTGTGGTCGTTGACCGGCTTGGGTACGCAGTCGGCCCAGGGCAGCGACTTGTAGGTGCGCACACAGCGGGAGTTCCGAAACGCCCACGGGGCTTCCCAACCCAGCTTGCGGTACGCGTGTTCCAGTATCGGGATGTCGAACGATGCACCGTTGCTCCAGACGCACCGCTTGTTGTGTCCGAGCCATTCGACCAGCGACGCAAGGGCGTCGTTCAACGACTGCTTGGGCTCGGTGAACACCGCTCGCGCAGCTTCGGACTGCTGCGTCCACCAGACAAGCGTGTCTTCCTGGATGACGCGGTCGAGGTCGAGGTTGCTGTCGATGGAGATGGAGGCGTAGAAGCCAGCGTCGTCCATGCCGTCGCTTTCGAGGTCGAACTTGACGGCGCCGATGGACATGATCACCGCGTCTGCGGCGGTGCCCAGCGTCTCCAGATCGATCATGACGTGTTTCATGTAGGCTCGGGAAGGTTGGAATGAGGGCGCCCGTGGGCGCTTCGTAGTGCCCACGGGACGGATGCGTCAGGCCGCTTCGGTGCCAGACAGCGCGGCCAGATCGGCTTCGGCCTTGGCGCCGGCCTTGTTGGCGTCAGCAGCCACCTTGCCGCTGGTCTTCTTGGCGGCATCCAGCGCCTTGCCGGCGGTCTTCACGGCGGCATCGTGCGCCTTCAGAGCGTCGGCCAGCAGCTTGCCGGCGTCCTTGACCGCCTTGGCGTGCGCAGCCTCGGCGGCCTTCACGTCCTTGGCCACGGTCTTCAGAGTCGCGGCGTGGCTGGCCACGTCCTTCTTCAGAGCGGCCTTGGCCGTGCGCAGTTCACCGGCGTTCATGATCTTGCTGGGGGTCTTTGCCATGGAATTTTTCCTTGAGTTGGCGGATGTAGCGCAGCTCGTGGATTCGGGCCGCGCGGGAAATCAGCCGGTTGATCACCGACCGACGGCGAAGGCTGCCCGCCTCAACTTGCAGGCAGTGCAGCACCTCTTCTTCAGTCAGCTCGCTCAGCACGTCGGTCAGGGACCGGAATGAACCGAGCGCCTGACGGACGTACCAGGTGCGAACCGACACGAACGATCAGCGGCGGGCCGCCACCTTCTTGGCCGGGCGCTGCGTGGGGGCCTGCCAGCTCGACACGTCGGGCTCGACCATCAGCAGCTCGCGGGCTTCGCCCTGGCGGGCGAAAGCCACGGCCACGTTCTCGTTGGGCTGCGGGTTGCCGAACTGCAGCTGCGGGTAGTCGACAGCGCCGCTCAGCTCGACCGTGGTGACGACGCCCACCGGCGGCACGCCGAAGGTGCGGGCCACCGACGCGACGTAGCCATCGAAGTTCTTCAGCGCGGTCGGCGAGACACCCAGCGTCCAGATGTCGGTGGTGTCGTCGGCCGCGGGCGGCAGCACGGCCAGCTTGCGGCCGTTCTTGCACGCCTTGCCCTTGCCATCGCTGCCCCAGGCGTTCATCGGGCAGGACTGGCAGTCCTTGGCCTGGGGGTTCGGCGCGTTGGGCGACGGCACCATGTTCTTCGGGTCGACGCCGATGGCGAAGCAGTCGGGCGGGACGATGTTGTCCTTGTCGAAGCGGCCGGCGTAGAAGTTGTGGGTGGTGACAAAGTCCACCACCACCAGCTCCAGCGGGCCTTCGGTCTTGGTGCCATCGGGCAGGCTGATCTTCTTGTCCTGGGTGAGACGGATCGCGTTGCCGGTGGCGGGGGCGATGCGGCCGCCGAGACCGGCGACCTGGGCGCGCAGGGCTTCCTGGATGGAGGCGACGTTGCCCGCGACGGGCTTCTTGACGGCGACAGCAGTGGATGCGACGGTGGGGGTCTTCTTCAGGGCGGCGGACTTGGCGGCAGGTTTGGTGGCCATGGTTGCTTTCATGCGCCCGAGAGGACGCGGAGGTTGAGGCGGACCTTGTCGAAAGTGGTCACGCCAGGGATGGAGCCTTTGGAAGCCAGCAGTTCGCGAATGGCCGGGTCAGACAGGCGGCGCTGGAGCAGATGGAAGTAGCCGGTCTTCTTCACGTAAGCGAAGAACTTGTCAGCGTCGGCCAGGTTGCCCACGACCGTCTTCGTGATCGAGGCGCTGGCGCGTTTGCCGGCACCCTTGTCGGTGCCCTCGGCCTTGAGCTTGGCCAGCAGGGCTTCTTCGATTTCGCCGTAGTCGGCTTCGATGTCCTTGATCTGCTTCTCCAGCTCTTGCTTCTTGGAGCGCAGCTCGAACAGTTCGTCGATGGCGGGGCCGATGCCCTTGATCTTGCGCAGCGGTTTGGCCGGTGCATCAGTAGTACTCACGTGTGGTTCTCCTAGATCGAAGTTGGATCGTACTACGAAGCTAGCACAAAGTGCAACGCTTCGTGTTACGTATGAACGCTCCAGCCATGGCCGGGATCGCCCGGGCCGATGCTCACCGTGAAGGCCGGGCCGCCACCGTCCAGACGCTGCCCGGGGCCGGAGTAGATGAGGCCGCCGTTGAACCAGAACTGCGAGCCGTGGCGCTTCATGGCGAACGCGAAGCTGTGCGGCGCATGATCGCGATACAAATGGCAAGTCGTGGCCTGATCGCTGTAGTGGCCCAGGTAATCCAGACGCTCCATGAGCTTGTCGTAGCACTTGTTGGCGATGGCGAACTCCACCACCTTGGCGAAGTGCTCGTGGTCTTCGATCTTGAGAGCCATGTCAGTCTCCGTGGAGGGCTTGAGAAACCAGATGCACAAGCGCAGAGTCGAGTGCTTCCTGAGCTGTGGTGCCGTAGACCCACTTGGCTGCATGGTTCTGCCAGAACGTGCCGCCTGCGGTGATGTCGCTGCCACGCAGCTTGACGCCAAAACGATCAGGATTGCGTGCGAGCTGGCGCAGCATGATGAACTCAGGCCGTACGCGCACAGAATGATCGGGCTTAGCATTCATCGTTTTGAACAGAGTCAGGCTTGGTGTCGTAGGCCAGAGCGTTTGCCACCTTTTCGGCTGTGACCATGGCTTGTTTGATCTTCAGCGCCTCAGTGAAGACTGAAGCAAAGTTGTACGCCAGGTTGCTGACGTTGAATGACTGACTTGCGCCGTTATGCGTTACGGTGATTCGCGACATCGAACTTGCTTGAAGGGTGACCACATGCATCCACGGGCAAAGCGACGGGTAAGGATAGAAGCCCGGCGGGTCACTTGCTGTAGTTGACATCGAAGCCGCCTTCGGCATTCAACGGGATGTCCTTGCACCACTCCAGTGGTGTCTTCATGATCTTGAGCATGAACGCCGTCGCGGCCGAGCCGAGCTTGGCCTTCACGTGCGTGCCGACCTCGTCATGCGTGGTCAGTACGACGCGGTGTTTCTGGTCAATCAACAGCATCTGTTTGCCGACGATGATGCGGGCCAGGGCCTGCACGATGTTCTCGCAGAGCAGCCCGCCGTAGAGCTTCTTGCGCTGGTCGCCAGATTGGTACGTCCATTCGTCCCAGCCCTTGTCGTTCTGGCACTTCTTGAGGTCCGGATACTTCAGCGACATGCCGTTGGGCAGCCAGATCGTGTTGGCTTCCCAACTGAGCGGGCCGTGGCTGCCAGTGCGCCCGACGGCCATATCTTCGATGATGCCTTTGCAGATTTCCCAGCCGGCTTGGATGCGGTTGTTCTTGCGGCGATATGCGTTGATGATCCGCTGGCACTGGTCCAGCGTGAAGAACACCGGCGGGCCACCAAGCGCGCCCTTGGCCAGCGTCATCTGCAACTTCGGGGCGCCCATCTGGAAGCCCAGGCCCAGCACGCAGACTTTGCCAACGAAGCGCTCGGTCTTGTCTTCGGTCGTGATTTCGCGGCCGTAGACCAAGTCGGCGAACTTACAGTAGGCGTCGCGGTCGTCACCGCGAGCGACACCCTTGGACTTGTCCCAGGTGTCGGATGCACGGAACGCATTCATGAGGTCGTGCTGGCCCCACAGCCAACCATTGACGCGAGCTTCGATCTGGCCTGAGTCGGCCACGCAGATGACGTGGCCCGCAGCAGCCAGAATCGACTGGCGCAGCTCCCCACCGCGGGTGAGGTTCTGCATGTTCATCTTGTTGTTGCCACCCCAACGCCCGGTATGTGCCCGGAAGTAGGCGTAGCCCATGGGCAGCGGCATGCCGTTGGCGCCGGCCGTAAGGAAGCGCTGCGCCCGCGTGATGTTGGTGGTGGACTTGACCGCCAGGCGGCAATCCACCAGCGCACGCAGCCGGGCTTGGCGCGCGGCCAGTTTCTTGACGTCGACCTTCTTGTTCAGGTCGAGCCCGACAGATAGTGCTTCTACATCATCGGGCAAGTTCACGAAGTCCAGATCGTCCTTGGCGAACGCATAGGCCCACTTGTCTTCGTCTTTGCGTTCAGCCGACGGCTTCTTCATCCAGGCCGGGCTGATCTTGACCGGCGGCTCGATGCCCTCGTGACGCAGCAGATCAGCGAATTTCTCGTTGCTGCCAACCACCTTCTTGGTGATCAGCATGACGCGAGCCTCAGTGCCTTCGAGGGCGGCCAGCTTCTCGGCTTTGGTGAGCTTGACGTCGTCGGCGTAGAGCGGGGTGTCGATGAGCGAGGTCAGCAGCCCGCGCCGGTGCTCCAGCTCGCGAGCCAACTCCTTCTCGACACGCGGAACGTCCACACGCAGCACTGGCTCGCAGAACATGCGGCACGTCAGGTGGATCAAGTCCATCTCATCGCGGGGCATGTCTTCCAGCATCAGCTTGAAGACCTCGTACATCTCATCGACGTCCACGCCGCAATACTCAGCGCCTTGGTCGTACAACCCTTCCTTGACCAAGTCCTTGTAGCGCTTGCCCTTCATGGATTCCAGTGCGCCCTTGAGCTTGCCGGTGCGCCCATAGTGCAGTGAGACCTCTTCAAGGCCAGCGCCAATCTCATTGCTGTGCAGGCCGCGGGCCATGGACAGTGAGCAGTAATAGCGCTTGGGCACCACACCGTAGTGGTGCGAAAGGATGAAGCCGTCGAACTGCGTGTTGTGGCACAGCAGCGAATAGCGCTTCCAGTCGATCTTCTTCAGGAACGCGGCGATCTTGGGGCCGGGAATCACGACGCGCTTGCCGCGCCCAACCCGCACGCCCATCATCAACGCCTCGAAGCGTTCGTCGCGGATGTACTCGCTGGTGCTGAGCTTGGACAGCGTGTAGTCCGAGTCGTAGAACGTCTCGAAGTCGATGCTGACCAGGTAAGCCCAGTCCACCTTCTCGCGCTCGAAGTCCGGCCGGCCGACGAACGCCAGCGGGGGTGGCGTGAAGACGTGCCGCTTCGTAGTGGGGCGTGCAATGGCGGATGCCCAGCTCATGTGTTGCCCGAAGGATCAGAAGGAAGCTGGGTAACCAGCGGGGTGAGAGGCACGATCACGAACTTGCCAGTGGGTTTCATCAGGACCACGCGAGTGAACTTGTTCGGGCGCTGAAGCTGGGCGTAGTGCTTGTCGCCGGGGTAGAGCCCGTAGTAGGACGCCATACACTTGTCATCCACAGGCTTGTTGGCTGCCAGGATCGTGATGAACATCCCCTCGGACATCCAGCCGGCGCGAAGGTTGACTAGTCTCATGGCGCGAGCGCTTTGAAGACCGCTTCAGCGATGTTCTTCTCGGCCAGCTCGACGAGCTTGCGGGCGTCGCTGAGCGGAATCACGGTCATGTAGAACCCGTCGCTGACCTTCACGTACCGCTCGCGATAGCAATACCACTCGGCAATGGCGGCGACTTCGCGTAGCAGTATTGGGTTGCAGCTGACGTCGATACCTGCGCCATCGACGAGCTGCTTGAACTGCGCGACGTAGTTGCTGGGGTCCATCACCAGCTCGCAAACATGTTGAGCAAGTTCCCCATGCGCATGTCCTTGGGCATGAGGATGTCGTTGTAGACCTTCTCTTCGATGGTGTCCTTGGCCATGCAGACGACGATTTCCGTCTTCTCCGTCTGGCCGATGCGCGCCTGGCGCTTGTTGCCCTGCTTGAACCACTCCAGGTTGTAGGTCGGGCCAGACCAAATGGTCGAGGTGCCCTTGGTCAAGGTCAGGCCGTGAGCAGCGCTGGCCGGATGGGCGAACATGACGTCGTACTCGCCGCGCTGGTACGCGTTGACCATGGCAATACGCTGGGTGTCGGTGGCATCGCCGTCGAGCACGCAGTACGTCATGTCGCGGCGTTTCGCTTCAGCGATCAGCGCGTCACGCTGGTGCTGCCAGAAAAAGTACACCAGCGGATGCTTGCGTGCTTCGACCAAGTCGAGAATTGCTTCGTAGCGAGACAGGTCAATGACTTGGCACTTGCCTGCTTCGGTGTAGACGGCGCCGCTGGCGATCTGCAGCAGCTTGGTGGCCACCGCCGCAGCGTTGACCACTGAGAGCTGCGTGATCTTTTTGCCGTCGATCATCGGCAAGAGCTGTGTCGTTTCGACGGTCTTGTACGCCTTCCATTGCTTCGGCGTCATCGCGTAGTCGATGGTGTACTGATGCGTGGCCGGGATGTCCACGCAGTCCTCGAACCTGTGTCGGATGACGATGTCGCTGATCAGGCCGAACACGGCCTCTTCAGCGCCCGGCTTGTCGTGCCACTTGATCGCATGTGCGCTGTGGCCAACTTGCTCAGGTGTGCAGACTGAGCTGCGAAAACCGAAGAACAATGGCCCCAGACGCTCACCGCTATCAAGCAACAGCACCAGATGCCAGATGTCGCAGATGCCGTTGCTGGTGGGCGTGGCGGTGAGAACCGCTTTGCGCTTGATGTGTTTGCGGCGGGCCAGCTTGAGCGCTGCTTTGGAGCGCTGGCTGGTGTGGTGCTTGTAGGCCGTGCCTTCGTCGATCACCAGCTCTTCGATCTTGGTGAAGGCCGCAGGCTTGAGCGCTGCCAACCACTTCGCCGCATCGTGGTTGGTCACGTAGACATCCGCCCTTTCGGCGAACGCCTCAGCGCGATTGTCCGCATCCATGACCGACACTTTCATATCGGGGGCGAACTTGGCGAAGTCGTTCAGCCAGGCAGCACGCAACAGAGAACGCGGAGCCAGCACAAGCAGGCAGCCGCCACCCTTGCGCCGGCGCTCGGAAAAAGCCCAGATGCGCACTGCGGTCTTGCCCGTGCCCGGGTCCGACATGTCGAACACGAGTGCAGACTTCTTGTCGTGCGCCAGGCTCTGCACCTGGTGCTTCATGGGCTTGATGAGCGCGCGAGCGCGGGACTTGATCATCGGCGTGCGTTGGATTTAGCGATCAGCGATCCGATCAGACGAAGCGCTTTACGAACGAGCGTGAGGGTGAGCGCAGCGAAGATGGCGCCCGCACACGCAAACGGAGTCAAGACGATGGCGGCGATCAAGAAGAAGCTGCGCCAGAATTTCTTCTTGGTGCTCACACACCCACCTTGCAGTCTCCCGTCATACCGGGCTTGGTGCCGTAGCGGCACCACTGACAAGAGAACTTGTTGGGGTTTGGCTTGAAGTCGACGCAGTCCGTAACAGCGGCGCCGCGCTGATCGAACGAGCGCTTGAAGCGCAAGCCTTGGTCGCGGGTGAAGACCTTGTGGGTGATGTCGTCCACATCGAGATACCACAGCTCGGTGTGGACGACCTCCAGCTCGGGATAACGCAGGAACGTGCAGAGCTGGTACATCTGCAGCTGCTCGCCGTGCTTGATTTCGTTGCCCCACTTCTTGCCGGTCTTGTAGTCGATGACCACGGCTTCGTGGGCGTTGAGGTGGACCAAAGCGTCGAGCTTGAGGCGTAGCCAGACAGGCAGCCACGTGTAGACGATTTTGTCGACCATCACGAGCTGGCTGGGGTAGCCGCGCTCGGGCAGCTTCTTGAGCTTGGTGAACGGCAGGCCCAAGTGGTCAGTGGCCTTGACCCACTCGCCGTTCCAGGCGCAGGGGTTCCAACTGCGGTCCATGCCCCACTCGCCTTCGAGCGAGACTTGGCCGGCCTCGTAGAGGTCGCGCAGCTTCTCGAAGTGGTCGGCGAACTTGGCCGCCTCGCGCGGCATGGGACCGTCGCCACGCACGTACAGCTCAGCCTCGTTGTGGATGCGCGAGCCGCGGTCGTTGGCGTGCTCCGTCTTGCCTTCAGGCAGCGGGCGGTCCGGCTCGGGGATGCGCTTGTCGTGTTTGAGGTGTGCGTAGAACTTGCACTTCTCGAAGTCGACCAGGCGGCTGGGGGACCAGGTAGGGATGGGCATGCTGGACTCTGTGGTAGATCGAACTTAGATCATAGCGCCGTCTTCGTCGAACTTGGTTTCGTATTCGGCAAGCCGCTCCTTGAGGTATTCGTCGGAGATCAGATAGTCGTGCTCCGCTTCGAGCTGGTGGTAGATCCAGTCTGCGAACTCGCGCATGCAAACGGTGAGTTCCTTCTCAAGCTCTTCAGGGAAGATGTTGATGTCCACGAACTCGTCAGAGACCGCGAGATGAACTTCGACATTCATCGTGCTTGGATGGCTGTAATGGCCACGTGTCGTAATCTCAGCATGAAATTCTTCAAGGCCTTCAATCAACGATGTGGCGACGTTGATCACCGTCAGCCGTTTGGCCAAGTCGATCAACGTCTCATCATTGCACTGAGCCTGAATAGCGGTCAACGCATCGGCTTTCGGAGCGTACCGACCGGCAAATGAAGCACCGTCACCCTGCGAACAAAAGCCACTGAAGTGAATCTTGGGGCCGTTGCCGTCTTTGCCGTAGTACTTGTCAATCTCGATGCCGAGAATCTCGGCCATACGGACAGCGTCCTCGTAGGTGGTGTCCCACCAGTCGTAATCCACCCAGTAGTAGCGGTAGCGGTCCAGTGCGGCCTGCTGAGCTTTTTCGCTCAACGCCTCAAACAAGAAAGTCTCGGCGGTCATCGCGTCACGCGAACGCCGCCGCGATGCGTTCCAGTGCAGCCTTGCCGTCGGGCGACATGATCAGTTCGTCCAACACGCCCTGATAGATCGCTTCGGCCTTGGCCTTGACTTCGTTGTACTGGGCTTCCCAGGCGGCTTGTGCGGCCTCTGCTGCCGCTCGACCAGGCGTGATCGGGTAGTCGAAAGCACCCTGCCAGTAGCAGAAATTGCTGATGTTCGGCCGCAGCTTGGCCGTACCGGCAACGATCATGGCGCGCTTTTCGTCCTCATCGGGTTCGTCCACTTCAGGGCACTCGCCCAGGTGTGCGGTGTGCTTGGCGATGTACGCAGCCTTCTGCTGCGACAAGCGCAGCATGGCGTGTTCGGTTTGGGCCTTGGTGAGCGCGGCCATGATCAGACCTTGGCGTCCATGTGGGCCACCAGCGCCGCGATGCCGGCACGCAGCTCTTCGATCTTGGCCGTCAACGCCTTCGGCTTGGCACTGATGGCCTCGCACTTGGCGATTTCGGCCTCGGCCTGAGCGATGGCGTCGAACAGCTCGTCGTCGGTCTTCTTGGCGATGTCGTCGCCATTGATCAGGGTCTTGGTGGTGATCTTCAGCATGATGGATTGCTCCTGGGGTTGGGGTTGAGGTTGGGGTTGAAGTTCGCCGGCGCGAACCTGGTCGGGCCACTGCTCCTTGTCGAGCCAGAACTCGAAAGGGAACTGCCGCGAACGACGTGCGCGGGAATCGGTGCTTTCGTCGAGCGCTTGAGCCATCTTGAACGTCATGTCGAAGTACCGACGAAGGTATTCGCGAGACATGAAACGCTCGCCAGCCACAACGATGAAGTCAGCTTCTGTTGCTTGGTTTTCTTCACGGGTGCCCAGCTTTACGGCGAAGTCGCGAATCTGTTGCCGTCGCCCGCTCGCTGTGCCGTTTCGCTTGTACTTTTCGCAAAAGACGCTGTCGTTTTCCAGCACCATCACGACACACTGCAATCGACGCGCATCTTCAGCGCGTGTGGTTGTCATCTACACCTCCACTTTCACAGTCTCGCCCCAGGGGGCGACCTTGTTGTTGATCGAGCACCAGAGCACGGGAAAATCCGGCGGTGCTTCGGGGAATGGGCCTTCAAGGTCGGTGAGATACACCAGGCATGACGGCGTGATGCCGTGTTCTTCGAGCCAGACAAACGGCGGCCGAAAGTCCGTGCCGCCTCCGCCGTGGCACTTGACGACGAAGGGATCGTCGGGGTCCAGCTCAGCCACGTGGTTGACCCGTGCATCGCATGAAAGTACGTAGGTCTTCAGAGGCGTGGCTGCCTCACGGGCTGATGCCGTCTCAGCGCTGAATGCCGACAGCACCTTGGTGCTGATGGAGCCCGAGTCGTCAGTGACAACCACCAGGGTCTCCATCTCTTGACTGAAGCGGCCAGGTAAGAACACGCCCATGGCCAGGGCTTTGCGGCTGGGTTTCATCCAGTCGTAGCCGTTGCGGCCACGTTCAGTGATGAAGCGACGCAGCAACGTGCGCCAGTCCGCTTTGCTGTCGAGCATTTCGTTGATGAAACGCTCGATGTTGGCGGGCATCTTGCCGGCCTTGCGTGCAGAGTTCGCCGCTTGCACCACAGCAACCATCCAGTCCTGCGCGCGAACTTCGTCGGACTTGCTGGACTTGCCGGACTTGGGCGAACGCAGCGCGTCGAACGGCTTAGCGCTGCCCGACTCTTCTGGCAGCAGGTTGTAGACCTTGTCCGCGGACATGCCGGCGTACTTGGGGTCATACAGCCAGGTGTGGGGGATGCTGAACCCGGCGCCCTTGAGCATCGCGTTGATGACGTAGTCACCAGCGCGATTCCAGCGATCCGGGTTCCGGTCGCCCAGCCGAGCCATGTGCTGCCATATGCAGTGGCCGACCTCGTGGGCCACGCCGCTCTTGCGCACTTCATGCGAATTGGCGCGCACCCAGGCCGGGTGATAGTAGATGTACTCACCGTCCGTGGCGAGCGTCGGTGGATTGAGTCCCTCGTCTTCCATGAGTGGCAGGCGAAGTGCGAGTGCACCGAAGAACGGCTCAAAGCGCAGCATGTGAATGCGCGCCTTGATCATCGCGGTCTCGGCTTCTTTGTCGCGGTTCATCTGTTAATTTCCAAGGCGGTAATGAGGATGTCGTCAAAAACGTCTTCGCCGACATTGGACGCAACATGCAGCGGAAGTCGCACGCCGTCGCCGTTGCCGTAGCCGTAGCCGTAGCCGTTGCCGTTGCCGTTACCGTCGCCGTCGCCGTCGCCGTAGCCGTCGCCGTAGCCGTAGCCGTAGCCGTTGCCGTTGCCGTTGCCGTTGCCGTTGCCGTTGCCGTTGCCGTAGCCGTCGCCGTTGCCCTTGCCGTAGCCGTTGCCGTTGCCGTTGCCGTTGCCGTTGCCGTTGCCGTAGCCGTCGCCGTAGCCGTAGCCGTCGCCGTAGCCGTCGCCGTCGCCGTCGCCGTGGCCGTCGCCGTCGCCGTGGCCGTCGCCGTTGCTAAGTGGATTTTTCATGACCACCCGGTGCACTTGATGGAAA
>ERZ650304.813-NODE-813-length-13742-cov-3.728721_pt1 | contig 13742 bp, 18 predicted proteins | sample MGYA00376240_ERZ650304 | MGnify/ENA primary metagenome ERZ650304 (study PRJEB26733, sample SAMN07839271) | wastewater metagenome | biome: small river; feature: stream; material: water | place: USA: North Carolina | collected 2016-03-01 ...
GACCATGACGACCGCCCCCCGGCCCTACGAGAAGCCGACGGCATCCAAGATCAAGACCCGCTGGCAGGCATGCGTCGACGACATGCTCGCCACCCGCCGCAACTACTGGCTCAACGAGGCGTTCTTCCACGGCGAGCAGTGGGTGTCGTACAACAACTCGTCGCACGAGCTCGACATGTTGGAGTTCAAGTCGGTCGAGGAGGCGCAGCGGCGTACCACGGTCAACAAGTTCAAGTCGCGCACCGTCCAGTTCGAGGCCCGCATGCTGCGCACCCCGCTGGATTTCGAGCCGCGACCGGAAGGCACCGACGCCGAGGACATGCGGCGCGCCAGGATCTCCGGCCAGGTGCTGCAGGTCGAGGCGCACCGGCGTGACTGGGAGCAGTCGCGTGCCGACGAGATCCACTACGCGATGCTCGGTGGCGTGTCCGCGGTCGCGGTGGAACCGGACTGGGAGTACGAATCGGCCGAGGTGCCGGACGCGACGACCGGCGAGTTGATCCGCATGCCGAAGCGGCCGGCGGTGAAGTTCACCGCCTTGTCGGTGCCGGAGTTCGGGATCGAGCCGGGGTCGCGGTCGACGCGCGATGCCCGCTGGTGGATCAAGTGCACGACGCTGACACCGGACCAGGCGAAGGATCACTACCAGCTGGACTACACGCCGACGGCGGATGGCTCGACGGCGACGACTGCGTTGCACCGACAGCTGCTGTCGACGCGTCGGGCGGACAAGAACGCCAAGGTGTGCATGGTGTACGTGCTCTACGAGCGGCCGTCGCAGTCGGGGCCCGGGTGTGTGATGCACGTCGTCGGCGACAAGGTGGTGCGCGAGCACGAGTGGCCGTTCCCTTGGACGGACGAACTGAACGTGTGGACGTTCTTTCAGACCCGCATGTCGGGCACGTGGAAGGGCGACACGATCCTCAACGACGCCCGCCAGCTGCAGGTGAACCTGAACAAGGCGTACACGTCGATCAACGCCAACTTGGGCAAGACCGACAACGCCCGGCTCATCATGCCGATCGGTGCGATGTTCGACGAGGACGACGAACTGACCGGTGAGGCCGGCGAGATCATCCGCGTCAACCCGGACTCGTCGCCGCCGCAGTGGATGCAGCCGCCGCAGGTGGCCCGCTGGTTGCGTGAGCACATCGACACGTTGACGAACGAACTGGACGACCTGTTCTCTGCGCACGCGGTGTCGCGCGGCCAGGCGCCGGGTGACCGCAACTCGGGTCTGGCGCTGTCGATCCTGGCCGAGAAGGACGAGACGCCGCTAGGGATCATGACGGCGAACCAGCAGCGTGGCTGGCAGTGGCTGGCCGAGAAGAACCTGCAGCTGACTCGCCACATGCTGATGCTCGCGCAGAACCATCCTGACCCGTCGCAGCAGATGCAGATGCAGATGAAGGACGTGGTGATGACGAAGGAAGGGCTGCCGGTGAAGGTCGAGTGGACCGCCGCCGACATGACCGAGCACCCGATCGTGCACGTCCCGATCGAGTCGGTGATGCCGCGGTCGCAGGCTGCGGTGCAGTCGATGATGGTGTCGCTGGCGCAGTCGTTCCCGCAGATGTTCCAGCAGCTGGGCCCGGGCGAACTGGCGACCCTGCTGCAGACGCCCGATCCGGGTGCGTTCACTCGGAGCGTGAACGCGCAGGTGACGTTGGCCGAGTGGGAGAACAGCCGGATGGTCGTCGGCGCCGATGACGGCGAGGTCGAGATCGGCGACTGGCATGACCATGACGTGCACGTGCAGACCCACAACAAGCTGCGCGCGTCGGCCGCCTACCGCGAGGCGAACCCGCAGGTGAAGCAGTACATCGACCTGCACATTGATGCGCACGCCAAGTTGGCGCAGGAGCAGATGATGGCGCAGTTGCAGCAGCAGATGGCGATGGCGCAGATGCAGCAGCCACCACAGCCTGGTGACCCCGAAGAAACGGGCGACCCAACCGAGTCCAACCAGAGCAAACCGGAGGAACAGCAAGAATGAGCCCGAACCCGAACATGGGCGCCGATCCCGGCGCCACCCCGCCCGCCGCAGCGCCGCCGGCCGCCGACGGCCAACCCGTCGACTGGCAGGCCAAGTACCAGGCCGAGGTGCAGGACCGCATCCGCGAGCGCGAGCGGTACAAGCCTGTCTCGCAGACGTTCAGCCGGCTCGACCAGGGCACGGCGCAGGCCATCATGTCACTCGCTGAGGCCGCGGCCGAGGGCGACATGGACTACATCGCGACGTGGGCTGAGGAAACCCACCGGAACCTCACCGGCTCCGAGATCGCCGCGCGTGTCGCCGCCCAGCAGGGCGCGACCGGCGGCATGCAGCCCGCGCCCACCGCGCCGGCCACCCCGCCCGCCTCTGCCCCGGCGATGACTCCGGAGCAGATCGCTGCGATGGTGCGCGCCGAGACAGAGCAGGCGATGCGCCGCAACGAGATGATCCAGCAGATCAACGGCGAGCTCGCCACGGCCGGCTACCCGGTCGGTACCCCGGCGGCGCAGGCCATCCTGGCGTACGCGCAGCAGACCCGCCTGCCGATCCCCGACGCGGTGGCGTGGTACAACGCCGATCTGCAGCAGCAGTTCCAGCGGTACCAGCAGGGCCTCACCGGTGCTGCCGGCCAGATGCCGCCGCCGGCGCCGAACGGCAACCCTGCGGCACCGCTCACCGGCGCATCACCGCGCGACCGGGCCATCGCCCGCCTCGCCGGCGGCCAGAGCGCATGACCCCCCACGGCAGCGCGTTGCAGGGGATGCTTGCAACGCGCTGCCGGGTGGCGTATCGTTCGACTCGATAGACGTGAAGCCCTGGCCACCGGAGCGTGGTGAGGTCGAGTAGCGGGCTGGATGGCCCCGAACTCCCGGCAGAGCGCATGCGGCATCAACACCCCATGACACTTCCCCTGTGAGGAGCCTCCAATGGCAACATCAACTCAGGTCGACGCCATCCTGCGCGACGACTACCGCGAATACTGGGACCAGCTGAACAACGCCTGTTGGCTGCTGGCTCAGATCGAGACGAAGCGCGACACCGTCGAGGGTCGCGTCGCCCGACACGCCATCCACACCGGCCGCTCCGGCGGCTACGGTGCCCGCCGTGAAGCCGTCGACCTTCCGAGTGCCGACCGTCAGCGTCACGCCACCGTCCCGGTGCCCGTCCGCTGGAACACGGCCCGCATCCAACTCACCGTCCAGCTGATCAAGATGGCCTCCGGCAACCCCGGCGCCTTCGTCGATGCGCTCGAGAACGAAATGAGCGGCATCAAGCACGACGCGATGCGCGACATCAACCGCCAGCTGTTCGGCACGTCGAACGGCGTGATCGCCACCTGTGGCACCACGACCACCTCGACGACCATCGTGCTGGCCACCACCACCAGTGCGGCCCAGCTGCGCCAGTTGCACGTGAACCGTGTCATCGACATCGGCACCGTCGCCTCTCCGCAGACCATCGCCAGCCAGCGCACGATCACCGCGGTCGACACGGCGAACAAGACCATCACGATCTCGGGCGCCACCGTCTCGACGACCGGTTCGCACTTCATCTTCAACTACAACTCGGGTGGCGCCAGCAACAACACCGGCGCCCAGGACGACGGCCAGAGCGAATGCACCGGCCTGCAGACGATCCTGTCGACCTCGGCGGTCCTGCACACGCTCGACCCGGCGACCACCCCGGTGTGGAAGGCGAACATCTACAGCAACTCCGGCACCAACCGGCCGCTGTCGGACACCACCATCGACTACGCGCTGCTCGACATCGCCGCCCAGGCCGGCGTCTCGCCGGACATGATGGTCAGCAACGTCGGCGTGTTCGTGCAGGGCAAGGGCGTCCTGAGCGCCTACAGCCGCAACGTCGACACCGTGGAGTTCAAGGGCGGGTTCACCGGCATCCGGTGGAACACACCCGGCGTGTCCGGTTCCGGCGTCAAGGAGCTCGGCTGGACCACGGACTTCGATGCGCCGGCCAACCGTCTGGACCTGCTCAACAGCAGCAAGCTGGTCTGCCACCAGATCGCTGAGGGCTGGGAGTGGATGCAGGACGACGGCGCGATCCTGAGCCGTGTCCAGAACCAGCTGGCGTACGAGGCCGTGCTGTTCACGAGCCTCGAACTGGCCTGCGTGCAGCGCAACGCTCATGGGTCGATCACCGACCTCATCGAGTCGACCGGCTGATCCGCTTCGGTGTGACGGCGGGCGGTGGTTCTCCGGCCCCCGCCCGCCGTCCTCTCTCGTCCTGAAAGGACTCCCCCATGACCATCGCAGTCACCAGGGATCAGTTCCCTCGGCTCACCGGCAACCGCAAGATCGTCACCGGCACGATCACGTTCGACAACTCGTACCCGACTGGCGGCGAGGCGCTGACGCTCAAGGCGTTGGGCCTCGACGTGGTGGAGAACATCAACGTCACCAACGTGTTCGCCTCGTCAACGACCACGTACGTCGTTGCGTGGAACAAGTCGACGACCAGCCCGCTGCTGCAGGTGTTCTACGGCGACAACAACAACGCATCCGACGGCCCGCTGATCGAGGTGCCGAACGCCACGGACCTGTCGGCGACCGTGGTGCGCTACGAGGCGACCGGCTGGTAGTCGTGGGCGACGACCGTCTGATCTCCCGCCTTGAGGCGAACGGCCAGCTGTGGATGACCCCTGCCTCGATCGGCGCGATGCTCGACATCGACCGCCGCATCAAGGACGGCGACGAGTCCGGTTGGAAGGGCGACCCCTCAATGGGCCTGTTCTACAACCAGCAGCTGGCCCGCTTCGAGGTGTGGGGATTCGACCGCGCCGGCAAGGAGTACCTGGCCTGTGCGCACGACCATCTGACGGTGGAGATCATCCACAAGCTGCGTGACGGTGACCCGGCGAAGAACGACGTGTTCCAGCGGGTGATCGACAACAACCTCAAGGTGGAAGCCGATCGCAAGGCGAAGGAGCGCGACAAGCTCGGCGAGGTCAGCGACAAGCTGGCCCACGCGATCCGTTTGGACTTCGGCCAGCACTTGGGCGGCCGTCACCGCCAGTACGCAGTCACCTCGAACCACGGACACGGAGGTTGAGCCATGCTGCTCGGCATCACACCCAAGACGCTCGGCGCGTTGAACGCGACCATCACCGTCCCCCTCACCGACGCCGACCGTGTTGGTGTGCAACTCGTGTCCTCGTCGTTCGTGGGCACCGTGTCGTTCTTCGCTTCGATCGACGGCACCAACTTCGTGGCACTCGGCATGACCCCCTCGACGGGCGCAGCGGTGGCGACCACGGCGACCGCGGCCGGCCTGTGGTCGGCTGACGTGTCGGCGTACTGCTGCGTGCAGATCACCGCCACGGCGTACACGTCGGGTTCGATGGCGGCACTCATCGCCCCTGCGGCGTCGTTCAAGTAGGGCGCAGGTGAACCGCGCCCAGCTGCGTTCTGCTCTCGTTGCCCGGTTGGGGATTCCCTCGACCGGTGATGGGCGTATCACGGAGTCGGTGCAGAACGACTGCCTCAACCTGGCGTTGACCGATCTGGCCGCCGGCGAGCACCAGTGGCCGTGGCTGCTGACGACCGGCGACCTGACGTTCACCGCTGGTGTGGCGCCGATGCCGACCGATCCGCCGGTGGTGCACTGCCGCGAGTTGTTCGTGAATGGCCGCCGCGCCCGCAAGGCGTCGTCGCTGGCCGAACTGCTCGATGTGGGCGTGGACGGGTCGCGCTGCCTGTGGTTCTACCAGGGCACGAACGTCGTGCTCGCGCCGGCACCGTCGGTGCAGCCGACCGACGGCGTGCTGTACTACCTGCAGCCGGAGCCGGAACTGGTGGCCGATGCGCAGTCGCCGCTGGTGCCAGCCCAGTTCCACAACATCGTGGTCGCCCGGGCGTGCTACCACGCCGCGGTGATGAAGCGCGAGTGGGAGTCCGCTGCGCAGTACAACGGCGAGTACGAGCAGGGGCTGAAGCGCATGGCCGGCAGCGCCCGGTTCACGACGGGCCCGCGTCAGATCCGCACGGCGTCGTCCACCCTGTGGGCGGTGTGGTGATGGCCAAGCAGTTCGAGATCGTGTGGGACGACTTCTCCGGTGGGCACTTCTTCGGGAACCGGGACACGAAGCAGCCGAAGAACACGTGGACGGGGGCGGACGTGATCCAGTGCGCCGCCGACGGGTTCCTGATGCCGGGTTCGCCGCTGGTGGAGTACCTGTCCGGTGTCGGCGGTCCAGGCAATGCGCTGCTCGCCCACTTCGGCTACCTCGCTGACGGCGGCACCGGCCTGCGGTACGGGCAGCAGACGACGGTGGCCAAGACGTTCGTCGTCGACGGCGATGGCAGTTCGCCGTACGCGCTCGGCGCCGAGTCGCCGCGTGGCTGGCCGATCCAGTTCAACGGGCAGACCCTGCAGCCGTTGGCTTCGGCGAAGATCATCCTGTACAACGGCGCCGCCGTGTCGACCCCGGCTGTGCCTGCAGCGTTCACCGGTGGCATGTACGCGTGGGATGCGTGGGCGCTCGGCGTGGCAGGCAACCGCATCTACTTCTGTGCGCCGCTGGATGCCACGTCGTGGAACTCGAACGACTACCTCGACGTGGGCGATTCAGATGCGACGATCCGCACTGTCGTCCCGACCGTTCACGGCATCCTCGTCGGCACCGCTCGTGGCTGGTGGGAGATCTCGGGTGTGCTCGGTCAGACCACCGTCCAGCGCCGCCTGACGACCAAGGGCGTCGCGGCGGCCGGTGGCGTCGAGGTTGATGCGGGCGTGTTCTTCGCGGCTGGGAACGCCCCAGCGCAGGGTGTGGTGCGCCTGTTGTCGGGCACGCAGACGCCGACGGTGCTGTGGGACAAGAACGGCGCGCTCAGCGAGAGCACCCGCATCGCGAAGGTGGCCGGCCAGTACGTGTTCGTCGCCTGTGGCGCCGACGACCAGCTGTACATGTGGTCCGAGCACACCCGGAACTGGCGGCTGATCTCGCTGCCTTCGTACTCGACGTTGGGGTGGGGCTCGAAAGCGCTGTGTCGGGTGGCGACCGACAACAACGCCGCGGCGACGGTCGCGAACGTCGCGCTCACCGGCAGCACCATCACCACGTCGTACGGCGCCTACAAGATCTACACCTACGACATCGACCCCGCGGCGCCACCAGAGTCCGCTGGCGCGTACGTGTCGGCGACCGCGCGCCTGTCGAACTACGACCACGACAAGCCGTTCCGGGTGAACGAAGTGATCGTCGAACTGGACCTCGCAGCGACCAGCACCAACGCCACCCGCTCCATCGGCTTGCAGGTCGAAGCCCCGTCGCCGCTGGTCGAACGGTCGACCGACGTGGCGATGCTCGCCAACCGTGCCAGCGCGCTGCAGACGTACACGCTGCCCGAGATGGACTCGACGAGCTACCAGCGGCCCGTCGTGCGGTTCTCGCTGGGCGACACCGGCGACACGTACTCCATCACCCCGGCGCTCACCATGCAGGGCGTGAAGGTCCGGCGAGTGATCGCCCGATGCGTGGAGGCCGGCTGATGCGTCGCACCTTCCGTTTCGTCGACCGCTGGCAGAACTCGCTCGCAGCGATGTTCCCCAACCGCGAGGGCGACCTCAAGCTGATGGAGGACCGCGACCGCCAGCTGGAACACTTCCTCGACGAAGTGTTGCAGGACACCGACTGGGGTGCGGTCGATCCGCCGTGCGTGCGCGCCTGCCAGGTCGGTGCGGCGCAGTCGATCGCGAACAACACCACCCCGGTGATCGTCTCGTTGGACACCACCCACTACGACCGGGTGCCGAACGTCCCGCGCGGCGTGCACCACTCTGCTGGCCGGTTGACGATCCAGCCTGGCTACGACGGCCTGTACGAGATCGGCACTGCTGGCGCGTTCGCTGCGAACGCCGCCGGCATCCGTGACGTGTCGATCTACCTGAACGGCACGACCGTGCTGGCCACCGCACGCGAGCTCACGCCGTCGGCCACCAAGACCGTGCGCCTGTCGTGTTCGACACCGTGGCGTCTGGTGGCCGGCGACTACATCGAGCAGGGCGTGTTTCAGGATTCGGGTGCGGCGCTCAACACTGCCGTGCTGGCCCCTGCGTTCCCGGCTCTCTGGCTTCGAAGGGTTGCAGCATGAACAGGACCATCCTGATCGCCCCGGGCGTCACCGGCGCCGACTACGCGACACGCACGACCCCGACGAGCCTGGCCGTCCTCAGGTCACAGGGCGTCGGCTACGTGGTGCGCTACATCTGCGGCAACCCGACCAGTTGGAAGCAGACCACGCCGGCCGAGATCCAGTTGCTCGACAACGCCGGCATGCCCCGCCTGTTGGTGTGGGAGACGAAGGAGACTCGCCCGCTGTCCGGTGGGCCCGCAGGCCGCGTGGACGGTCGGCTCGCTGCGAGCGACGCCATCCGTCTTGGCTACCCGCGCGACGTGGCCATGCTGGTCGCGTTCGACTTCAACGTCACCGCCGCCAACCGTTCGGCCTGTGTCGCCTACTGGCGCGAGTTCGTCGACGCCTACCAGGCTTTCCGTGGCCCCGACGCACAGGTCGGCATGTACGGCGACTGGGACATGATCGAGGCCGGGAAGGCTGAGAGCGCCGTGAACTGGCAGCCGAACGCCTGGTCGTGGTCGGCCACGTGGGTCGCCAAGCTGCGCCAGTGGTTGAAGCGCACCCACCCGGCCGCGCACGCCAAGCAGCGCACCACGGTCACCGTCAACGGCTTCCAGTACGACCCGAACGACACGCTGCGCCCCATCCGGGCATGGCTCTCCACCCACCAACCCGACCCCGCACCGGAGGACGACGACATGGCCCAACACTTGAAGTGCGACGACGAAGGGATCGGCGGCGCCGAGTTCTCCGTCTACGGCGGCACAGCGGAATGGATTCCGTCGCGCGATGTCGCCAACGCTCTCGCCTGGCAGAAGCTGATCCCGCTCGAGGTGTCGACGGTTCCGCGTGCGTTCCTCAAGAACCTGCGGCTGGACGGTCCGGCACCGAAGTACCACCCGAACTACACCGGCCCGCGCACGACGGCCGCTGATTTCAGGAGCCCGACATGACGTTCAACCCGAGCGCCGGCCAGTGGGACAACGTGCCCGCCAACCCGAACCGACCGACCAACATCACCTACCACCCCGACCACCCGACCGCGGGCTACGACACGACGTGGACCGGCAAGACGATCGGCTACGCGCGCGGCGTCATGTCGCTGCTCGCTGGCCACCCGATGCCCGTGCACGCCAACCCCGGCCCCTGGGCGTACACGTGGGACGTGGCCAGCGCCATCGACGACCTGCGCCAGTACCTCGGCTACTCGGCCGGCACGCAACTCGACGCCACCTCGTTGCTCTGCCTCGATGTCGTGGTGTGGGTGGCGGGCATGCGGGCTGCTGGTATGACCGACGCCGAGATCGCCGCGTTCGCAGCAGCGGCCAACGCCTGAGGCAGCCATGATCCTGTTCGACGTTGCCCCCGGGTTCAAGGACCAGGCCGACACCTGGCAGACCATCGGTGGCGCCGTCGTCGCAATCGGCGGCGCGATCATCATGATCCGCAAGGGCGTCAAATCCGTCACCCGAGGATTCGCCCGCGCATTCGATGCTGGGGTTGATCGCACGTTGAAGCCGGCGCTCGACGAGATCAAGGCCACCCAACTCGCCAACTCATCACGCTCGACCGAACAGCACGACGCTCAGAACCTGATCCTCGCCAAGCACCAACAGGCGATGGCGGAAGGCTTCTCCGAAGTCAACGATCGACTTGACGAACACACCAAGCAGATCGCCCGCCTCAAAGGCATCCGCGATCCCGAATCCCGCGACCGAAAGGAAGATCGCCGATGAGCAAGCTCAAGAACCTGGCACTGCGCCTGTTGGACCCCGAACTGGGCGCCCGCGTCCGTGCCGTCGTGCGTGCCGTCGGCGTGCTGTGCACCATCGGTGCGCTCGCGGCGAAGGCCGACGAGATCGCCGCCGTCATCACCGCCGCGCAAGGCGTGCTCGCCGTGCTCGTGCTGACACCCACCGCCAAGCCGAAGGGGAACTGATGGCCAACGCGATCTACCCCAAGGCCAAGGAGACTGCCCTGCAGGGCGGCCTCAACATGTCCGCCGGCAACGTCAAGGCCGTCCTCGTCGACGGCGCCGACTACACGTACAGCGCCTCGCACCAGTTCCTGTCCGACGTGGCAGGCGCAGGCCGGGTGGCCACATCGGGCAACTTGGGCACCAAGACCTTCACGAGCGGGACGTTCGACTCTGCCGACTTCGCGTTCACCGCGGTCACCGGCGACCCCTGCGAAATCCTGATCGTGTACGTCGACACCGGCGTGGCCGGCACGTCGCCGCTCGTCGCCTACTACGACACCGGCGTGACCGGCCTCCCCGTCACCCCGAACGGTGGCGACATCAACGTGACGGTCAACGCCTCCGGCTGGTTCACCCTCTAAGGAGCAACGATGGCACTCACCCCGACCCCCGCATTCGCTGTCACGCCGAAGATCGGTGTCGTCGCCGTGTCGACGGCCAACACCAACCGTGACGGCACCGGCACCATCGCCACCGTCTTGTCCGCCGGCGCTGCCGGCACGAAGGTGTTGGAGATCGCGCTGCAGGCCACCGGCGACCCGGCCGACAGCACGGTGACCATCTTCATCCACGACGGCTCGAGCTACTGGCTGTTCGACGAGTTCGACCTCAACAACCCGACCGCTGCCTCGACGACCGTCGCCGGCTATCGGGTGTCGCGCCGCTACGAGAACCTCGTGTTGCCGACCGGGTACTCGCTGCGCGCTGCGATCACGGTGGCGCTCACCAGTGGCGTCGTCAACGTGTTCGCACTGGCGGCCGATCTCACATGATGCTTCCCGGCATCGTCGGCGGCATCCCTGGTGGCCTGTCCGCGTCCGTGCAGGTGTTCACCACGACGGATCTTGCGACGATCCACCGTTGGCGCGTGCCGACGACGGCGAAGCTCATCGGATTCGTGCTGTACGGCCCGGGCGCCGGTGGCGGTTCGGGCCGCAAAGGCGCGGCGGCGTCCGTGCGCTGCGGTGGCGGTGGCGGCGCGGCCGGTGGCGTCATGTGGTGCTTCACGAGCGCCGAGGCCCTGCTCGCGATCAGCGACGTGTTCGACCTGCAGGTGTCACCCGGCACCGCCGGCGGTGCGGCGCAGGCCACCAACTCGACGAACGGCAACACCGGAGCCAGCGGCACAGCGACGCAGATCCTGACGCCTGTTGGCACGATTGTGCTGCGCGCTGGCGCGGGCAACCCCGGCACCGGTGGCACTGCGGCGGCAGGCACCGGCGGTGCGACGACGACCCTCTCGTTCGGTGTGGCTGCCCCTGGTGGCACTGCGTCGGCAACCGGTGGCGCCGGTGTCGCCGGTTCGTCGAACAGTCAAGGCTGGCAGCACAGCGCCGGCGGCGGCTCAGGCGGCGGGATCACCTCAGCGAACGCGCAGTCGGCGGGCGGCGCCGGCGGACTTCCACCGTGCACGGCAGCCACCGCCGCGGTTGCAGGCATCGCTGGTGGCGGCGCGGGCGCGAACGGGCAGGACTGGCCATTCCAAGGCGGCTTCTCGGGCGGCGCGGCGGGCGGCGGCTCGAACCTCACCGGCAACGGAGGCGCCGGCGGCGACGGCGGCTTCCCCGGTGGTGGTGGCGGCGGCGGCGGCGCCTCCGTTGATGGCGTCGGCGACTCCGGTGCGGGCGGCAGAGGCGGCAACGGCTGCATCGTCGTGATGGTGTGGGAATGAGCTACAGCGCCTACCGCCGTCTCGGTCGCCTCGGCCGCTGGGCCATCTGGCCCGACGCCGGGTACATCGTCGCGACCTCATCCGCCGGCCGGATCGTGGTCGTCATCACCGCGTCCGGTGGCCAGACCATCGTGCTGCCCACGATCACCGACGGCGACACCCTCAACCCGCCGACGATCACGCCGGGCCCGGTGTCGATCGTCCTGCCCACCATCGTCGACGCCGACTCGCTGTACACGATGGTCGTGTCGCCCGGCGCGGTGACGATCACCATGCCGACGATCACCGATCCGGACACGCTGCGCGCGCCGACGGTCGCCCCCGGCCCGGTCACGCTCACGCTGCCGGCCATCGGGTCGACGATCGTGTTGCTCGCCCCCACGCTCACCGGCACCGAATCGCCAGGCCATGCGATGCTCACGGCCACCGCACCGTCGGTGACGTTCGCGGGCGCGGTCGCCGAGGGTGTGTGGAGTGTCGTTGTCAGCGAGGCCACGTTCAGCGATGCTGTGCCGGTAACCGAATGGTCCAGCGCGCTGGCGTTGGCCGAGATAGGGAGGCTCTGATGGCACAGTCCGTCGTCATCGACTCGTACTTCGTGGGCCAGAAGCCGACGTTCACCGTCCGGTTCTTCAACACCTCCGGCGCGCTCACCGACCCGACCGGGGTGAAGTTCATCACCCGCAACCCGTCGGGCACCGAAACCGTGTACACGCTGGGCAGCAGCAGTGAGGTCACCAAGACCTCGACCGGCATCTACGCGTTCGCCTGCCCCCAACTCACCGCCGAAGGCTCCTGGCTCCTGCGCGTCAACGCTTCCGGCGCGCTCGTCACCAGCGGCGAAGCATCGTTCACCGTTCTCGATTCCCCGTTCACCACACCCCTGCCGTAGCGCATTGTGCGCCCGGCGATGCACTACGATCACCTGAAAGGAGGTCGCGATGGCACTCACCCCGTACCCGTACGCCGTTGGCAAAGATCCGACCTTCGACGCGTTCCGCGCCAAGTACGACTTCACCAAGGCCAACAACCAGGCCGACGCCGACCAGCGCCGGGCGAAGGCCGAGGAGGACTACCAGGCTGCGCTCGCATCGCTGAACCAGCAGGGCACCTACGGCCGCCGCAACCTCGACACCTCGATGCTGCAGCGCGGGATCTTCAAGTCCGGCGAGACGAACCGTCGCCGCGGTGAGCTCGAATCGACGCTGTTGCAGGGCCGCAGTGCGGCGGACACGTCGCGGGTGAACACCCTGAGCCAGACCTCTGCCGATCTGCAGCGTGCGATGACCTCGTTGGACCTCGACTGGCAGTCGGCAGTGAGCGAAGCGTTGCGGCGCATGAAAGGCTCCGGTGGCGGCTCTGGTGGTGGTGGCGGTGGTGGGACCGGCATGGGTGGCGGTGGCACCGGGATGGCGCCGATGTTGCCGCCCGCACCGGGTTTGTTCTCGATAATAACGGGTTGACCCAGTTCTTTTGAGGCTCCCTCCGCGGCCGCGCGAGCCATCAGATCGTTCGCACCTCCTGCTGAAAACGGCACGACAAAACGAATCGGCTTGGTCGGCCACTCTTGTGCCCAAACATTACTCACGCTCACAAATAAAGCGCAACCAAGTAAACCACTTGTGATGACACTATGCTTAATGATCTTCATATTCATCTCAATTTTTTATCTTTATTTGATATTAAATTATTTTGCGATATCCAAGCTTAGGTCTCGACAGACTCTCGCTTTTGTATCTGCCACATTTGCGCATAGACACCGTCAGCCTGAATCAGTTGAGCGTGCGTTCCTCGCTCCACAATCCGTCCATGATCCATGACGAGAATCTGATCGGCATGCACGATGGTTGAAAGGCGATGGGCAATGATGAGTGTTGTTCGGTTCTTGGCTAAGCTGAGAAGCTCTTCTTGAAAAGCACGTTCAGTTTTAGAGTCAAGCGCTGAAGTAGCTTCATCAAAAAGCAGCATGGCAGGTTTCTTTAAGAGTGTTCTCGCAATAGC
>ERZ650304.816-NODE-816-length-13734-cov-5.401418_pt1 | contig 13734 bp, 17 predicted proteins | sample MGYA00376240_ERZ650304 | MGnify/ENA primary metagenome ERZ650304 (study PRJEB26733, sample SAMN07839271) | wastewater metagenome | biome: small river; feature: stream; material: water | place: USA: North Carolina | collected 2016-03-01 ...
CAGGCGATGAAGGGTGCGCGCACGATCAAGATGCTGTGGTATCACGACCCGACCCAGCCCATCGGGGTGTGGGATGAGCTGGTCGAGGACGGCAAGGGCCTGAAGGTCAAGGGCCGGATGATCCTGGAAGTGGCCCGGGCCAAGGAAGTGCTGGCGCTGATGAAGGCCGGTGTCGTGGCTGGCCTGTCGATCGGCTATCGGTCGCTGAAGGACCGGATGGAAGGCGACATCCGCATTCTGGAAAAGCTGGACCTTTGGGAAGTGAGCCCGGTGACGTTCCCGATGAACGAGAAGGCCAAGGTCACTTCGGCCAAGGCCGAGGGCTGCGAAGACATCATTGCAAAGCTTGGGGCCGGGGACCGGCTGACCGAGCGCGAGTTCGAGAAACTGGCCAAGGGTCTTGGCCTGACGAACTCACAGGCGGAGCGCGCCGCGCGCATCAACCTGAAGGGTCAGGGGGAGCCTGACGTAGCGGCGAAGGAGGCGGTCGATTTCCTGACCGCGCTGCGGGGCTGACGCCCCACTCACCCACGTAAATCAAAGGAGGGCAACATGCCCGATGACAACAAGAGCGCAGCCGAACTGGCAGCGGAGATCAAGGCCGACTTCACGAAGTCGTTCGACCAGGTGAAGGAGATTGCCGAGGAAGCCCTTGGCAAGGCAAAGGCGGGCGAAACCATGTCCGCCAAGCAGAAGGAAGATGCCGACGCGGCGCTGATCCAGATGAACGGGCTCAAGGCGCGGCTTGACGATCTGGAACAGAAGGCGGCGCGCGAAGGTGGCGACGACGATGCCGCCAAGTCGATTGGCACGCAGCTGGTTGAGTCCGACGGCTACAAGGCCTGGGCCGAGACCGACTTCGCGAAAAGCCATCGCGGCACCGATATCCGCATCAAGGCAACGCTGACTTCGGCGGTGACGGATGCGGCGGGTTCGGTCGGCGATGCGATCAACCAGACCCGCATCGCTGGTGTCCTGCCGCTGCCGCAGCGCCGGATGACGGTGCGCGACCTGCTGACCCCAGGTCGGATGGACGGCAACACGCTGGAATATGTGAAGGAGACCGGCTTCACCAACAGCGCCGCGATGGTGGCCGAAGGTGTGGCGAAGCCTGAATCGGACATCAAGTTCGACCTGGTTTCGACCAGCGCCAAGGTCATCGCGCACTGGTTCAAGGCGTCGAAGCAGGTGCTGTCCGACATCAGCCAGCTGCAGTCGATCATCGACCAGCGCCTGATCTATGGGCTGGCCTATGTCGAGGAGGGCCAGATCCTGAACGGCGACGGCCTGGGCCAGAACCTGAACGGGATCATGACGCAGGCCACTGCCTTCGCGGCGCCGGTGGTGATCGCCGATCTGAACAAGTTCGACGTGCTGCGCCTGGCGATGCTGCAGGCGGCGTTGGCGGAGTATCCCGCCACCGGCCATGTGCTGCATCCCAGCGACTGGGCCGAGATGGAGATGATGAAGGACACCGAGGGTCGCTACCTGATCGGCAACCCGCAGGGCACGACCGCGCCGACGCTCTGGGCACTGCCGGTGGTGACGACGCAGGCGATGGCGGTGGGCGACTTCCTGACCGGCGCCTTCAAGTTGGGTGCGCAGTTGTTCGACCGCTGGGATGCCCGTGTCGAAACCGGATACGTCAACGACGACTTCATCAAGAACCTGGTGACGATCCTGGGCGAAGAGCGGGTGGCGCTGGCGGTCTACCGGCCCGAGGCCTTCATCACCGGCGACTTCGCCACCGCGTTGGCGGCCTGATCCCAGGCCCGGCTGCATGACTGATGACGGCGGCTGCCCAAGGGTGGCCGCCGTTTCCTTTCCGGGAGGATGACATGGCCAAGGAACAAGACTTCGTGGTGGTGCGCCGCCACATCGGGGACCGCGTCTATGCGGTGGGGGAAATTCGCACCGGCACGCTGGCCGACCTGAAGCAACTGGTCCCGCATGTGCTGCAGCCCGTCGACGGGAAGGCGGACGCGGCACTGGACAACAAGGCCGAGGGCGCCGCCCCGGAGAACAAGGGAAAGAACGGCCGCAAGGCCGACAAAGGCCGCAAGGCCGCCACCGCCGAACCGGCAGCGGAAGATCCGCAGTCCGATCCGGCTGCAACCGAGGCCGGAGAGGATGCGCAGGACGCGCAGGCCGATCCGGCCGAAACCCAGGCCGAAGAGGCCGCAGAAGGAGACGAGGAATGAAGCGTTACAAGGTCACGGTGACGACTGCCGCCGACGGGTCGGCGACCGCCTATTCGCCCCGCCTGTCGGGCAGGCTGGACAGCATCCATTATGTGAAGACCGACTTTGCCGATGGCGTCGACTTCACCATCACGGATGAGGCGACCGGCGAAAGCCTGTGGACCGACACCAACATCAACGCCTCGGAAGTGGTGCGGCCCCGGGCGCCGGTGCATGACCAGGTTGGTGCTGCCCGGCTGTACGCCGCCGGTGGCACGGCTGTTGCGGATGCGATCGGTGTCGCGAATTCGCGGATCAAGATCGTGATCGCCCAGGGTGGCAACGCCAAGGTCGGCACCTTCCACTTCCTGGTCGAGTAAGGCCCCATGTCCGACCCCATCCTGGTCACGCCGCCGTCCGATCTGCTGTCGCTGGAAGAAGCCAAGCTTCACCTGCGGGTGGATGCGGCCGAGGAAGACACGCTGATCGCCGCCTTCATCGCGGCGGCCGTGGCCTGGATGGACGGGTGGCAGGGCATCCTGGGTCGCTGCATCCTGACGCAGACCTGGTCGTTTACGACCGATGCGCTGGCGTCGATGCAGTTGCCCTTCCCTGACGTGCAGTCGGCCATCGTGTCCTACCTGGACGCGGAGGGCGAGGAACAGGTGGTGGACCCGGCGAACTACCGGGTCCGCACCGTCAAGGGCGTGGGGCACCTGACCTTTGCCGATGATTTCAGCGCACCTGCCGTGCTGGCGGGGAGCGACGATGCAGTGACGGTGTCGATCACCTGCGGCCAGGACGTGGCCCCGGCGCCGCTGAAGGTCGCGGCGCTGATGCTGGTCGCGCATTGGTATCGCCATCGCGAGGGTGGCACCGACGATATCCCGGCCCCCGTCAAGGCGGTGGTCGCACCCTTCCGCGTCGGGCTGGTCTGACAACCCCCGCGCCCAAACCCGGAAAAGGAAACCGACATGACAGTGAAGGCAAAGGTCTTCGCCCGGATCGAGGCGGATCAGACCAGCGGCGATGCGTCCTGGACGCCGATGCAGGCGAAGGCGCTGTCGCTGGCGCATGGCGCCGGGGTCGGGCAGTGCGACCTGGTCTATGCGCGGGAACACGAGATCGCCAGCGCGGGCACGCTGAGCCTTGACCTGGCCGGGGCGCTGGAAGACGGGCTGGGCGGGACTGTCGTCTTTGCCGAGCTGGTCGCGCTGCAGATCATCAACCAGGCCGAGGATGGCACCGCCAACACCACGGTCATCACGGTGGGCGGCGGGTCGAACCCGTTCGACGGGTTCTGGGGCACGGCGGGCGACCAGATCGTGCTGAACCCCGGCGACGGTTTCCTGATCTTCGGGTCCGGGGCGGCGGGTATCGGGGCGGTCGCGGCCGGGACCGGCGATATCCTGCAGATCGCCAATGCCAGCGGCGCGGCGGCGAAGGTGCAGGTCACGATTCTGGGAAGGTCTGCCTGAGCATGACGGCGGCGGGCGATCTGGACCGGCGGGTGCAATTCCGCCGGGGCAACCTGGTGGACAACGGGCTGTCGAGAACCCCGGTCTTCGCCGACCTGGGCGGTCAGGTCTGGGCGTCGAAGTTCGACGTGTCGGACAGCGAACGCCTGCGGGCTGCGGAAGTGCAGGCCAGCATCACGACGCGGTTCCGGGTGCGCTGGTCATCGTTCAGCGCGGGCATCACGCCGAAGGACCGGCTGGTCTGCGAGGGGGTCGAGTACGACATCAGCGGGATCAAGGACATCGGCCGGCGCGAGTTCCGCGAGATCACTGCCAGCGCCCGGGCGGACAAGTAGCGCGATGGCCCGCACCACGGTGAAGCTGACCGGGTTCAAGGAATTGAACAAGGCGCTGAACGACCTGCCGAAGGCTGCGCATAGCGGGGCGCTGCGTCGGGCCGGGACCAAGGCGATGCAGCCGATGGCGGACCTTGCGGCGCGACTGGCGCCGAACGATCCGGCGACCTCGGCCCCGGATGACCTGTCCACCTCGATCACCCTGTCGTCGCGGGCCAAGGCGGGGCGGGGCGGGCTGGAAGGAATCGAGAAGGGCACGCGGGCCAACATTCACATGGGGCCGGGGGCGGACCTGCCGCGCTATGCCCGGGCGGTGGTGATGGAGTTCGGGTCGTTCAAGGACAAGCCGCAACCCTACATGCGCCCGGCCTTCGACCAGGACGGCAGCGCGGTCATCGACCGGCTGAAACCGCTGCTGCGGGCCGAGATCGACAAAGTGGTGGCGCGGATGGCGGCCAGGGCGGCGCGGGCCGCGGCGCGGTCGGGATAAGAGGCGGGCCATGTGGCAAAGAGACCTGCGCGACCTGGTGATCGAGGCGACCAATCTGGCTTTCGACGGGATCGAGGTGAGCTGGGATGAGCATCCGCAGGGCGTGAGCCTGCCGGGGATCGTGCTGCACCAGGTTTCCCGGACCCAGGGCTACACCCAGGACGGGCCGGATGGGCTGACCCGGGCCAGTGTCCAGATCGATGTGTTCAGCCTGCAGCAGGCCCAGGCCGAGTACGGCGCGAATGCCGTTGTCGCCTTCCTGTCCGGTTATCGCGGGGCGGGCACGACCGGGTTCTTCGAAGGCATTTTCCTGACCGCGACCCGCAGCGGACGTGAAGGCGGGACGAACGAGGCCGAGCGCCCGTTCCGGCAAAGCATGGATTTCGACGTGAACTGGAGAGAACAATGACTGAAGCAACGATTGGTTACGGCACCCAGATTCGCGTGGGTGTCGGGGTTGGGCCGACCTGGACCACCATCGCCGAGCTGGGCGATGTGGAATGGCCGATGGCCGAGGCTGACGAGCACGAAGCCACGTCGATGGACAGCCCGAACCGGACCAAGGAATACATCCAGGGGATGATCGACAATGGCGAGGTCACGATCCCGCTGAACTGGGTGCCGGGCGGGGCCACCGACACGGTGCTGAAGGCGATCCTTGCCAGCGGCGAGCTGGTGCAGGTCGAGTTCACCGACAACAGCGTCGGCGCCACCCCGGAAACCTATGTCGGCTTCTGCAAGCGGTACAGCCGCACCAGCCCGGTCAACGGGGTGAAGAAGGCCGAGGCCGGGTTCCGCATCAACGGGACGGTGTGACCGTGGCGCGACTTCTGGGCGAGGGTGAAGTCATCGCCGGGGGCGAGGTCTTCCGGCTGCGCTTCGACATGAACGTGCTGGCCGACCTGAAGGACAGGACCGGCCTGAACCCGGTGCAGATCATGACCGGGCTGCAGGGCGAGGGCGGGGACGTGTCGCTGCTGCGCGTCGTCTGCCACGCCATGCTTAAGCGGCACCACCCGACCGCCGCGATCGAGGTGGCGGGCGACATCCTGTCGGAAGACATGGACAGCCTGATGGCGATCATCAGCGCGGCCATGCCCGCCCAGGACCAGGGTGGCCCGGGAAACGCGGAAGCGAAGGCAGGGCAGGCGCAGTAGACCTGCTTTCGCTGCTGGAATCCTACGTCAGTGCCGGGTTCGACCCCGGCGCTTTCTGGGATCTGACCCCGCGCCTGTACCTTGTGCATATGCGCGGCGCCCGCGCCCGTATCGAGGGCGAGGCCCGGGCCGCAAGGGTGCTGGCCTATAACACCGCCGCCCTGACCCGGGCGAAAAAACTGCCCAGCCCGCGCGATTTCATCGGCGGGCGGGAGAACAAGCTGCGCGGGCGCGATGCGCTGGCGCAGATGCGGTCCTATGCCGCGCGACTTCCGAAACGGAGCTGGGACGAATGGCTAAAACGCTAGTCGGCGCGCTGCGCGTCACGCTGGGGCTGGATTCGGCCGAGTTCGCGGCGGGGGCGGCGCGGGTCCAGAACATGAGCGCGCAGATGGCCAAGAAGCTGGCCGTCATCGGCACGGCGGTTTCGGTCGTTGGGGCTGGGGTGGCGACGGCCCTGCGGTCTGCCATCAACACCGCCGACGACATGGGCGAGATGGCGCAGAAGCTGGGCGTTCCGGTGGAAAGCCTGACCGCGCTGAAGCACGCGGCCAAGGTGCTGGGGGTCGAGTTCGAGGGGCTGCAGGCTGGCCTCTTGCGCCTGTCGCGGGGCATGGCCGACAGCCCGGAGAAGTTCGAGAAGCTGGGGATTTCGGTCAAGGGCGCCAATGGCGAGCTTCGCCCCACGGCTGACGTGCTGAAGGATCTGGCCGACCGCTTCCAGACCATGCCGGACGGGGCGGAAAAGACCGCGCTGGCGATGGACCTGTTCGGCAAGTCGGGCGCCGCCATGATCCCGATGCTGAACGCCGGTTCCGCGGGCATCACCGGGCTGATGGAAGAGGCCCGGAAGATGGGGCTGGTGATCAGCCAGGAAACGGCGGATTCGGCGGGGCGGTTCAACGAGAACCTTGACCGGCTGGCTGGCGCGGCATCCGGCCTTGCCATGATCATGGCGGCGCATCTGGCGCCGGTGCTGGAACAGATCAGCGCCTTCATCGTCGACATGGCGATGGCGTTCCAGAACCTGAGCCCGGCCACGCAGGAATTCATGGCCTGGGCAGCTGGCCTGACCGTGGTGCTGGGGCCGCTGATCATCGGCCTCGGCATGGTGGTGGGCGCGGTGGGTGCGCTGGTATCGCCCTTCACCCTGACCGCCGGGGCCATCGCCCTGCTGGCGGCGGGCATCTACGCGATGTTGCCGACGATGGAACAGTGGAACAAGTTCTGGGCCGATATCGGTGTCATCATCGCGGATGTCGGGACCAAGATTGGCGAGTTCGTCAGCGGCGCGATCGAGACGCTGAAAACTGCCTTTTCCGATCTGTGGACCAGTGCGGTTGAGGTCTGGGAAGGCATCAAGACCGCAATCGGCGGGGCCATCGATTACCTGATCGGCAAATGGAATGAGTTCACCGGCCTTCTGACAAGCGCGGTCGAAAAGGCCAGGGCGGCAGGGCAGGCCATCGCGGACGCGCTGAGTATTGGGGGCGACGGCGTTGCCCGCGGGCCGGGCTCTGGCGGGCCAAACCGTGGTGATGTGGCAAAGGGCAATGGCACGCTGGACCCCGCCAGCTATTCCACCGGCGCGGCGATGACCGATGGCATCGTCACGGGCGCGGTCGACCAGATGAACATCCGCAGCCCGGAGCTGGCCGCCGCGATGACGGTCGGGTTGCAGGCGATGAAGGATGCGGCGCAGATCGCATCGCCCAGCAAGGTAACGGAAGGTTTTGGCCGCAACCTTGCGGAGGGCTTGGCGCAGGGCATTACCCAGGGCAAGGACATCGTGGGCCAGGCGGCGAAGGGCCTGACCGACACTGCCGCCGGGGCGATGAAGGGGATCGGAGATCTGGGCGCGCGGATCGGCGACATGTTCGCCACGGCGGCGACCAATGTGCTGACCGGGGTGCAGTCGCTGCAGGAGGCGGTCGGGCAACTGTTGCAGCAGATCGCGCAGCTTCTGATCAACAGCGCGATGAAGTCGCTGTTCGGGAACATCTTCGACGGGCTGGGTCTGGGCGGGCTGAACGGCTATGCCACCGGCACGCTGAACGCCGCCGCCGGTTGGGCGATGGTCGGCGAAGAAGGGCCGGAGCTGGTGCGGATGCGCGGCGGCGAGCGGGTGTTCGACGCGCGGCAGACCGACCGGATGACGGCTGGCGCTGGCGGCGAAGCGCAGCCGGTGCAGGTCACGTCCAACGTCTACCTTGACGGCGAGCTGATCCTGAGCCAGCTGGACACGCCGCGAGGCGAGGCCGCCGTTGCGCGGGTCAACCGCCGCCTGGGCCGCTGATCTTGGCTGACCTCTGGCCCTGGGCGCCGCGCCTGCCCTTCACCGAAACCCTGTCCTTCCTGACCGATGTCCAGTCGGCGCTGGAAGCCGAGTCCCGCACCACGGTGCGGCTGGGGCGCATGGTCTATGACATGGGCCACCTGCTGGACAATGAAGGCAACCTTGCGGCCGAGGGCGTCTTTGACGAACGCCGCCTGACCACGTTCCGGGTGCCCGCCTGGGGCGAGGCGACCGAGTTCGACGGCGGGTTGCCTGCCGGGGCCACGGTGCTGCCGGTGGCGGATGCCGACTGGCGCGTGGGCGGCGAGGCGTTCCTGTCCCGGGGCGGCGGCGAGGGGGAGGTGTTCGGGATCGATGCGGTCGGGTCCGGCACGATCACGCTGGATGCGCCCACGACCCGCGTGGCGCGGATGGCGATGCCGCTGCGGGTCTGCAAGCCGCTGGCGCCGCTGACCGGCACCCGGGCCTTCGACGGGCTGTCGGAGCGGCGGGTGGAATTCGTGACGCAGGACAACATCGGTCTAGGGGCGCATGACATGCCGGAGGTCGACGGGCTGATGGTGGTGGACGATGCGCCGGTCACGGTGCGGGGCGTCGAACAGGGCATGATCCACCCCGTCCATACCGTGGACGACGGGCCGGGCGGGATCGAGGTGCTGGCCGAGAGGGCGGGCGTGGATCATCGCCTGAGCTTCAGCTTCACCGACCGGGGCGCGGCGGCGGTCTGGCGGCGGCGGCGGTTCTGGCACCACCTGGCGGGCCGCGCGACCGAGTTCTGGCTGCCGAGCTTTGCCCGCGACCTGGTGCTGGCGGCGGGCGTGGGGGCGGCGGACCTGACCCTGCGGCTGGTGGCGCCCGGCTGGTCGCCCGCGCTGCTGGACGGCCGGGTTCTGACGCTGGATGACGGGCTGGGCCGGGTGCATCGCCGGGTGACGGGGATCACCGTCGACGGGGCGGAGTGGGTGGTGGCCATCGCCTCGACCGGGCGGGTCATTGCGCCGGGGGCGAAAGTGTCGATCACGCGGCGGATGCGGCTGGACCAGGACGATATCCGGATGACCCACCTGATGCCCGCGATGCGGATGATGCAGTCCGGGGCCGTCGCCGTGGGGGTGCCCTGATGGCATTCGCCGATTACGTGGCGCGGGTCTTCGGCAAGGCGGCCGTCTGGGTCTACCGGATCGAGACACCGGACGAGGTATTCCACCTGACCGGCTGGGTCTATGACGGCGACATCTACGGCTGGCGGGCCGGGGCGGACAGGCCCGACACCAGTTATGCCGCCGGGGTGGATTTCGGTTTTGCGGCGGTCAACCGGGGCGAGATCACTGACACCACGTCTTCTGCGCGGAGCGAGGTCTGGGTGTCGCTGCCCACATCGCACCCGGCGCTGGTCGCGGCGCGGGCGTCCGACGATCTGCAGGAACCCGTCATGGTGACGATCTGGGTGACATACCTGGGCGACCCGGACGAGGAATATGTGGTTCGCTTCCAGGGGCGGGTGGTGTCGGTCGAGCCCGGCAAGGTGCTGTCGCGGCTGATCTGCGACGATGCGATGACCGAGATGGACCGGGCCAGTGCGGCGCAGGTGGCATCGGTCGATTGCCGCCATACGCATTACGTGACCGAAGACGACGGCACCGGCTGCACGCTGGACCTGGCGGACTGGCAGCAGGCGGCTGTCGTCAGCGCGATGGATGCCAAGGTCCTGACCGTGGCGCTGGCGGCGCTGCAGCCCGACGACACCTATCGTCTGGGCATCCTGGAATACGGTGGCGCGGAATACCTGATCGCGGACCACAAGGGCACGGCGCTGACCATGGCGCGGGTGGTGCCCGGGCTGGCGGCTGACCTTGGCGGCGGGCCGGTCGACGTGCTGATCGCGCCGGGTTGCGACCTGAAGATCGAGACCTGCCTCGCCCGGTTCGACAATGTGCTGAACTTCGGCGGGCTGCCGGGCGGCATTCGGGGCGAGACGCCGTTCGACGGCCGGAGCATCGCCTGATGTTCTGGCGCCTGGTCATCGGCCTTGTGCTGCAGTTCGCGGCATCGCTGCTGTACAAGCCCCCGCCGGGGCCGAAGGCGGCGGAGTTCAAGGATTTCCAGATCCCGCAGTTCAACGACGGCGACCGCTATACCGATTTCGCCGGGACGATGTGGCAGGCTGGCCCGGTCGTGGGCTATGCCGGGGACTTCGACAAGCGGCGCATCTACAAGAAACAGAAGAAGAAATGACCGAAGTCAGGATCACCCTTCGTGACTTTCGGGCGCCCGGGTCCAAGGTCTGCCCCGACGCGCGCCCGCTGTTCTTTGACCGCTTCGGCCTGGACTGGAAGCGGTTCTGCCGCGAAGGCATGACAGCGGCCGAGCTGCGCGGCCCGGGCCAGCACCTTGACCTGATCGACCGGCTGGAAGCGGCGGCCCGCCGCCGCCTGGGGGTGGCCGATGGGTAGCCGGAAGAAGCAGGAAGCGGGCTGGCGGTACTATTACACCGTCGTCCTGATTCCGGCGCGGAAGGCCGATGCGGTGCTTGCCATCCGCATGGCCGACAAGCTGGTCTGGGAGGGCGACCAGGGCGACGGCGCGATCCAGATCAATGCACCCGACGCTTTCGGCGGACCCGACCGCGAGGGCGGGTTTTCCGGGCGGATCGCCGTGGGGCTGGGCGGGGCGGCGCAGGCGGCGAATGCCTATCTGCAGACGCTGTTCGGCACCCTGACCACGGCCTATCGCGGCGTGGTGTCGCTGGTCTTCGAACGTCCATATTTCAACGCGAACTCGGCCCGGCTGCCGTCGATCGAGATCAAGCAGTTGAACATTTCGGACATCCACAAGGGCTGGCTGCCGGACAAATGCGTGGTCGATGCCGAGGGCAAGGTGACGCAGGCGGCGGTCTATATCGCCATGGACCTGTCGGGGTCGATGACGGCAGAAATGGTCGAGACGCAGGGGTTGGCCCTGGCCAATTTCGTGCGGTCGATGAAGGGGGCCACGAATTCCCTGCATGTCGTGGCCTATGCCGGAACCATCCGGGGCAGCATCGAACGGCTGGACTGCGACGATTCCGACTATGACGACGTGGCGGACTGGATCGAGGGGTTCACGTCGCAGGCCGCTGGCACCAACTGGGCCAATGCGATGTCGGAGGCGGCCGCCTTCTTTGCCGCCGACGATGCGCTGGATCGTACCATCGGCACCGGGTTGCTGTTGCCGACCGGCGGTCTGTTCGGCGGCGGGTCGGTCAGCCAGACCAAGCGGCGGATCGTGATCCTGACATCGGACGGTGAACCGCTGGCCGGGTCTGCCGAGGACGCTGCGGCGACCCTGGCCGCGATCGGCGGGGTCGAGGCCTATGGCTTCAACATCATCCTGACCGATACCACCGAAATGGAAAAGGTCGACAACACCCCGAAAGACGGGGTGCCAGTCGTGTCCGGCAGCGACCCGGGCGACCTTGGCATTGCGCTTGGCACGGCCTTCCGCACCTGGGTGGACCTGAACCCGGCCCATATCCAGCGCTGCCTGCTGATCGACCCGATGCGCGGCGGAACCGCCAGCGAAGCCGAGATCGGCGACAGCTTTGCGACGGCGGCGGATGAATACCTGGCCGAGGGGCTGGGCCTGTCGGTGATCTTCAGCGGAGCCGAGGGCAATGCCCGCGACCGGGCCGAGATTGACCGGCATTGCGATGCCGTCACCTATCGCAGCCGGTCGACGGGCAAGTGGGAACACAAGCGGGTTCGTGACGACTTCGATATCGAAGACCTGCCGGTGCTGGATGCCAGCGTGGTGAAGGACTGGTCGAAGCTGCGCCGCCCCAAGGCGCGCGAGCTGCCGAACAAGATCACCCTGATCTACACCGACCGGACGAACGGCAAGGAAGCGTCGATCACCCGGTCGAACCCGGTGGCCGTGCGCGCCGCGGGGCGCACGATCAAGGGCGACGATGCCCGCTATCCATTCGTCAACAAGCCTGCGCTGGCTGACCGCTTCTGCGTCCGCGACCTGAGCGCTGGCAACACCCCGCTGCTGGCGGGCGACCTGCCACTGGCCTATCTGCCCGCCGGGATCGAGCTGTCATCGGCGGTGCGGCTGCAGTCCGATGATCCGCTGATCGGCGATGTTGTGGTCAGGATCACGGAAATCCGCCACGGCGGGGGAACTGATGCCTCGGCCTGGCTGAAGGTGGTGGAACATCGGTTCGAACTGGGGGCGCCGATCAGCCTGCCCGAGGTGGTCAGCCCCGACCCGGTGGATGACCGGCCAAAGGTCGCCACGATCAGGATGGTCGAGGAAGCGCCATATTACGTGCTGGTGCTGCAGGAAGGCCAGGACGCGGTGGATGCGCAGCTGTCCGGCAATGCCGATCTTGGCCGGTTGATCGCGGCCGCCGTCGCCCCGAACGCCCGCCACCTGGAGGCGGTGATCGGGGTCGATGCCGGGGGCGGCTGGGTCGAGGACGGGCAGATCAGTTTCAGCGCCAGCACGGTCACGACCGAAGACCTTTCGGGCGAGGGCGATGCTTTCGAGGTGCGGGTCGAGGCCACGTCGGGCCTGACATCTGTCGTGGCGGGGCAGCTGGCGCTGATCGGGACCGAGATCATCCGCGTGGATGCGATGGTCGAGGATGCGGGCGAGGTGATCCTGACCATGGGACGGGGCTGTCTGGATACGGTTCCGGTGTCGCATGCCAGCGGGGCCACTGTCCTGTTCTTCGGCCCGGGGCAAGTGGCCGACAGCGACTATCTTGACGGCGAGGCGGTCGACGTGAAGCTGCTGACCCGCACCGGAACGTCGTTGTTGAGCCTGGCCAAGGCGCCGGTGGACAGCCTGACCTTCGACAGTCGCGCGATCCGGCCCTATCCGCCGGGCCGGTTCAAGCTGAACGGCAGCTACGTGCAGGACCAGTTCGTGGGCGATGCGCTGCTGACCTGGGCACATCGCGACCGGACGCTGCAGACGACGCCGGTGGCCGAGGATCACGACGACGCCGACATTGGCCCCGAGGCAGGCACGACCTATCGCCTGCGGGTCGAGGCCCTGAACGGAGCCGGGATTGTCCTGGCCACCGTGACCGACACTGACATCGGCAGTGGCACCAGCCATGACTGGGACGAGACGACCGCGCTGCCCGATGGCACCGTGCGGTTGCGGTTCAGCGTGGCATCGGTGCGCGACGGATACGAATCCTGGCAGCGCCCGGAAATCACGGCGCTGGTGCTGCTGCCACCCGGCGACCTGTTTGCAGAGGTGCTTTGATGGCGACCGTGCGACTGACCTGGACCGATCCGAACAGCGGGGCGGCGCAGGAGGACGAGGTGCGCATCTACCGCGACACTGCGCCCTTCGACATCGACACGCTGCCGTCGGTGCTGGATACCTTGGCAGCCGATACGCTGACCTATGACGACACCACCGTGGTCGACGATGAGTCCTATTGGTATGCGGTGGCCTTCGAAAAGGACGGGGTGCTGGTGGCAAGCTTCACGGATGAGGTCGTGATCGAGGATGCCGGGCCCACACTGCCGAACTATTTCGACGGCGATTTCTCGACCCAGACCCAGACACCGGCGGCGATCTGGCCCTGTGCGGTTTACGACGCCACGTCGAACAAGACGTTCTACGTCTGGCTGGCTGAAGGATCGCCGCAGCTTGCCCGCATCGCGGCCTACGACCAAGCCGGCCCGCGCATCAATTCGATCATCACGCTCAACGCCAAAGCGCTTGAGACCGCCCGCTCCCTCGACGCTGAGCGCAAGACCAAGGGTCCGCGCTCCCCGCTCCACGGCGTTCCGGTC
>ERZ650304.817-NODE-817-length-13731-cov-6.537877_pt1 | contig 13731 bp, 10 predicted proteins | sample MGYA00376240_ERZ650304 | MGnify/ENA primary metagenome ERZ650304 (study PRJEB26733, sample SAMN07839271) | wastewater metagenome | biome: small river; feature: stream; material: water | place: USA: North Carolina | collected 2016-03-01 ...
CAAGGTCTATGGCAAACCCAGGAAGCGAATATCAATGTTGATGTTCTGAGAAAGCAGCTTGTACCCGGAGCCATCATCCCGACAACCGATGAAATCAAGCCAATCCAATTCACCGGCAGCTTTCAGTTCAACTTTGAAATGGCGAACCAAGCGCGTGAACAAATCCGCCGCTTGCTCCATGACACCCGACCACCAAGCGACAAGGTATCAGCCTACGGTACTGATCAGGTCATTAGCTGGTTCAGAGAAGAATTCATGCGTGCTGTTGGTGAGCCTGCATTGCGCTTGTCTCAAGAATTCCTGATGCCGCTAGCCGATCAGGTCTTCAAGCGTCTGGCGTTGCGTGGCGAAATCAACGTTCTCACTCCGCAAGAAGTCATGCTGGAGACAAACGGGGAAGCGGACAATCAGCGTGAGTTGATGACGATTGACGTTAACGCAGCCATCGCCCGTGTTCTCAAGATGCAGGAAGCCCAGAACGGTTTGAACGCATTGGCACAGGGCATCAAGGCATATGGCCCACAAGCTGTTGCCTCAGTGGTGAAGCTGGACGAACACATGCGCGATACGTTGGTGAACCTTGGCCTGGACGAAAGCTATCTACGATCAGAGGCAGAAACCAAGAAGATCAGGGAAGATGACGCGGCGATGCAACAACAGAAGCTTCTAGCTGAGTCATTGGCATCCGGAAAGCTTGATCCAACACTATTGCAAGGTGCCGTTCCTCAAGTTCAGTGATTGATAAATACAGATATCACGAAAACGAACAGGAACACGAATGATAGACCAGACCAATAGACGTGATGCTTACCGCACCGTCTTCGACTCAGCCCAAGGCAAGGAAGTTCTAGAAGACATTGAGGCAACAGTTCGCCGCAATCTCAAGCTAGGCATCCGCGAAATCCAGGGCAAAGCAAACCCCGCATACCTCAATCCCTATGCAGCACTATGGCACTTCGCACAGATGGAAGTGGTTGACCGCATTTGGGGACTCATTTCAGACAACACCACGAACAACGACTAAGGACACGACATGGCACTTCACCTAATCGAAGACAGCACAAGCACAGACACATCTACCGACACCAGCACATCCGAGACAACTACAAGCGAGTCTACGGAAACCACTGATACCACCTCAACCGACCTGATGAACTTGGACGGCAGCGACACAACAGCTACCACCAAGACCGAGACAACAACGGAAGACGCCAAGACCTACGCCAACGGAAAGTACAAGTCCGTAGACGATCTAGAGAAGGGCTATACCGAGTTGTTCAAGGCAATGTCGTCAAAGGAAATCCCAGACGATGTGTTGAAGGCCAAGGCGATTGAGAAGGGTTTCTATCATGAGGTGCCAGAACACTACGGTGACCTGAAGAAGGCGTTTACCGATGCTGGCTTTTCGGTCGAGGGTACGGAAGATCATGAAGAATGGAACACCCTGCACACCTCATTGAAGGAAGCCGGGGTCAGTCAGAAGTCCTTTGACTATCTACTGAACAAGGTGTTTGCCCCTTGGGTCGCCGCTTACGATGCCAACCTTATCGCCAGCTACAAGATTGGTCTACCACCCGAAGAAAAGGCAACGCTGGTCCAACAGATTGCCGAGAAGTGGGGCAGCAACTACAAGGCCGAACATGGGGAAATCGTCAAATGGGCACAGGCTAACCTGAACCCTGTCATCTTCAACAAGCCCCTATCCCATTCGGTTGAAGGCATGTCCCTGTTGCGCGACCTGTATATGAAGAACAAGTCTGCGAATGGCATCAATGGTTCGGGTGAAGGCAACCTATCCGAAGACGTAATGGTCTTGGATAAGCAGCTAACCGAGTTGATGCAGTCTGACTCCTATCGCAAGTCATCGCATCCTGACTACTCAACCGCGCAATCCAAGGCCGATTTGCTGATGCGACAGTTACAGAAGCTACGCAACGGCTGAACCACAATTAATATTTTTTTCCAAGAAGGCACTCAGTTTCGGGTGCCTTTTTTGATTCACGCAAAGTCTGAAATCTTCCGCTGTCTAAATAAACAGTAGATCACAAAACCACGAGCCGAATTGCTCATCCTGTTCCGCGATACCTCCGAAGGAGCCGCACCGACAGCCAAAGCCAAAACGACACCTCGTCTTGATCGGAAACCCAATCCCTTTTCAATTCGAGGAATAAAAATAAATGGCACAGATTGATGCAATTTTTGAACAGAAGTGGTCCAAAGAATCAGCGATCACGTTCACCCAAATGGAGTCAAAGCTAAAAGGCTTGACCCGTGAAGCAACCGACAACGCCCAGACCTATAACTGGAACAAGTTCACTATTTCTGAGGCAAACGAGAACCCCAGCCGTCACCAGCCACTGACCATCACGCCAGTTGACGCAACCACAGTACCAGCGGTCGCCGGTAAGATTTACCAGCGATATGCAATCGACTCTCTAGATCGCGCTATGACCAGCTACGATTACCGCAATGATCTTAGCACAATGCTTGCAGCAGCGGTTTGGCAGAAGTTCGATAAGAAGCTGATCGCCGCAGTTGACGCTGCTTCTATCTCCCCAACCACTCTGCCAACAGCAAACGCATTCAACTATGCGGGCGCGGTTGCATTGGCGAAAGTACTAAACCTAGCAGACGTTCCAGACATGGGCCGCTTTGCTCTAGTGTCCGCAGGTGCATATGAAGACTTGCTAACGGATACAAGCGCCGTCAACAACTTCGCTACCCAGGACAAGGCGCTAAAGACCGGTGTGCTTAACGGCATCGCTGGCTTCGACAAGATCGTTTCCACAAACTATCTGTCAGTGCCAACAGCTTCACAGCGCAAAATCTACGCCTACAAGAAAGAGGCGCTAGGTGTGCATTGGGCACAGCCTTTCAAGACCGCAATCGAATGGTCGGTTGATCACAACTCTTGGTTCCTCACTGGCACCATGGTTGTCTCATTCGCTGTCATTGACGCAACAGGCATCGTCGCTGCACACGTCGCGGATTAATCCCCGCGCCGTGACGGCAATTTCATTCAATCCATTTTCATAAGGAAATATCCAGATGGCAAATATTACCTCTCTACGTAAAGACACATATCGCGGCGGCAACACCAAAGCGGAAGTCATTACGGTCGATATCACAGCATCAGCTTCCGATACCGTCGAAATCCTCACCCTAAAGCGCAACATGGTCATTGATGATGTTCGCGTCTACTTCAAGGGCACAGGTTCTTCTACCCTATCGTTGGGCGACTCTGGTTCGGCTACTCGCTACATCACCACTGCATCTACAGCAGCCGATGGTGTGGTTTCTGCGAACACTGTAACCGCCGCATCCGCTGGTTCTGTTACAGCCGGTCTAGGTTACCGCTACACTGCCGATAATAAGCTAATCGCTACAATCGCTGGTGCCGCTGTCAGCAATAAGACCTATACGTTCGTCATCGAGTACCATTTCGACAACAACGCTTAAACCTAGTTCGCTCTAGGTATCAGAAGGCCCCTAGCGTCATGGCGGGGGCCTTCTTCATTTCTGCATTCCCCTAAATACCTCTAGTTCAATTCTCAATCCGCCTAGAGGTCATGTCACAGTTCACAATCATTTCCGCCGCAATGTTGGCCGTTGGCGCTAACGCAGTTCAGTCTTTCCAGGATGGCACAAAAGAAGCCGCAATCGCTGAAGCTACCTACGACAATCTGAAACGTAGCTTCCTTGCCGCCAATCAATGGAACTGCAACGTCTCATTCTTTCAGTTGTCGCGTGAGGTAGCAGCACCAGCAAACAAGGCTTGGTCCTATTCCTACCTGCCGCCGCCTGAATGGCTTTCCTACATCGATATCCAAGATGTTTCCGGCAACTCGGTAGAATTTATTTCCGAGGGCGGGAAGATTCTGACCAACACCACCACAGCCGTTGCCAAGTACCGCGTCAATCTGGCTGAGGGCGATCTTCCTGCTTGGCTCGAAACCGCCCTTGTCTATTGGTTGGCAATCCATTGGGCTGGTCCCGTCTCCGCTGACTCCGACACAATCGCGGAAGTCCAGGCGCTCTACAAACTGAACCTAGGCATCGCGAAGCTAGAAGACGCTCGCAACAACCCGCCGATCCGTCTCATTCACCGCAACAATTCTAATTGGTATCGCGCGCATCAGGGGGGCCGCGCGTAATGCCGATCATCCCCGTACAGACACTGAAATTCAATTCGGGTGAGATTGGCGAATACCTTTATGGCCGCACGGACCTTCCGCAGTACGAGTCCGGTTTGCAGATTTGCGAGAATTGGATTCCCCTGCCCCAAGGCCCATTGATGCGCCGCAAGGGGTTTCAGTTCGTCTCTGACCTGACAGCCGACATTGCCTCAGACACTGGCGTTCGCCTGACCTTCTTCGATTACCAGAATGTTCAGCAGCATGTCTTGGTGTTCACAGATTTGAAGATGAAGGTGTTCTTCAACAAGGCCCTTCAGTTCACCCTCACAACTCCATGGACCGCTGCCCAGGTACAGGAACTTCGCTTCGCCCAATCCGGTGATTCCCTGATTGCGGTTCACAAGGACCTTCCGCCGCAACTTTTGCAAATCCGGGGATCGGCCCTTAACTGGACTCTCACGCCCTATTCCTTCACGACCTATCCACAGTTCCGCTACAACACCACCCAGACACTGACCCCTTCAGCGGTTACGGCGGGGGCAAATATCACCATCACGCTTTCCGGCACCGTGGGCTACTGGAATGCGGGCCACTTCATTTCCAATGTTCTGGTCAAGGTTAATGGCAACCTGACCCAGATTACGTCACCAAAGCAGGATGCAACGGGTGGCACCGCTCTAGCTTCGGCTGGTACGGCTGCGAACGCCTTTGACGCCAACCCGGCCAACATCTGCCTTGCTGGTGCTTCAGGCTGGATTGGCTATAACTACGGCTCAGCCAAGATCACTAAGGTTGTTGCCCTGAAAATGAACACCACGGGCAGCTATGCGTTCAACTTGGAGACTGGCCCAGACGACACATTCTCTACCCCAACCCTCGTGGGTACTGTTCCAACCGTCAACTTGACCGCTGGTAGTTGGTACTATTTCGACGTTCCCTATCATACGGCAGCACAGCGTTTCCGTGTTCGCGCCACGACAGGTACCATGGACGTTCAGGACGCAATCTTCAGTTTTGGCTTAGTCGCCAACTCCACCAACGGCACAACCGCACTTACCAGCACATCAGCTGATCCCGCCTGGACTGAACAGGGCTTTGGTGAACACGTTGGTTACCCGCGTTCCGTTGCTTGGTTAGCCAACCGCCTGGTCTTTGGTGGTTCGCGCGATCAGGCCGCAGTTATCTTCGGGTCCAAGGACGGTGGTATCAATGACTTCGGCACAACTGCAGCCGGCATTGTCCCCACTGATGCATTCGCCTTCCGCATCGCATCGGAACAGAACGTCATCATCCGTGATCTTCGCGCTTCCCGTAATGGTATTGCGATCTTCACTTCATCCGGTGAATACGAAATGAATGGTGGTGGTGAAGCAATCACGCCACTTAACGTCAACATCACTAAGCAGACTGCAAACGGCATTCAGCCGAACAGCAAAATTGAGGATGTAGACGGTTCGCTGATCTTCATTGATCGTTCGGCCAAACAGGTCAAGAGTTTCGCTTACTCATTCGCCCGCGATCAATACCTAGCCGACAATCTGACCCTGACCGCGCACCACATGTTCACGGCAGGCAACAAGCCCCGAGATATGGCGCTTCTGAAGAACTACGCCGACACACAGTCCAATCTGCTTTTCATGCCAAGACAGTCAGGCGATATGGCGGTTGCGACCATTGACGATAAGAATGACGTTCTAGGCTGGTCCCGTTTCGTTACCCAAGGTGACTTCATCACGGTGACGGCATCTGAGACAACCCACTATCAGTCAATCGGCGCTATCCCCACCCTCTATGCAGTCATCAAACGCAACATTAATGGTGTCACGAAATACTATCTGGAGTGCCTGACCGAAGATAACATCTTCATGGACTCCTACTACACAGGCAGCAATCCGACACCCAATCAGTTCTGGTCGGGTCTTTCCACGCTTGCCAGTGAGCAAGTTCAGATTATCGGTGATGGTGTCGTTCTCTCTGATACCGTCATTGGTCCTACCGGCAACTTCGCCACGGAAATCGCAGTTGAGAATGTTGCCGTTGGACTTGGCTATGACAGCTACGCCCTAACACTGGCGCTAAACGTCGAGACAAACCGAGGATCACTGAAGGGTTCAAAGATATCGCCAAAGCGTGCGGTCATCGATTTCGTAGACTCATACCAGCTACGCATCAACGGCTATGAACAGTCCTTCCGTTCGTTCTCATCCGAAACATTCGACAGTCCGTTAACTCCCTACACTGGTCAGAAAGACATTTTCATTTCCAATCAGGGTGACGGATATCAGGCGAACCCATCAGTGGAATTCGTTGTTGACGTTCCAGTCTCTTGCACCATCACGGCCATGACCATCTTCTGTAAGGTGCCACGTGGAGCAAGATAAGGCCCTTCAGATAGTCCCGCTCAACCTGCCCGATTTGATAAATATTTTCCAGAACGCGCGGGAAACGGACAAGGCTGAACTAGAAGCACTGAACCAATCGATTAGCTGCCTGCCCTTCTACATCAACCCTTCAAGCTTTGCGCTTCTGATTGATGGTGAGCCGGTCGCAGCATTCGGTTCGGTTCCCTATCTCCAGACGCAGGCAGTTTGGTTTTTCGCAACGGATCGGATCGAAGAAACAGGCAGCATCTTTCATCGTGTCGCCAAAGGTTTCGTAGACGATCTAGCAGCCGATCAGATTGCAACCCCCGTCATCGTGTTCGTCTGGGATAAAAACAACACCTCTCTCCAGTGGCTGAAGCACATTGGATTTGAGGAATCAGGATATCGACTAGGCGCAAAGGAAACCCGCGTCATAGTCATGCAGTATAGAGGTTAAAGACATATGTGTTCACCGTATATCGGAACAGCAATTCAAGTAGCAGGTGCAGCAGCCCAGACTTACGGAAGCATCAAGTCCGCACAGTTCCAGGCCAAACAGTTAAAGCAGGAAGCGAAGGCCGATGAAGCCGCTGCCGTGTTGCGTGCCGATGATCGCAACCGCCGCATGAAGTCACTGCTTGCTGAAAACCTTTCCCGCTACTCCGCTTCTGGTGTGGATACGTCCGTTGGTTCGCCATTCGATGTTTCAGCAGATACAGCAGGTGCTTTCTCTCGTGAACAGTTCCTTGATGACTACAACACTGATCGCGGCGTTCGAACACAGAAGCTTCAATCCAAGGTGGCCAAGCAATCCGGCTACACTCAAGCAACCAATTCCCTGTTTGACCTATCTGCAAATATCGCATCCGACTATCTAAACGACTAAAGGCACATGGCAAAGATTCAACAGTACACACCACAAGATTTCGTCTCTCAAGGTCAGCCAATCGTTCAGGCCCCTACTCAGTTTGACGGTAGTTCACTCATCCGACTAGGCACCGATCTTCGCAATCAGGCCAAGAAGGACCAGTATGATGCAGCCGTGATTGAAGGTCAGAATGCACAGATGGCAGGTGACGGTAAGACGCTAGCCACCAAGGACTTCGGCATCCTGGATCGCTTTTCCGAAAAAGGTTTCAAGGCTGGTGCTGAAGCTGCCTATGCAATCCAGAAAGAAAACAGCATCAAGACCAAGGCGACAGAACTAGAAGATCAGTTCAAGTACGATCCTGACGGTTTCCAGACAGCCATGGATTCCTTCCGCGACGAACAGATGAAGGACTTGCCCGCTTCTCAGATGGCCGGTTTGTTTGCGTCATTCGATGGTGTGAAGCTTCAGGGCAAATCACGCATTGATCAGAACGTCATTCAGAAGGGCCGCGAAGATCAGCAGTTCACCATTGCCCAGAGAGCGGACGAAATCAGCCGACAGATTCAGAATGAGATTGAAGATAGCGGCGAAGTCTCCGAAACCACCAAGGCACAGATGGACGCTTTGCAGGGTTCTATGGACGATGCTGAACTATCCAATCAGTTCAAGCTAGCCACTCAGGACTCATGGCGTAACGCAACCATCGCATCAACCGCCCTTCACCAGTACAAGACAGCAGCCGACAAGACCGCTGTTGAGAATGCGTTATTGGAAGGTACAGGCGATTGGGCAGATGTTCCATTCTCTGAACGTGAGAAGGCTTTACAGGCCATCAATGTCTTCACCAGAAAAGAGAACGCTACCAATGAAGCCCATAAGAAAGTCTTGGGCCGACAGATTGATGACGCCCTTTCAGTTTCCAAATCCGGTAACTCTCCGGTAGATGCGCAAACCCTGATCGATGCTGCAATCAAATCCGGTGATGTGGACCTGATCGATAAGGCACAGAACCTAGCAGCGCAAGAAGGTGTCCGTGGGGCCGTGGAAGTCTACAAGACTATGGGCCTAGATGACATGGAAGAAGCAGCAATTGAAATCGAACGTGCCGCCGCTGCCAAGGGTGGTTTCACGCCACAGCTTGTTGCCGCAAAGGAAGCACTGGCAAAGAAGCGCGGTGAGTTTGAGGCAGCACAGAAATCCGATGACATTCTATCCTATGCGCAAATCAACGATGGCATTCCTGATGAAAGGGTTGATGCAGGTGGTCGCCTTCTAGACCCTACCGTTCGCCAGATGACAGTGAACCGTGCCCGTGCGCTGTACCGATCAGACGTGAACTTCTACACCCAGGATGAAATCACACAGTTCAAGAACACATGGGAAAATGGTGACGCCAATTCCCGCAAGTCCCTGATTGCCACTCTGACAGAACAGACCCCCGATGACGAACTAGACCGCGTGATTGGTGCTGTTGCCGCGAAGAACCCCGAAATGGCGGTTGTCATGTCTTCTATCGAGGCAGGACGCCATGACATTGCCGACCGTATTGTTGATGGTGGCGATGCACAGAAGAACTTGCCCGATCTCTACAAGGGTGAGGAATGGAGCAAGGCCAAGGTATCAACAGTTCAATCTGTCCAGTCCCTATTCCCATTGGACAAGTCAGGCGCAACAATCCGTCCGGTAGCCGATGCTGTCACAAACCTGATGGCCGCTGATATCGCCAAGGGAAAGTTGAAGGCATCGGATGTGAACGCTTCCACGGTTGAGACATATACCGCTTCATTGTTTGGGGTTGAAGAACTTCCTGAAATCAATGGCGTCAAAACAATCCCCTTCGATGCTGGCATGACCCCAGACGAACACGAGAAGGTGATTGAAGACATTACCGCTGATCCTGCTACCGCTGACCGCATCATCAAATCAATGGCCAGCAACGGAACGCTCCCCCGCGATATGTTGGGTGGCTACGGTGCTGATGTTCCCGCTGAAGATATCTTTGAGCGTGGCAAGTTCATCTATGTCGGTCCAGGCAAGTACATGATTGCGATGCCACGTTCAGCCGATGAAGTTGCTGCCGGTGCCGATGATGACCTGATCTTGAAGGATGCAGGTTCAGGCAAGCCATTCATCTTCGACTATGACCGCGTGAAGAACCCGCCCGTCTCCAATGTCGTTACCCAAACATCTGCATTCGCCAACACCATCGGCAAGCGTGAGTCTGGTAACGACTACAAGGCAGAGAACGCATTTGGTTATCTCGGCAAGTATCAGATGGGTGCCGCCGCTCTTGCTGATGCTGGCATTCTAGACATTGCCATCTATCGCCGTGCCAAGGATGAAGGCATGAGCAACAAGGACATTCTAACCAAGTTGCCGAACGTCTGGAAAGTTGACGGCGGTAAAGCGGCATTCCTCCAGTCACCAGAAATGCAGGAACGTGTTTTTGAAGATCACACCAAGCGCAATATGGACGCGCTCACACAGCTAGGCGTTATCGATGACCAGACCAGCAAGGAAGATGCAGCCGGTTACCTAGCCGTTGCCCATCTACTCGGTCCAAGGGGTGCGGCTAACTACAAGAAGGGAATCAACGGTAAGGACGGCAACGGCACTTCCGCATCAACCTACTTCGAACTAGGACGTAAATCAGTCACAGCAGAATGATCAGACTCGCAACAGACACCCTTCAATCATACGGCAACATCCCAGACGGTAGACTAGCCCCCACCCGCGATCAGTACAGCGAAGCCATGAGCAACGCTGCCGATCTTGCACAACAGTCATGGTCACAACAACAGGCTGATCGCGACTACATCGATACCCAGCTAGGGCTATTGGGTGAGAAGGGTTTCAATGATGTGGTTGGTGACAAGGCCGATCTATACAAGGGCCTGGAGTTGCGCGCCAAGAACGACAATCAGCCACTGACAGAAGACTACATCGTCAAGTATCTGCCTGGACGTTTGAGCGGGCATGACACCAGAACGGATGATCAGATTGCAGCCGACAAGCTAACGCGCGCACAAGCCATCATTGCCGCTGAAGCTGCTTACAATCAGGCAGCGATGAACAGCCAATCCGGACAGCCGCATGAACAGAACACGGTGAAGACGACCGATCAGATTATTGACTGGAACTTGAAGCGTGCCAATGAAGCGGAAACCAAAGCCAAGGATTTTGAGGCCCGTATCCGTGACCGCGCATGGGATATCGATTTGTATTATGGGGCCAAGACTCAGTTCCGGGAACCGCTGAATATTGCTGGTATGGTGGTAACGGCACCTGTGGCAGCAGAGGCCCTGGCAGCAAACATCGGTCTTCGCCTGTTAGGTATTGCCGCTATCGAAGGTGGCGTTAGTGCTGCATCCCAGGCCGGGGTAGAGGCACAAATGAACAACTGGTATCGCCAACGCGGCTTGACCGATCAGGAAATTGACGACCGTTGGAACACGAACGTACAGAACGCGGCGCTTGGTGCAGCCGTGCTTGCTCCTTTGGGCTACCTCCTTGGCAAAGGTGCTGGTAAAGCCATTGGCGCTGCCCGTGAATACATTCCGGTCCTTAACCGACTATCGCCCGCCGCACGTGCCGCCGCTGATGCCCGTGCCCGTGGAATGACCCCAGAAGACGTTGCGCACCTCACGGACGCCTATCACCGTCTAACGACCACCCAGACCAATGACGAACTATTCGCCGCTATTGATGCCCTGGAGCCGGATAAGCTGAAGCTGTCCGTGGGTGAACGTCTCCAGTTGGACAACATCAAGCGTGCCGCCGCTACCCTCAATTCCCTACCAGAAGATGTGCGTTCGAACCCCAAGATCACCCGCCCCTTCCTAGCTGCTATGGGTAAGGCCGGTCAGGCGATCACATCCGATGATGGTTCAGCCGTTGCCCGTGCCGGTGTCGCCCAGCTTGAAGACCTTCAGTTAGATGCAGCCATTGCCAAGTTTCAGGGGGATGAACCTATTGCCCTGTCCGATCTTGACGCCTTCCCGGAAGTCAAAGCCGCATTGCTCAAGAAGAACATGCCTGAAGCTATGTCACCCGCTGCCTACAAGGTTCTTGGACTTCAGCAGCAAATCCTAGAGGCAACAGCAGCCAAGGCACCAGCGGACGAAATCGCAAGCCTAACCGCCCAAGCATCAGCCATCCGCGCCAAACTATCGGAAGCTGAACAGGCAGCATTGGGTGAGGCAGAAAAGCTATTCGACACGGCCCGCGTTACTGATGGTCATGTGAAGGGAACAGCTTTCAGCAAGGCAGATGTTCTTTCTGCATTGGTCGAGGCAAAGGCAGCATCAGCCGAACGTATGGCCGCATTGAAGTCAGCAGCCGATGCCCAGACACCTTCACCCAAATCAGAAGATGCTCTAGACGCGGAAGCACAGGCAACCCGAGAACAGTCAGCAACGGCCATCGCTAACGACACCCGATCCCTAAATAAAACACCAGACCTTGGCGACATGATCAAGCGTGACGGGCTGCAATCATTCGCGGCAATCACCAGAAACGAGACACTACCCGAGGAATTCAGAACAGCGATGCAGAGAGAACTAAACGACTCACGCGAAGAAGATGAAGCCCTTGCGGCAATCGAGGCGTGCTTGTTCGCAGTATAAGGACCATAGATGACACCAAATTGCTTTAGCGCAACCGACAAAGGAAAGGCCCTACGCGAAGAACTTCAGAAGTCGGTAGACCGTAAACTGAAGAAGCTGGCGAAGAACACCAACGTACCGGAAGGCATGAAGGTTCGCCTTGCCATGATCGAAGCGACACAGGAAGCCAAGTCCGCGAAGATGTTGAAGGATCGCCGCGACTATCTCCGCTACTCCGCAGTCCAGAATGTCATTGAAAGACTAGATGGGGTTGATCAGAGTGACCCCAAGGCATTGTTGAACGCTGCACTATCCATCTACCGTCCAGGCGCTACACGTGAACTGAACGATGTGGCCAGCAATTCCAAACAGCTACTTGCCGAAAACAATATGCTTCTCGGCACAATGTCCAAGATCAGACAACGTTTCCTTCGCCTTGGTGTTGGGTTGGACAAGAAGTGGAACGATGACATTTTCAAAGAAGCGTTCGGTATCAACACAGGCAACAAGGACGCGAAACAAATTGCTGCCGAAATGAAGGCCGCACTGAACCAGCTAAACGCAAAGGCCCGTGCCGCTGGTGCTGACATTCCAGAAATCGAGGGTTGGTTTCTTCCACAGCGATATGACCACACCCGAGTTGCAAAGCTGAGTGCCGATCAATGGGCCAACCAGCTAATGGGAAAGACTGCCGATGGGAAGAATATTATTGACCGCGCCAAGTTCATCAATCACGAGACAGGCAGACAGTTATCAGAAGATGAAATCCGTGAACTGATCATCGCTTCCCACGAGACAATCACCACCCAGGGCCTGAACAAATGGGATGAACCAGGTGGTGGGGGCACAGCTTCATTGATGCAGAAACGTGCCCAGCATCGATCCCTTCACTATACCCCAGAAGGTTGGATCGAAATCAGCAAACACTATGGCACACAGGATATCGTTGCTGCCTTCTTATCCTACCGCGACACCCTAGCCAGTGACGTTTCGGTTATGCAGCTACTTGGCCCGAACCCTGATTATCTGAAGGACGCAATCACGGCATCAGTTGGAAAGCGTCTCGGCACCAAGGCAAAGGCAGATAAAGCAGCGTTTGAACTCGACCACTACCACAACATCATTCTTGGTCGAGGAAATGCCATCGTCAATGATCGCATCTACAAGGTGGACCAGATCGTTCGCAAGTCCACCACGGCCATGCTTCTGAACAACACCATCGTCGCCGCCCTATCCGATTTCAAGACCCAATTCATGAAGGCGATTGTCACGGATACCGGTATTGCCCGTACCATTCAGACTTTCGTGGAGCATCTTTGGAATTCGGAAGATGGCGCAAGGTTAGCACTGGAGTACGGAATTGTTGCCGATACCCTTTTATCCGGAACAGAACAGTCCATGCGCTTTGTTGATGATCCACTGACTTCCGCAAATGGTTGGTTGGATACCTCAGTCAATGCGATCTTTGAGAAGCAGGGCCTTGTCAACTTCACCAATGCAGGCAAGTTGGCTTCCATGGACGTATCAGCCATGAGAATAGCCGACGATCTAGGGAAAGATTGGGCAGCACTGAAAGACATTCGCCGTGCCTACTATGAGAACATCGGCATCACAGCGGACGAATGGAACACCCACATCAAGGGCACCCAGCCTGTTCAGCGCAACGGATTGATTGCCTCAAACATCGTGGACCTATCAGCCGTCCGAAAGAACAACTACGAGACATTCCAGAAGCTACAGCGCCGCATGATTTGGGA
>ERZ650304.818-NODE-818-length-13724-cov-4.811252_pt1 | contig 13724 bp, 23 predicted proteins | sample MGYA00376240_ERZ650304 | MGnify/ENA primary metagenome ERZ650304 (study PRJEB26733, sample SAMN07839271) | wastewater metagenome | biome: small river; feature: stream; material: water | place: USA: North Carolina | collected 2016-03-01 ...
CGGGATCGGCGTGCTGTGGAAGGATTGACCTGATGGCGCACACGATCAAGTATTCATGCGATGAGTGCGGCCGTCCGATAGACGATCTTTATGGGCCGCTCTTTATCGACATCAGCTCTGAGACCGAGCCGCAAGTCGATCGCAAGCTGGAATTGTGCAGCTTCAACTGCCTGGAGACTTACGCGAGGCGCGGCGGCGGATCGGTGCGACCTGGTCGGTCAGCCTGACGTGTCCGAACCGCTCAACATCATCACCTGGCGCTGGGGCAAGAAGTACGGCGCCGAAGAGCCCGCGGCCCCTGGTGCGCCAGGTTCGCCCGCTCCGGCCGCTGCTGGTGGCGGTACGGTCAATTCAACCGGCAAGAGCGCCGCCGGAGGCACTAAGGAAGAGCAAGCCGCCATGGCCTATTTTCAGGCCCAAGGCTGGTCGCGGGAGCAAGCCGCGGGCCTTGCCGCCAACATCAAGCGGGAAAGCGCCTTTAGGCCGGATGCTGTGGGCGACAATGGCAAGGCGTATGGCATCGGTCAATGGCACCCCGACCGGCAAGCTGAATTCAAAAAGAAGTTCGGCAAGGACATTCAAGGGTCGAGCATGGAAGAGCAAATGGCCTTCATGCACTACGAATTGACCCAAGGCAACGAACGCAAGGCCGGCAACCTCCTGAAAGGGGCGGCAGGGGCAGACGAAGCCGCGGCCATCGTGTCCAAACACTACGAACGCCCGGCCGACCGCGAAGGCGAAGCGGCCAAGCGGGGGCAAATGGCCCTTGCAATGCTCGGGGGCGTGCCTGGCGCCTCTCAGGCGGCCGTCGGGGCTGGTGCGGTACAGGTTGCCCAAGCGAACGCCGCCGCGGCCCCTGGCGCCTCGTCCAAGAGTGTGGAAACCCACATTGGCGAAGTCAAGGTCTACACGGCGGCCACGGACGCCAACGGCATTGCCAAGGACATGGGCAAGTCGTTGGATTACCTCTTTACCTCTCAAGCAAATTACGGGTTGACCTGACATGGCGCTTATACCATTCCCTAACGTACCGAAGTTGCCAGGCGTGCCGGCACTCCCCCGGTCGCCCAACTTCCCGCCGTTGCTTCGTGCCGGCCTGGGGCTGGTACAGGGGATGCTATGGCGCATTTTCCAAGTGCAAACCCGCTGGGGCATTTGGGACAGCAAGGGCAAGCCGCTTGGCGACCCGTCCAAGTTCACCGGCCTGATTGGCAACGCACTGGAAGCCGCCGGCCTGGGCTCCACGTTGTCCACCGGCTCCGTGGATTACTCCAAGGAAACCCGCGTAAGCGACTTCCCGATTGAAGGCGGGGCGTTCGCCAGCTACAACAAGGTCGAAACCCCGGCGTCGCCCCAAGTTGTCCTTTGCATGCAGGGGAGCGAAAAGAACCGCCGCACCTTCTTGGAAGCCATCGACAAGGCGTGCAAGTCGACGGACCTGTACAGCGTTGTAACGCCCGAAGTGACCTATATTGACTATGCCGTCGAACGGTACAACTACGCCCGCCACAATGCCAAGGGCGCGACCTTGCTGATTGTGGAAATTACCCTTAAAGAAGTGCGCCAGGTTTCCGCCCTCTATACCCAATCGAACAAGGGGCAAGTCGACAAGCCGAAGGAGGTCAGCGCAACACCGCAAGCGGATAATGGCAAGGTGCAGGCTCAAACGCCCCAGCCTTCCACCCTCAAGAGCATTGCCAACAAATTGCCGGGCCTCGCTGAAAAGGCCGGCAACTATCTTCAAGGGCTGGTGAACTGATGCAATCCATACCCCTACAGCCCGTGCCGTCCCAGTCGACCAAAGTTGTTTTGGGCGGCCAGAATTGCCAAATCCTCATTTACCAAAAGCCGCAAGGTTGCTTTGTTGATATAAACGCGGACGGCGTCGACATTGTTGTCGGCATCATCGGTCGGGATGCGGTCCCGCTGGTTTGCCGTGAGTACACCGGCTTTGTTGGCAATCTGTTTTTCATGGACACGCAAGGTAGCGACGACCCCAGCTATGAGGGCTTGGGGGACCGTTGGACGCTGGTTTATTTGACGGCGGAAGAATATGCCCTCATTTGACAACAAGAAGCAATTGCGCTTCGTCGTCACGTTGGGTAGTGACAACCCCAAATTTGACGAAGCTGGCTCTGACCAGATTATCCTGCAAGGCTACCGTGCGACCGCAACTTGCGAAAATGCCGGATGGGTGCAGATGGGCGAACTTCGCGCCGAAATTTTCGGCATGTCACAGTCGGACATGAATGCGATAACCAGCTATCCATTGCGCATAACGGAAGCTACCCGCAACAAAATTGTGGTTTACGCCATCGACGGCAAGCAAGAAAGCGTAGTGTTCGCCGGAAACATGGTTAAGGCGTGGCCTGACTATTCGCGCATGCCCGACGTGTGCTTTCGCATTCAAGCGCAGGCCGCTTATTCTTCCGCTTTGCAGACAGTAGCGCCAAGGAGCTTCAAGGGTGGCGGCAATGTGGCTGACATAATGCGCCAGATTGCGACGTCAATGGGTTTGGTTTTTGAAAATTCCGGCGTCAACGTGATGCTTTCCGACGTGTATCTGGCAAACACTGATTTAGAGCAGGCGCGAGATCTGGCAAAAGCCGCCGGAATTGAACTCAATATTGAAAATAATGTACTTTCGATCTGGCCGAAAGGTTCATATCGAAACGCATTAATCCCGTTGGTTTCGGCCGACACCGGGTTGGTCGCTTATCCAAGTTTTGACGGAACATTTCTGCGATTCGACACGTTATATAATCCATCATTCATAACCGGCGGCCTATTTCAAGTTGAAAGCAACAATCTTGCGGCAAAAGGTCAATGGCAGATTTTAAAAATGGCCCATCGTCTTGAATCCGAAAAGCCGGGCGGCGCTTGGTTTTCCTCAGTCGTCGGAGTGGCGTTAAATTATTATGTCCAAAACCGTTAAAAATCCAAATGGCCTAATGCCATTGCAGGCAGCATTAGGCGAATTTGACCGCATCGCCTTTATGGTGCAACAGGCGCTAGGGAAGATGCAAACCGCGACCCTGGTCCGCATTGAGTCTTGCACGAACGCGGGCGGCCTGTCCCCCGTGGGCTATGTCGACGTCACGCCACTGGTCAACCAATTGGACGGCCAGGGCAACCCGACGCCCCATGTGACAATTTACAACGTGCCCTATTTCCGGCTGCAGGGCGGCGCCAATGGCATCATCATGGACCCGCAAAAAGGGGACATTGGCGTCGCCGTGTTCGCCAGCCGGGACATTTCGCAAGTCAAGACCACCAAGAAGCAAGGCAACCCCGGGAGCCATCGCCAATACAGCTTTGCCGACGGCATGTACCTTGGCGGCATGCTCAATGGCACCCCGACGCAATATATCCAATTCAGCACCGCGGCCATTCGCATTCATTCCCCGACCCAAGTCAAACTTGATGCGCCCGACGTGCTGATTCAAGCGCAAACTGTGGAAATCAACGCCAGCACGTCGACCACGGTCAATACGCCCACTTTTACGGTCAACGGGGACGCCGTAGTCAACGGGCATACCACCATGGCCGGGGGCATAGCCCAAACCGGCGGCGGGGCCGCTACGTTCTCCGGGTCCATGACGGTAACGGGCGACGTGACAGCACAGGGCACAAGCCTGCATAATCACGTTCACGGGGGAGTGGTCCCCGGGGGCGGAAACACGGGGGCGCCAGTATGACGCAATACAACACGCTTTTGCTTGACCAAGGGCAATGGGATTTGGTCATAGACAGCGCCGGCAATATCGCCATGGCGACGCCCCCTTACGCCCTGGCCCAAGACGTTGCAAGCGCCGTGCGCCTGTTCCTGGGGGAACTGTGGTACTCCACGAAAAAGGGAATTCCGTACTTTGAAGACGTGTTTGGGCACTTGCCGCCGCTGTCATTGCTTACGGGCTACATGGAACAGGCGGCGTTGACGGTTCCCGGCGTCGTGTCGGTACAGGTTATAATCTCGGAATTCTCAGGCCGTGAGATTCGCGGCGAAGTCCAATTTATTGACGAAACGGGGGCCGCGAATGGCGTACAGTTCTAGCGTACCAAAAATCCAGTTTACGCCGGCTGGCCTTGTCATTCCCGCGGAAACTGCCGTATTGGCGGGCGTTCAAGACGACATTAACGCCGCCTTTGGGGGCGGGCTAAATCCGGCGCTTGAAACGCCGCAAGGCCAACTTGCTTCCAGCCAGGCCGCGATTATCGGGGACAAGAATAACGAATTTGCATTATTCGTGAATCAAGTCGACCCGCAATATTCCGCCGACCGTTTCCAAGATGCCATTGCCCGCATTTACTTCTTGACCCGTAAGCCGGCCACGCCGACCGCCGTAACGGCCACATTGGGCGGGCTTGCTGGCACCGTAATTCCCGCCGGCACTTTTGCCCAAGATACCAGCGGCAACACCTATACTTTGAGCGGCGCCGCTACTATTGGCGTTTCCGGGACCGTTGGCGCTGAATTTCAGAATATCGAAACCGGCCCAATTCCGTGCGCGGCCGGCACGCTTACGTCGGTTTATCAGGCAATTCCCGGATGGGACACCATCACCAATGCCGCCGACGGTACGATGGGTTCCAATGTTGAAAGCCGGGCGGATTTTGAATATCGCCGCAAAAATTCGGTCGCCTTAAATGGTAAAGGTACGCCCCAAGCAATTTATGCGGAAGTCTTCTCCCTGCTTGACGTTCTCGACGTTTACGTCAAGGACAACCCTTCAAACGTCATTGAAAATACGGGAGCGACGAATTATCCAATTGCGCCCCATTCCATTTATGTTGCTGCGGTTGGTGGCACCGACGCCGATGTTGCCGCGGCAATTTGGCGCAAAAAGGATGCCGGATGCGATTACAACGGGAACACTTCCGTAACGGTCACGGACGACAGCGGCTACAGCTACCCCCAGCCGACTTACGTGGTGAAATTTGAGCGGCCGGTCGCGTTGCCCGTCCTTTTCGCCGTGAGCCTGGTAAATGATTCCTCATTGCCTTCTGATATTGTCGCCAGGGTGAAAGCTGCAATTATTGCCAGGTTCAACGGCGCGGACGGAACAACCCGGGAACGTATCGGGTCGCTGATTCTCGCAAGCCGTTATTACGGCGCGGTCGTTGCTGTGGCGTCCAATGTGTCACTGATTAGCGTTTTGATCGGCACCACCACGCCGACGTTAAGTCAAATTTCAGTCGGGATTGACCAGCGGCCGACGCTGTCTGCTGATGACATTGCAGTGAACCTCGTATGATCGACGTTGAACAAACGATAATCGGCCAGTACGGGAACAGCGCGACCATTACCCAATTGGTCCGCGATATGAACACGTACATAGACCCGCGAGCGGACTTCGACACTTTTTACGACTTTGTTTGGAACGTCGAAACGGCGCAAGGTTTCGGCCTGGACATTTGGGGCCGTATCGTCAATATATCGCGTGAACTCACCGTTCCGGCCGCCCTTACTTACTTTGGTTTCAATGACGCTTCCCCCGGTTCGTATCCGTTTGACGAAGCCCCTTTTTATGTCGAATCGTCCGACGCGACTCAAACGTACCGGCTTGCCGACGACGCTTACCGCACTTTGATTTTAACCAAAGCGTTGGGCAACATTTCGGCCGTCAACGCCCCGTCCTTGAATCATCTTATGCGGAACCTGTTTGCAAGTCGCGGACGTTGTTATGTAAATGACATGGGCGGCATGCAATTACGGTACACTTTTGAATTTTTGCTTACCGATTACGAATACGCTATCGTGACTCAATCCAGGGCCATCCCAAGGCCAGCGGGAGTCGGTGCGTACATCATCACAACTGACGCGCCGGTCTTCGGTTTCTCCGAAGCCGCGGCGGCGCCGTTCGACCAAGCTCCATTTATCCAAGAAGGTGCGACCCATGCAATCATCTAACAAACCCGGCAAGTTGGTTTTGCCGTTTGCGGCAAGCGGCGGAAAACGAACCATTCCGGTCGACTCGCAAATTGGCATCGTGGCCGGCGCCGCCTCGCTTGCTGACGGCTTCCCGCCTCTCACGCGGACGCCTTTGTCGGCTGGTGGCGTTCCGCCTTCCGGGCTTGACATGAATGGCGTATTGTACGAAATTTCCGCCGCGATTCGCTGGGCAAACGCGGGCGGCGGATATGCTTACGATTCAGCTTTTGCCATTGACACGAACGTCGGCGGCTATCCGAAAGGCGCCCGCATCATGCGGTCGGACGGCCTGGGCTATTGGCTGAATCTCACGGAAAATAACGTAACCGACCCGGAAGACGTCGCCACGGCGGCCGGCTGGGTTCCTGACTACACCAACGGGATTGCGGCCGTAGCAATGGCAAGCGCCAACGTCACGTTGACCCCGCTGCAATACGGCAAGCCGATTATTGTAATTTCCGGCACCCTTACTGCAAACCTGAATTTGATTTTCCCGAACATCGCCGGGGAATGGACGGTCGTTAACGGGGCGTCCGGGGCATTCTCCGTAACCTGCAAAACGGCCGCCGGTACTGGCGTAAGCATTCCAACCGGATACGCCCGCGGAGTTTATGGGAACGGAACGAATATTGCAGCAAGTGAAAATTTTGCCGATCTTCTTAAAGTTGACCTTGCGTCGACGGCAAGTGGAAAAGGCGCCGCTATGATTGGCTTTAAGCAAGTCGAAACGGGCAGCGTTCCAATGACCGCAAACGACAAACTTGCTCAAACCGTTTATGTTGAAGACTTCGGCGCCGACCCAACTGGTACGAATGATTCATACGCCGCGATTCAAAACGCCATCAATGCAGTCTCAGCCCGCGGCGGCGGCGTGGTTAAGTTCCGAACAGGCTCCCTCTATAAAATAAGTTCCGGGTTAGTTGCACATGCCCCCGTGCTTTTGAAAGCTGATGTTCGCGGGGACATTTCCACGAATACCAACGGGGGCGGCTACGCAAGTGCCAAGCCGACCATTTTGTATACCGGCGCCGCTGGTGGCGCAATGTATGCGTTGAGCCCAGCCGTCGTCGGTAATGTTGTATGGGGTGGCGGCGCCGACGGCATTGAATGGAATGGCAACGATTTGGCGGCATATGGCGTGTTGTTGGATAACACGAAATATGCTTTGTTCGACGGCAAAGTTCGCCAAGTAACTTTTGCCGGAGTAGCACTTGTATCAAATAGCGGATCTGTCGGTAATTTCTCAATGAAAAACCACGTTCGTTCCCTCGAATTTGTTTGGGGGAACGCTGCCGCTTGTCAAAACGCACATGGGTTAACTCTCGCCGGTAACGGTTCGACGGTTCCAGCGACGCAACAATATATTGGCGACGTGAGCGGGCTAGTTTATAACGGTTCGCTTGTTTATATTGCTGAAACTGATAATGCGCAATTCCAATCAGTTCACGCGGTGGTGCAAGCGCCTGGGACCGGATGCTCTGTATTTTTGCAATTTGCCGGGTCGCAACCTTCAAACAATAACGTTTTCTTTTATGTTGCCGGAGAGTTCAAACAGCAATCTGGACTTTATGGCAACGTGATTCTTCAATACGTTTCCGAAGGTGGCGGAATAACGATGCAAGGCGGGGTCGGTTCCTCAAAATGGGACGGCGAAGTTACCGATTACGTGACCGGCAAACGCTTCAAGAGCCACGTCTACGCGTTGCGTAAAAAATTGGATTTGCGACCCGGTGATTTTGTCGGGGATGCCGGAACCGGCACGTTAAAACTCGGGCTCCAATGGTCTACTTTGTCTTTCTTGAATTCTGGAACTGGTCGCGTGTCCGCTGTTATTCCCCCCCTATATGACGTCGACGGCGGCGTGATTGAAGGCATTGAAATATTCGTCGGCACAAATGGCACCAGTGCCGGAAATTACCGCATGCAAGTGGTTTGTTCTACGGCAACAACAGGGTCGTCGTCGGGCGTTGTGACCCCGGAAGTATCCACGCTTCAAACATTGGTCGCGCCCGCACAATACCAAATTTCAAAATACACCTTTACGTTCACCCCTGAATTGGCAATAGCTAACGGTAACGTGATTCTTTTGGGCATTGATCGTTTGGCGACCGACGCTCTCGATACGAATAGCGACGATTCGGTTTTTGTCGGAGCCCGGATTTTGTATCGCGGCACCGGCCCGGACAGCGCCGGTTCCGGAACTTATTTTATTCCTGAATGGTGACACAACATGCCCGAAGAAAAACAAGCGTGCAGCCTTCCCCCGGAATACTGCCCCCACGTCAAGGAAGCTGCCGACGAAGCCGTCAAGAAGGTTTTTGCCATCTTGGGAGTCGACGTCGACGTCCCGAAGGAAGTCGAACAGTTCCGCGAAAATCTCCGCTTTGGCGCCAACATGCGACGGGCCGCCGACAAGGGCATGTTGGCAATCATCGGCGCTATTGCGGTCGGCGCCCTGGCCGCACTGTGGGCTGGTATCGTTTCCTCAATCGTTAAGGGGCATTGACCATGAGCTATGCACTTGGGGACCGCTCCCGGCAACGCCTTCAAGGTGTGCATGCCGATTTGGTCAAAGTGGTCGAGCGTGCCATTCAAATCACGCCGGTCGACTTCACGGTCTTGGAAGGATTGCGCACTATCCAGCGCCAGCAAGAGCTATTGAAGTCCGGCGCAACGACCACGCTCAAGAGTCGGCACCTTACCGGCCATGCGGTTGATTTGGGCGCATTCGTGGGCGGGGAAGTCCGTTGGGATTGGCCGCTTTATTACAAGATTGCCGCGGCCGTAAAACAGGCCGCCAAAGAAGTCGGCGTGCCCATAGAATGGGGCGGCGATTGGAAGAGCTTTAAGGACGGCCCGCATTATCAACTTCCTTGGAAGGATTACCCGTGAAACCCTGGTACACGTCAAAAACCATCATCATCAACGCCATTGTCGCCGCCCTGGTGGCGCTGGAAGCTGGCACCGGACTTTTGCAACCCTATTTGCCCGGCAACTTTTACGCCATCATTGCGGTCGGTCTACCCGTGGTCAATGCAATTTTGCGCGTAATCACCACCACGGCACTTACCGGCCGAAAAGAGGTTTGACCATGTGGAAGCTGATTGTAGGCAACCCTTGGGCACTGGTGGCGCTATTTGCGCTTGGGCTATCATCCGGCGCCGTAGGGCTCAACGTGGCACGCTCTTGGGCGTCCGGCATTCGCTCCGATACGTCCCTTGGAAGTCCGGCCAATATCCGGCCTTGACCATATCGCAGTAATGCGCCTGTTCGGCTTGCTGGTCTTCGTAATCCATGTGACCAGCAAGCCCAAGCAACAACACCAGCGCCGTTGCAATGGCGGCAATTCGGTAACGGCTCATAGTTCTACCCTATCCAAAAATAAACGGTAAGCGGCACGCATGCCGGAGAGTCCACCGGCGTTCGCCTGGTAGGTCTTGACCATTTCGGCGGCCACATCGGACGGAAGGTCAACCGGCAACCCTTTTGCCTTGGGCTTCGTTTCCGCTTCAAACTTGGCGACCTTTGCTGCGGCCCGCTTGATATTCTTGCGGCACTCCGGCGGCTCCGGGTCGTTCATGTCCCAAACAAGGCCGCACGGAACGCAACGCATTTGGTCGCTTTCTTGCCTGGCATGGCAGTTATGGCGCTTCATGGCCGGTCGTCCCGCGGGTTGATTCGGAAAAGCTGGGCGACGCCGATGCCGACCAGCAACCAAAGGGCAACGGCGCCGGCAATCATTTTTGGAACTCCTTGCAGTTGCGGGTTTGTTGGGCGAACTTCCATTCCTTGTACCAAGGGGCCATGTAGATTGCGGAGCGGGTCAAGCCAACCTTTTGCGCGGCAGCGTAGGGCGTTATGTCCTGTTCCGTCACCATCTCGCGGGCCTTGACCATTGCGGCGGATTCGCGGGCGGCCATTATTCAGCCCCCCAGCAGTTCGACAAGGCCCTGCGGCGTGTGGCCGGCTTTGCGGATATCCAGCATGCCCCCCTTGTCTTGTTCCCGGGCCAAATAGGCAATGGCCGTGCCCTTCATGTAGCCGCGGAATTCTTCGGGCGTAAGCCAGCGACGCAACACTTCCCAAGGCTGATAGGCGCCCAACTTCTTGTAATGGTCCCCGCCCTCTTGCACGTCAAGCGCCGACAACGCTTCGGGTGCGTCAACTTCAAAGATTGTCGCAACTTCGGAAGTCTTCACGGAGCCCCGGCCGCTGGCGCCCTGGTATTGGGTTTCCTCCGAATTGGACCCGCTGACCACAAACACGGCGCCGGATTCCCGGTCGGTAAGTTTCGTTCCAGTCTTGTATTGCACTTCGTACCCCTTGTTTAGACAAAATCCCAAGCATTCCCCTTCCGGGTAATTGCAACCGCTCCCGACGTTACGGCAAGTCACTGGCGGCACTCCTTGTTCACGTATTCCTGGGCCGCCCAATCGACTTGCCATTCCTCAAATGGAACCATGTCGGCATTTTTCAGGCGGGTAATAATGTAAATCAAGGCGTTTGCGGCATGCTCCCGGTTTGCTGGGAACGGTTGCCGCTTCATTCGATATTCAAAGGCCGCCCGGTACGCCGGCAAAGGCGGATTGGCGGGGTCGAGAGTGACAAGCATATAGGCTTCGCGGGCCACGCGGACCCCTTGCAAACATGAATTGTCGCCAGCCTGGGCGTCGTTCCAGCCGACGAAGGCGTAGGCGGCCAGTATCAAGAGAATTGCGCGCATGGTGCGGGCTCCTTTAAAGTTCAACGTAGCTATTTTCAAGCGCCGTTTTTATGGCGGCGACAAGGTCTTTTTTGCTGCCAGGTTTGTCGCAAAGTTCGATTATTTCCTGAATCAATTGCGCCCTAAATTCGCTTTGCTCAAGCGGACTTTCATACCGCTTTTCCATTTCAGCTTCCGTTGGAAGGTCGGCCAATTCGTCCGCCAGCCTTTCACAGCGGGCCATAAGTTCCAATTCGACGGGCGTCCGCATAATTGACGGTTCGCACTCAAGCGACCGGATTAAGTGCCCGTCGTCCATGTTTGCCATAAGGCTGGGATAAAGTGTAAGCATGTGGCGAGTGTAGATAAATTATTTAGCTATGTCAACTGATAAAAGCCGACATCTTTAAGCATCGCGTCGGCCTTGCCGACGTACCACGCGTAATCGATATCGTCCGGGAATTGGTCCGGTAACGTCATGCAAGGCATCGCCCCGTAACTCCCGCCAACAAGGTTGCCGTTTGAGGAATAGACGATAGGGCCAGGGCTCCGCGTGCCGTAGTACCAGCGGATTACCTTGCCCAAATACTCCGGCCGTTGGGGCTGGAAGCACGCGGCGTATGCTGTGGCCGCTGGCGCCAGCATGTCCCCGCGGCGCCATTGGCGGCCCTCCTTGACCCAGCCCCCAGCCTGTAGCGTGCCGACCATGTCGATGACCCGGGCGCCCTTGCGCGGCCCTTCGCCCCACATTTTGACAGCGCCCCCGGCGACCTTCTGAATGGTCACGAATTTGGTAATGTCCCGGCATGCTGAAATGGTGTAAAGCAGCGGGACACCTTCGGCCAGGTAAGCGGCCACGGCGTCGCTACAAATCTCCGTGTCGGGGGACTTCTTCATAATCAAACTTGCTTTGGCATATTCGCCTTTTCGCTTGATATCGTCCGGGGTCTTGATTGCAAAATAGGCGTTAACGTCCCGGGCATAAAGAGCGACGTAATCTTTGGTTTTCGTGGTCAAGCCGGTGCGCTTTTCCCATTCATGAATCAACCAATCCGAAGTCGGGATAAGCTGGCGCGGGCATTTAATCACAATGCCGTCGGTATTGGCTGACACGACCGGAATGCCGTAATGTTCAAGCCATTCAATCAGCATCAAAATTGAAAGCTGCCCCGACACTGTGGTTTGAATCAACATTTCCGGCGCAAAAAGTACGCTGTACGGGCTCCCGGTCTTGCCAAAAGTCCCGTTAATCATAATCTTCCCGCCGCCCTCTCCGGTCTTCGCGTCTTCGTGTTCCGTAGTACCTTCAAGGCCCTGTTTTTCCAGCTTCTTGGCAAGAGCTTTGTCGGCCAAGCGCGTGTCCACAATGTCTTCGTATTCGATTGCGAACGCCCCGCCCAATGCTGGGGGAACCTCTCCGGAATTGAGGATAAGCCGCGGGTAATAGCTGGCGACGTCCGGCATGCGGATTTGATAATTTTCGTCGCTGATAAATGCGACGCTCTTTTCCTGGGAGTGCAAGCCCCCAATGCCAAGTTTATAAGTCGTTTGCCCAATGGTAACGGTCAAGCCTTCAAGCTGTGGGGGCAACGGAACGCACTTACCCTTTACATCATCACCCCCGCCGCCGTACATGCTTTTAGGCGGGTTGATTGTGAAGACGGACGCCCGGACCATTTCTAAGGCGTGTTGCAACTGTGGCGACTGATAGGCGATAAACTCCGGCACCTTGAAGCGGAATTTAAGCCCCCAATCAATATTTGGTTTGAATATCCGTTGCCCTATGGCCTGTTCGCAACGGCGCTTCAATACCGCTTCCGCGACCTGGGCATCGGACTTGCTCCGAAGGTCCAAGCCATACCGTTTGCTCAACGCTTCGCGCATGCGAATTTGCGGAGCGACGGCGTCGTAGAGGGCTTCCAGTTGGCCTAAATCGTTTTCGCAATACGTGTCGACTTCCACTATTTCCGGTTCGCTCAAATAGTGGTCGGGCTCATAGGGAAGGTCGCGCATTGTCTTGTAATGAATGCGGCCGGCAAACAGCTTTTGGGAGCCGGCGCCGGGGATGACTTCCATAATGTCGATATGGTCCGCCGGGGACCACTCCGGCAAGCCAAGTTCCCAAGGCTTCACCTTTTCAACGATGATACGGTCGTTTTGCCATTTCAATTGCTCCGCGGTGTAGCCCATGAGGGCCGACGTAATCATGGGCACGTCGTACCGCAAGCCGTTGAAACTGATAACGCTATAGGCTTCAAACAGTAGCCGAATGCGGGCGCAAGTTGCCTGGTCAAACGATTGGCCCGCACGGAGCCGGAAGCCATAGGCGCCGCCGCCCTTGGGCCTGAATTTCAACAGCCAGTAGTTGGGAAAACACTCTGTATCGTAAAACGCAATTGGACGCGGAGCGGCGGCCGGTGGGGGCGGGGGCGCTATTAGCATTCGCCACGCTCCGAACGGTCCCAAACGTCGCGGTCGAAAATGGCTTTTATCGCCGGGCGAATTTTGCGAAGTTCAAGATAAGCGTCGGATAGTTCGCCCTCAAGCCGTTTAATTTCTTCAATCACCCATGGGGCCGCCTCACAGTTCGGGCGGACCCTTTCGCTTAATTTCATTTCGTGCGCCTTTCAAACAATTTGCGGGCGTTTTCTTCGGTCATACCCTTTTCGACATAGCGCCATTGTTTTTCAATGCCGCCGCGAACTTGGCCGTTATAGTTTTCGCACAGCTTCCAAACTTCCCAAGTGGTGCCGTCGGTAAGCAGCGCGAACACGACGCCTTTAGCGTTCGCCTTTTTGCTTACTGTCTTGCGGGTCGCTTGGGTCATTTTTCTTTGCTCCGGTTCGTTGAGTTGATGGACGGAGTATAGCTAAATAATTTACCTAAGTCAACAGTTATTTTAGGGGAGCCCGGCCCCGAAGGGCCAGGCGGTTGCGATTAGGCCAGCATCAGGCCGTTTTGTACCAGAAGTGCGTCGGTCCAACCCTGTGCAATGTAGGACTCATAGGGGATACCTTGAGCCGCGGCCGTCATTTGGCGGACGGGAGCAACGGGGGCGGGCGGCGGTGCCATCGGAGCCGGCGGGGGAAC
>ERZ650304.819-NODE-819-length-13723-cov-13.452736_pt1 | contig 13723 bp, 18 predicted proteins | sample MGYA00376240_ERZ650304 | MGnify/ENA primary metagenome ERZ650304 (study PRJEB26733, sample SAMN07839271) | wastewater metagenome | biome: small river; feature: stream; material: water | place: USA: North Carolina | collected 2016-03-01 ...
CTGTCCTTGACGCCGAGCTGCAACGTGCCATCGTCGCTATCGTCGGCTGGCACGGCCCAGTTGACGAGGCCCGTTACCCGGTTGGCAGTGGCGAAGCCCTCAAGTGTGGCTGCTAGAGCACCGCCGCTGAAATACCCGAACTTGAAGTCTGCGTTCAGAGCCCCAAAGAGCGGCTGACCGCCCTGCAGGAAGCGGCTATCCCAGATAACATCGTAGGTGTCCCATGTCACCGAGTCAGCGAGAGCATCCCACGTCAGCGCCGGGCTTGCCGTATAGCCGAGATAGGACGTTTGTACCGTCAGCGTGAACCAGCGCCTGAACTGCCAGTTGTAGCCGATCACGTCTTCGAAGATCACGTCAGACGCGCCGCCCGAGCGCTTCCAGCGCCAAAGTACGTTCTTGCGGAACGGATCGACCACGCCCTGCACAAGCGAGAGGTCCTCCTGGTCCACCCGATCAAGGAACCATTGATCGATCAGCCCCGCGCCGATCCGTTCGATGCCCCCGCCAGCAAACATGCGAAACCCATCTGTCGCCAGCCAGAACACTCGACCGTCAAACGAGACGCACGATTTTGCACCGACGGAACCAAAACCCTCGGAAATCGTCTGAATGCCCCATAGGGCGTTGCCTACGTTGCCGACTTGGATGAGTTTGACCGCCTGCGCTTGAAGCACGAGCGCCGCGGTGTCACTGATCTTGTCGCCCCAGATGAGGGCCCCGCCGCTTTCAAGCGGCTGATAGTCGGCGCCCTTGGTGGTCCAGTTTGTGTGGTCAGAGAAAGCCGATGACCGAATAAGCTTGTTGTTGCGGTTCCCCGCGCTGTCGAGCGTATCAAGTCCGAACAGGATGTTGCCGCACTCGAAAATCCACCGTGGCGCTTTGGCCGCGCTCACCGCCGAGGCTGCACCCCCGCTCTCGACATCATAACCTCGCAGACCCTGCAATGTGTTGGTGTAGAGCAGCTTGGTGCCGAACCGCAGCGAGCACCAATCGTCTCCTGCCGTGACACTCAGACCGCTATCGATAGACGACCAGGTATCGTCTGCCTGCTTCAGTTCGGCCGTCGATGCCGTGAAGCCGACGACCTGCCATGTCCCATCGGCTGTCTGGTACGAAATGAGCCCCCGAGGAGCGCCGGAGAGCGCCGTGGCCGTCGCGCTGACAACCAGCGACGGGAACGGTCCATACCCATCCGCAAGAGGCTGCACGCCGTCAGCAACCATCATGGCTCCGGGTGTGAGTTCACCCTGGTCCGGCGCGAGGGGACCAAAAGGGTAGTCCATCACACGCGCTCGCCAGCGTCGGGGCGGAAGGGGAGAAAGGAGGGCATCAGGGGGTCACACCTGACATCACCATCTCAACGTTGCCCCACTGAGCGACGTTGGATTGGCTCACCAGTTCATCGAGGATGCCATCGGCCACGGCCTGGTAGGTCGCAGCGCCGGCAATGTCTTCCATCTTGGCCTTGGCCGCAGCCTTGCAGCCGAACAGGTAATAGTCAGGCGCGAGCGAGAGTAGCCAGTTGGTCGTGTTCGAGCCCGAGAGCGCCGCGACCTTCTTGTCGAAGGTGAGAATGAAGTCGTCTTCGCACACTTCGGCAACGCGGAACTGCGTGCCCATGATGGCGTAATAGACAGGATCGTCAGCGGTCGCGTATGGGTTGAGCTGGTCGATCGCGTTCCATGACACCTGCGTCAGCGGCTTCGATCCCAGCAGATCGCGCTTGATCGATACGAGCCCGAGGAAGCCCGTCGGCAGCGTGCCGTAACCTGACGAGTCCGTTGTCACAGTAGAGGTCGCCTGCCGGTTCCAGTCGCGCGCGAGGCGGCGGTTGGCCTTGGCCTCAGTGAGCAGGATGAAGTCGTCGGTCTCACCCGTGGTGTAGCTCCGCTCCTCCCAGTCGTTGAGGACCGTGTTGATGTCGCTGTATTGGGAAATTGTCATTTACGTTTCCAGCCTTTGAGCGGCGCGATCAGCCGAGAGGCGAACGATCTGAAGCGGGTCGGGAACGTCCTGCGTAAGCCAAGGCGGCGTGGCGCGGCGGGCGACAGCGTCCATGCCCATGCGTTTTTGAACGTTGCGTGCTTCGACTTCGCCGGCCAAAATGTGGTAGCCAGACTGTGCCCCGCGCAGATCGAGCGCCTTTTCTGCCGCCGAAAGCATTCTGGCCTTTTCTGGATTCGCTTTCGCCCAAGCCAGTTTTGCGTCTCGCACCACTGCTGGCGAGGGCCGGGGGCCATACTCCCCATCCATGAAAGTATGGAAGTCTTCCAACAAGGTTGAATAGGTTCGTTCGGCTTCCTCGCGTATCCTGCGCACCTCGAACATCAGCTCTCTGTCGTCGGGGCTCCCGCCGCGAGCAAAGCCCTCGCGCTTTTGGAGCGCGTGCTGAAGTTCGTGCAGCGTCGTCGATTTGACGGCCTTCATGGCGCTAGGCGTAAAGTCGCCAGCGTCCACCGGGTGGATGCCGATCTGGTTGATGTCGCCGTAGTGGACGCCTAGCGCATCATGTGTTGGAGTAACGAAGATGTCCTTGGTGTCAGGGTATGCCTTGAACAGTTGTTTATGGCCGATCACCTGCTTGATCGAACTGTTCGTCAGCCCAGCTTCGTCTGCCCGTGTGAGCATCGGGGCCTTACTATCGTCAATCTCAAACCGCCACTTGCCGTCGGTGCCCTTGAACCAGCCCGTTTCGTTCCAGATGGCTTCCCGGCTCACGCCATTCTCCGCCATGTCCTGCGCCTTCTTAAGCGCGGCCTTGTCGGCGGTCTTCGCCATCACGCCACCGAACATGCCCAGCGAGTTTGTTGGTTTCGGAATGGGCATCCCGCCCGTCGCCGCCATGCCGCCGAGCAGGTTGGCGTCGTCAAACAATTGCTGGCTAGGCGCGACACGCCCCATTGAAGGGTCGTATTCGAGGCCGTACCCGCCCTCCTGCCCTGTCAGCGTGCGTCCGAACCTGTCGAGTGCATTGACGGGCTGCATCAGTATGGACCCTGCCCGCTCAGGCAGCGTCTGCATGTCCTTGAGCAGAGCAGGCCCACCCACCTGATTCCACCACGCGGGATTGCGCGTGTTGTTCCAGAGGTTTGAAAGGGCCGCGCCAACACCTTCGCCGGGCTGGTTGATGTGCTGCGCAGCCGCAGCCTCGCGCACCCGCTCGCGGAAGGATGGTCCGGGCATGGTTTACAGCTTACCTCTACGGGTCCTGAACGGCTGGTTCTGGTCGCGCTCGAGGAACCAGGGCAGGAAGTCCTTGTCCCCGTCCTTCAGATGCGGCGCGACTTCGGCATAGAACTTGTTCAGCGGGACGCTCGCGACCTTGACCAGCGGGACGCCGTTCTTGTCGGAGCCACTGCCCTGCGTCCAACGGCGATTGTCGGTGTCGTTGCGTTGTGTTGCGTTGCTGTCGAGCAGTGCCGCTTCAGCGAGAAATTCCCGCTTCTGTACGGTGATCTCTGCGCCGGTCACGGGGTGCGTGCCGTGACCGATATAGGTGCGATAGTCGTCAGTCTGCTCGACCAGCGTCCATGTGCAGTTCTGCACGTCGGCCTCGGTGAGCTGAACGTGAGACATCAGATATAGGCTTCCGCGATCTTGAGCTTGCGCATGTCGCGCGCTTCATCCTCGGGGACTTCGATCACGGTCCCGGCCCACAACTTGTTGGGGAACCCCGTGCCGGCGAACTTGGCAGGCTTGGCCTCACCCTCGCGCCACTCGGCGGGCTCGATTTCCTTCATCTCGCCGCCAACCGTCTTCTGCAGCACGGCGGGCTTCTGCCAGCCGACAATGGAGAGAAGGGTCTTGGGGACGTAGTTGCGAAGCAGCTCCATCTTCACGCCCTTGGGCGCGGGAGCCGTATTGGTGGGGGCGGCTGGTGCCACAGGTCCACTCCTTGCTGGGTTGAAATGGAAAGGGGCAGCCACTCAAGGCCGCCCCTCTGGCGTTCGACGGAACGCTGTTAGACCGCCGCCGAGAACGGCGTCGCTTCAGTGCCCGTGCAGAGCAGGTTGCCCGAGAGCAGCCAGAAGCCGGCAGTCACGTCCTTGAGCTCAACGTAGGAACCCTTGACGCCGCCCTTCGTCGATCCGTTCATAGTGATCGTGTCGTCGGTGGCCGCGGTGGGCATAACCGTGCCCCCGATGTCGGTCGTGAGACCAACGGCGCCCATCATCACGTCGGTAGCGTTCGCAACCTGGACGATGAAGTTGTTGGAGGTCACCGTGGTGCCAACGAGCAGCTTGTACACATCGCCCTTGCCCGAAGAAGCCGGGAGAGTGACGGTCATACCGGCCGCCGCGTTGCAGATGACCACATTGCCAGCGTGGGCATTGCGGTCCAGGGTGAACGAGGCGGTCTTGGCGATCGGCTGGTAAGTCATGTCCGTTCTCCTTAGCTCGAAGCCGTGAGGCCGTAGAGGTCGGCGGCAACACCGTGGGCAGCCTCATTTTTCATGATGAGGGTGTACTCGGTGAGCAGCACGCGCTTCTCGGCGTCGCCGGTCTTGGCCGGCTTCTCCACGCGGTAGTCACGGAAGATGCCAAGCTTGGCCATTGCGGGGGTGATCAGGAAGGCGTTACGGGCTACGGTGGCGCCCGCACGCGCCATCTGGCGGTTGGGAACGACAGAGATCAGCCCGAAGTCCGACTGGTACATGTCGGCCGCCGCAACGATGGTCGCCTGGCCGGACTTCACGTCCTTGCGCAGGGGAACAACGTTCGCGTCGTCAAGGATGGTCGAAAAGACCGTCTTGACGTAAGGCGAGCACATGAACACGTCGGGGTTGCCGCCGGCATTGTAGGTCGACAGGATCACGGCATCGAGGATCGCCTTGGTGAAGGCGCGCTGAGTGCCGTTGACCGCAACCGACTGGATGCCGTTGGAGAACGAACCGGACGCACCGGAGCCGCCCATGTCGTCGTTCGACGTAAGCCACGCGCGCATGCCAGCCGACGTGCGGTTGGTCGCGCCGTCGCCCGAGCCGGCAGACGAAGCCTGGTTGGCCAGGAGGGTGACTTCCTGGTCGGTCTTCAGTTCGACGCCCTTCTTGGCGGTCTGGTACGCAATTTCGGAATCGCGACCGGCCTTGTCGGTCTCTTCCTGAGTGCCCGACACGAGGAACGGCTTGATGCTGATCTGCGTATAGTTGCCGATCTTGGTCGTCGCCGTGATGGCGTCATACGTCCAGTCGTTGCCTTCCGGCTGGTTGTTGGAGGTGACGGGAGTGGCAAGCGAGTCGGTCTGCCATTCCGGGTGGACGGTCTTCACATTGACCGTGCCGATGAGAGACAAGAACGGGGTTTCTTCCGGGGTGATGCGCGAAATGGTATCCGCGAGTTCTTCCCGGTTGCCCACCGCGTCGAATGTCTCGAAGGTATTTGCTACCTGAGCCATTGATGGTGTCCTTTAGGAGATGAGGGTTCTGAGCTTTGCAGCCGCGTCATCGAGGCTGCGGGACTGTTCGAAGCGCTCAGACAGGACTCTCCGCTGGCTGTTCTGCTGGGTTCGAGGAGCCGCGCGCCGGCCGTCATTGACAGCGGGCTTGCGGACTTCCGCCTGCACCTTCGGGGCCGAGGTCTGGATGCGGTCGTAGGCAATTGCCTTGCGAAGCGCCAAGACCATGCGGTGATCCGTGATGCCGTTCACTTCCTCTGGTGAGAACCCGAGCGAGCCTGCGCCCGCCACGATGTTGTCCCACACCTGCTTGCCCTTCACCGGGTCCTTGAGGACCGGCATAGCCTTGAACAGAGCTTCGGCTTCGCGCTTGTGGCGCTCCTGCGCTTGCTTCTGTGTCTCACCGGCCTTCTTCTGCCCCTCGCTTTCGCGCTGGGCCTGGAATGTCTGGTAGGCTTGGACGTGTGCGGCCCATTGGCTGTTCTGGTGCTGCCACTGCATGTAACCCATCGGGTCGGATGCAGGGTCGCCTTTGAACGGCTCGGGCTGCTTTGGAAGGAACTGCTCGGCGTACCAAGCTAGATAGTCGCGTGATTGGTCCAGTGATTGAGCATACTCACTCACCTGCTGACGCTCGGCTTCGAAGCTCTTGCGAGCCTCCGAAAGCTCCTGCGTCTTTTTGGTGTAGTCGCGCTGGAACAGCGTGCCGCGCTTCAGCTCAGCGATGGTGGTCACGGTGCCGTCATCGAGGGTGACTTTCGCACTGTCGGGTGCGAAGCGTCCGCCCTTGATCTCGGCTTCCTCTGACTCATCGCCGGCCTTGTCGGTGCCGACCTCAACGTCTTCCGCCGCCATGCCGAGAGGATCGTCGTCCTCGGGCTTGGGAGCGGCTTGCTCTTTGTCCTCATTCTCGGGTGCGGGGTCCGTTACCGGGTCGTCCTTGAGAATGCTGGTAAGCCCCGCCGCTGCGTCATCGAGATTGAGCGGAGCGGAGTCGTCAACGACAGGCCCGGGGTCAACCGGGAGGTTGTCATCAGCCATTGTGATAGGGTCTTTCTATGAGCCTTGGCGCTTCACAGCGCGGGAAAGCGGTGGTCGATCACTCGGTCCGCTTATTCGGGTCGAAGCCACCGTCATGTCCCATTGCGAGGATCATGCCGTTCAGCTCGTCCAGAATTTCTGTGGTCACAGCCACCTTGGCCTGAAGGCGCAGAATGGCCGTCTTGTCGTCTGCATCCGCTACAGCAAGGTCCGACATGGCCTTGGTGCGAACGCGCGTCAGTGCTTCCGCGAAGGTATCGTCCGCCAGAAGCCGCTTGGCCTCATTGGCGTAGTGTTCGGCGGTTGCCTCGCTCACGAGTGCGTCACCGTCACGGCGATGTTGGCGAGCGTGCCGTCGAAGCCAACGAAGATGCCGTTGCGCACGATGCAGTCGAGGAGGATCGTATGGCCCGGCGTGGTCGCGAACACCCACTCGGAGTAGATTGCGGTCCCTGCCTCGGTCGTGCTGTCGTAGATGGTCAGCAGCCCAGCCGTCGGCGTGGCCGTCAGCGGCGATATGCTCACCGTGTGGCACACGCCCTTGCCTGTCCGGGCAACACCTTCAGTGGTGCGCCGGATGAATTCGTTCACGCCTGCCATTGATGTCTCCTAGTTCGCGGCCTTGCCTTGCGGCTCTGGCTTCATCGCGGCCAACTGGGCTGCGTTGTCACGAGCGGCTTGCGCCTGCTCGGCCTGGTACTGCAATTCCATCTGCTTCTGACGCTCCTGAGAGGCGAGCTGGGCGAAGAAGCGCCGGTCCTCGCGGTCCTGCTTGAGCGTCTCGATGACGATAGCGTTCTCTCGGTCGGCGGCGGCGGTGGCAAGGTCGCCTTCCAACTGCGCCTGGTTCTTGACGACTTCGACCTGGGCCTTGTCGCGCGACTCCTGCTGGGACACTTGCGCATCGACCTGCTTGAGCTGCATCTGGACCTCGCCCTGAGCCCTGACCTTCTCAAGCTCCGGGTTCGGCTGCGGCTGGGACGCCTGCTGCTTCATCTGTTCGATCTTCTGGTCATCAAACTCGACGTAGAACTCATCGGCGTTCTTGAGCCCCGCCGACTCGGCAATGCGCTCGGCGGTCATAATGATCTTCGGGATGAAGTCGATGGCGTCAGCCGAGAACCCTGCCCCAGCGAGCCGGTCGGTGATGCCGATCTGCGTCTGCAACACCTGGTTGAGCATCATCATATCCCGATCGCGCGAGCCCGTCCCGAGGCCGACGTTGATCGTGACGGCCATGTTCGGGTCCCACTTGGAGGGATCGATCTCGCGGAAGCCGCCGGGCTCCTTGGGCGCGGGAATGCGCCGGACCTGCTGGTACTTAATCGCCAGCTTCAGGCGCTTGGCGAAATACTTCTGCCAGCCGCCATACTCGGCCATGTTGCGGGCAACCAGTTCGATCTGCGAATAGGCTGCGTCCTTGTTGTTCTGGTTCGCCGTGGCGCTCTGGTTCTGCAACGCCTCGGGATCGAGCGCCATTGTCGTACGTGAAACACCCGTACGCTTTGCGATCATCTCATCCATGTACTGGAGGCCGGCGAAAGCCTTGTCCGCAAAGAACGGGATCGTATGCGGAATGATCGGGGCGCTACCCTTGGTCTTCCATATGAGACCGCCGAACTTCTTGCTGACGAGAATGTCGGGGTTCTTTACCGAGCCCTCTTCAACCTCCTGCATGGGCAATGCGGTAGCGTAGAGGTTATCCAGCGCCCCACGGAGCAGCACCGTCTTGACGCGCGAAATGTCGTGCGTTCGATCAAACACCGACTGGCTATCGGCGCGGTGCGGCACGGGATAGCACGGGATATGCGTGTAGGGGGTGTCGTCCTCCCACTCTTCGTAATTGCCGAGCTGCTTGCCGCCCGACGGATCGCCGGCCCACCACACGCGAACCTTCTCGGCTATGCCATCTCCGTCAACGTCCGCGTGCATGTAGCACTCGTACAAGTCGATCGGATCGCCGGAGCGCATGGGGCTGTCGTACAGCGTACCCCTATCACCCTCGCGCGCTGCCTGGATGTCGTTCTGGTCGCTGCGGCGATGAGACGGCAGCTCACGAATGACATCCTTGTCCCAGCCGTAGTCGTCCGCCATCTCCATGAGGTCGGAGCGGGTCTTGTCGTCGTGCAGATAAGCGCAGAACCGCGCTGTTTCGATCTCCGTTGCCTCCACGTTGAGCAGTAGGTTTTCTGGCTTGCAGGTGATGTCGCAGATTTTGCCCTTGCGGACCTCCTTTGCGAGCTTCACCGTGAGCGTTGGCACCTCCGCCTCCACCCAATCCCCCATTACCGGGTCCTGCACGAGGTCCGTCTTGGGCTTGCCGGGCTTCACGATGCCCGTCGGCTGCCAGCCTTCCTCGAACAGGGCCGCGATTTCCATCTCGGTCTTGTCGCGGAACAGCTTGGTCTCTAGCCGCTGCGGCTCCCAATAAGCGCAGGCAAGCCCGTCACCGAGCTGCAATGCGTCATACGTCGAGTTATAGAGGACCTTGTAGCCAGAGGACTCGCGGAAGAAAGTGTAGTTCGTGTACTCGCTGGCGTCGCGCGACCAGTCGTCGTTTTCCTCACGCACCTTCTCGTACTGGACCATTTGGTCCGAGCCAGTGAAGACGCGCACAATGCTCGGCAGCATCCATGCCACTGTGTCCGCGAAGTCGCGCGAGGTCTGCTGCGAGCCGTTCGGGCGAGGCGGTGTGTCCCGCATTTCGCCGCGCATGTACTCGACGGCAAGCGTGCGCCGATCGCTTAGTTCCGTGGCGTCGTACTGCTTTGCGGAAGACAGCTCGCGCCCGATGAGCGCTGACAGTTCGCTGCCTTCGATCTCGCGATCAGCCACTACGTCACCCAATCGTTCTGAACCTGCGGCATGTCGCCGGTCGGTTTGGTCTCGGCGTGCCGGAGCATCATCAGCGCATAGCGGGAGGCGGAGAGCACGTCGTCACGTTCCTTCACGATCTTGCCCTCCTTCCTGTGATACAGGCGTCGTTCCTCGAGCCAGTGAGGACAGGTCTTGAAGACCTTCCACCGGCCCGTAAGCATTCGGTCCAGCATCTCAGCGATGCCAGCCTCGACGCCGTTGCCGCCCTCTTCCCACTCAGCCCGCTCAGCAAGCATGTTGAGCCCCTGGTCGCGGTACTGCTGGGCGAGCTGCTCGCCGGAGCCCTTGTCGTGCTGCAAACCGTCATGCGGCCACGCCACGGGGATCCAGTCGCCCCACGGCTTGATGGCCGCTGAGTGAATGATCGGCGTGGCTTCGCGCTTGCGGTAGTCCTTGGTCACATAAACGATATCGGCGTCACGATCCCATGCAAGGTTCGCGGCGCCGAATGGATGGTCATAGCCGAAGTCCACACCGTTGATCTGAGGCCAGATCGGCGGGATGACAAACGGCTCAACAACGATGTCTTCCTCAACAACCGGGAAGATCAGGCCCGAGCCCAGCGATGGAATGCCCTTGGTGCGCGCTTCCCGCTCATGCGCAGGATAGCTGGCGATGATCTTGGCCCGTTCCTCGGGTGTGTAGTGCTCCGCATCATCGATCGTCATTGTCGTGACGATGCGGTCTTCCGACTCTTCCATCAGATACCGCGCCACCACGTTGGACATGCCGAGCAGCGGCGTAAACGTCACAAGGATGATGCCGCGCGTTGCGTTCGTGCGCGTGATGCCCTCGATGTACACATCCTCGGGCGGCTCTTCATCGAACCACACACCATCAACCGTGTTCGCCTGCCACTTGCCCCGGCCCTGCTCGTAAGCCTTGAACAGGAGCGATGATGACCCGCCGGACACATGCCGAACCGTCACGCTATCGAGCGCATTCGACACACCCATGCGTCGCGTGCGGCCCGCTATGGCGTCGGCGGGGATAAACCCTGTGCCCCATTCCTCTTCCTTGTCAGGCGGACCAACGAGAAGGCGCTGCACACCGTCGCGGGTCAGCTCGTAGCTTTCGGAGCCTGCCAGCCACGTTGTCGGCCTGTCCCAGCGCTTGCCCTGCCACCAGTCGGGATACCGACCCGTCAGGTGCATGGACACTTCGGCAGCGCCAGCCACCGTCTTGCCGAGCTGGTTGCCCGCCATGAACAGGCGTTCGCGGTGCGCGTCGCCTACAGCGTGAAACTCTCGCTGCTTGGCGTACGGTCGGTAATGCCTGAGGCGGTTAGTGTTTAGTCGCCTCTGCTTCTCCGCCGTCAGCATCGCCAACACTTGGGAGAGATGCTTTGATGGCAGAGATTGCAGCGTCGATGTCGTCATCCGTCCAGTCGTCCAGGCGCTTTGTCACGTCGGCCGTCATGGTCAGCGGCTTGCCGTAGCCGCGATCGAGGAGCTTTTCAGCGGCAGTCACACGGACACGCTCGTCTTTGCTGTCGAGGGCTTCGGCCAGCACTTGCACTGCCTTGTCGGTGTGTTCGCGCGCTTTGGCAGCAATGCCCTTGGGGCGCCCGCCGGGATTGCCGCTCTTGCCCTTCTCGAATGGAATGCCAACCATGCTGCTACCGCGCTGTTTTCAGCGTCACGTCTTCCCCGCTTCGACGTAGCGCTCGTGATGTAGGTCGAACTCGAGCGCGGACACGCCGGCAAGGATCGTGGCGTATGAGCCGTTGCCGTAGTAGCTCGTCCAGAACTGCGGGCCGTCCTCGTCACGAATGGCCGGCAACGCCGAGCAACCCACCGCCGTGGTTGACCCCGAGGGCCACTGGTCGGAACGGTGGCAACCCCTTACACCGCACGATGTATGGCGATCCGCGCTGTAAAAGCAAAGCCCGCCGCGATTGCTCGGGCGGGCTGATCGGCGCACAGCGCCACATTGCCGTATTGATGGGGTGATTTGGCTACGCTCGTCAAGCGGCTTTCTTCGACGCCAGGCGGAAGTGCACCGCGAGATCGTCGAGGATAGCGAGCAGATCGGCAGTGACGCGTCGGCGGGCGCGCATGCCGCGACCGGCGATACTGCTGATCGACATGTCGTGACAAACGACGCGCTCGACGAGGCTGGACCTGACCAGCCCAAGATGGCGGACGGTGGCCGAATAGTCATTGCGCGCAACAGCGCCCACCTCAAACACAGCCAGGTCGGATGGCCCCGAGGTGTCCACCTTCGCCGCGGCGTAGTCGATGGCCTTGGCGCCGCCGATCTGGGCGCGATCGAACAGGTTTCGATACTTCATGGCCGCTTCTGCCTGAAGGTCGCTGTGCTCGAGACGGGCGAGGCCGCCGATCATCTCGCCGAGGTTGACGGCTACCATCACCTTGCCGACGTTCGGACCAGATTTCGTGCGGCGCTGCTCGAAATACTCGGCGTCGGACATGGAAGGGTCCGGCACCAGCCTATGCGAAACATGCTTACCCATTGTTCCCAGCCTCTACAATTCGCGCCTCGCGCAGCCGTCGCGCTGCTTGGCGATCGCCCTCCACTTCGTGCAGCGCGATCGCCATTTCGATCCCGCGGGCGATGCCTCTGCGCTCGCTGCGGTCCTCTGCCTCCTCAATGAGGATCTGCTGCTCTTTGGTGGCGGAGAGGTGGAGGCGGTCGCTCATGCTGCCTGATCCTCCTCCGCGTCGCCAACCCGGATGCCGGCCGCTGCGAGCCGCGCATTGACTAGCGCGATGTCCCCATCGCTGACCGGCGGCGGGAGTTCGAGCAGGTTAGCCTTGGCCGCCTCGTCGTACGTGACGTTCCACCCCCTCACCCTCCGGCCATTGATCAGTTTTTCGGTGGCGGGGAGGCTGCGCCCGCGCTGGAGCTCCAGCTTGCGCCACAGGTCTGACCCCTCAGCGACGAATGTGTGTCGAGCGTCGAAGCGCTCGACAAGCAGCTGATCCTCACAGTCCTTGACGATCTGCGCCAGCTTGGGCGCTGCCGGCGGAAAGTCCGGCTTGAGGTCTTTTACGCCGCCGCGAACGATAGCGCGACACGCGCGCCTCAGGGCGTCGAGCGAGTATTCCTCGACCGCGAACAGGTACACCTTCGCGCTCTCAGCCGTGATGCTCGATTGCGCGGAGGGGAAGGCCTGGAGCATCATGCCGATCGCTTGTAGCGCCTGCGTCGTCTCGGTCTTGTCCATTCAATTCGCTCGCTAAATTCCGAAAGTGGTCGATGGGGGATGGCTTGCCGCCCGGCCCCGCCCGGTTTCGCGGCAGCAAGCGCTCAGCGGCCGTGCGAACCCAATTGCGCCAGGTTGCCTGCCAGTCCTGCTTCGTCGCGCCCTGCCCGCTCTTGGCCGCCCAGTAGTCCCGGAACTTGGCGAACTCGGCTTGGGCTTGGGAACGGGTAAGCCCCTGGCTCAGCGCGAAGCCGAAGTCCGGCTCGAAGTCGGCGGGAAGGCGGGAGCCTTTCTTTTGGACCCCTTTAGGGGTCTTTTCTTTGAGGGTGGTAGGGGGAGTTTCTTTTGGGGTCTGGGGGCTTTCTTTGGGGGGGGGAGGGAGGTCACAGTCGCGTCCCGTGACTGTCCCGTGACTGTCCCGTGACTGTCCCGATCTCTGCCGAGCCTTGCGGTCGCGCTGAGAGGCAAGACGAGCTTCCTCGGCCTCCTGCTGGTCGGCAAGCAGTTCGAGCACCCCAGCCATCTGCTGCGCGCTCAGTTCGAGCGCGGCGAGCTTGCGGAGGGTCGCTGAGGTTACGGCCATCAGGTCGCGCCCCGCTTCCTCGCTTCCGCGAACCGGTGCCCCGCTGGCGCCGGCTTGCGCCGCTCCATTGCCTCCATCTTGAGTTGCACCGCGGCCAACTGCCTTGGCGCCTCAGTGACTATCGTCACCAAGCTCTCCTCCCTATCGAGGAGACGCATGTATTCGGCTCGCTGCCCAGGATGACGCGGCATTGCAGCATCGGCTGGCCGTGCCCGTCTGCGTGGCGCCGGAGGGAGGCGATACGCGAGAAACCAAGCGAGCAACGCCGGCACGTCCTCGGCGTCCAGGCCGCACTCGTAGGCGATCTCCTCCCACGAGTAGACAGGATCGCGCGCTATGGCCATCAACCGGACGTGCGTCCACAACTCATGGTTGTTGGGCCGGAGCAGGTCGTTGGTCATCGTGATGGCCTCCGCCGCAAGACAACGTCCCGATAGAGGCTGGTTACGACGCGCTTTCGATCGGTGCTGAGCAATGCCGCGATCTCGCTCAGCGTGTGCCCTTTGCGCTGCCAGTACTGAGCCCGAATAAGCTCGGCATCGGACAGCCGCACACTATCGGCGGGCTTTTCCAGCGCGATCGTCATGCCGCCCTCACGGTTACCAGCACCGCGCCACCCCTTACTGGAGCGCCCATGCTGTAGGTTGAAATGAACC
>ERZ650304.820-NODE-820-length-13721-cov-5.265476_pt1 | contig 13721 bp, 16 predicted proteins | sample MGYA00376240_ERZ650304 | MGnify/ENA primary metagenome ERZ650304 (study PRJEB26733, sample SAMN07839271) | wastewater metagenome | biome: small river; feature: stream; material: water | place: USA: North Carolina | collected 2016-03-01 ...
TTTAACTGGGGCGGTTGCCTCCTAAAGAGTAACGGAGGCGTTCAAAGGTTAGCTAGGTTCGGATGGAAATCGAATCGATAGTGCATACGCATAAGCTAGCTTGACTGTGAGACCTACAAGTCGATCAGGAACGAAAGTTGGAGTAAGTTTTCCGCTGTCCGTACATTCGTACATGAGTGTGGTATCGGCAGCGCTATCGGATAAAAGTTACGCCGGGGATAACAGGCTTATAGCGCCCAATAGTTCACATAGACGGCGCTGTTTGGCACCTCGATGTCGGCTCATCACATCCTGGAGGGGGAGCACCTTCCAAGGGTTCGGCTGTTCGCCGATTAAAGTGGTACGTGAGCTGGGTTCAGAACGTCGTGAGACAGTTCGGTTTATATCCGCTGTGGACGCTAAGAAATTTGAGGGAATCTGCTCCTAGTACGAGAGGACCGGAGTGGACGCACCGCTGGTGTACCAATTGTTCTACCAAGAGCATCGTTGGGTAGCTATGTGCGGAGCAGATAAGCGCTGAAAGCATATTAAGCGCGAAACTGATCCCAAGATTAGATTTCTCTATGATCCCCCAGAAAGACGATCTGGTTGATAGGCGCAAGGTGAAAGTGCGGTAACGTATTGAGCCGAAGCGTACTAATAGGGACATTGACTTTTTGCAGCCATAAACTACGTATCTTCGGATACATGGTTTGTGGAAAGCAGAGACAATTTGACTAGTTATTGGTGTAGATCATACATCAAAACAGTATACGTTTGTCATATTTACGATTGTTATTTCAAATTCGTCACCTATATGGGTATCGATATGGCCTCCGGAATACGTTCCAGACGCCGTATCGGTGCCCATAGCACGAGGGAGACACCTGTTCCCATGCCGAACACAGAAGTTAAGCCTCGTAGCGGTTACAATACTTGGGTCATCAAGCCCTGGGAAAATAGCACGGTGCCGAATTTTCATTAAGACCTCCTGAACGGAGGTCTTTTTGTTTGTATGGAAATCGGGTATTGTGCCTTTAGTCAGATGGCCAAGAAGGACTAAGCAGTAATGTTGTATAATATATAATAATGTTTCAAGATAAGCTACATATTATAACTGGCGATGTAGAACATATTAGCATAACCTCAAAGAGATGGTATGACACGCCAGATTGGTTCAGTTTCTCTGAGGTAGCTAAAATGTTTGAGCGTCACCCCGATCTACAAGCTCTTATGCCAGTGGATGAACATCGCATGCAAGAGTTTTTTATGCGCTTTGGGCGAGCGGCAGGTTCACTTGCTATCACTGAGAGAAGTGGGAAAGTCCCGCAAAGGGATCTTGATGTATTTGAATTTGGTTCAGGGGTAGGGATAGGGTTGATAGTGCTCGATATGCTTGCCAAGTCAGGTGATCGTCAGCTCGCACAACTAACGGGCAGTGAAGCAGATGAGTCAAGACATGTACAGTCCACTATGGTTGCATCAATCTTGGATACGGTGGGTGATGTCTCAAATGATGGGATTGCGACAATGCTCGCTAACCCCGGCAGGTTTGATGTAATCTTTGCTCACAGATTTGGCCCTTGTAGGAATGCCTTTGCCGATGATCCTCAACTCGAGCTACCAGAACAGTTCATCCATGCTGCTTTAGGGGCGCTTAGGGAAGACGGAGTAATAGCCATTGATTCAGACTCTGTTACCATGGAGTACGTCACAAGCCGTGCCCAGGAAATACCCGAACTGCAAATGCAGGTGATTAACCCCAGAACTCTACCTGTTGGTTATGAGTCACACCCGCATATCCTGCTCACTCACTAAAGTTACCTCCCGAGGTATTAACATAGTCTGTTATAGCCAAGCATTTGTGCGCGACTTAGTTGAGCCAACTTATTTCACTATATCTAAGACTTTGGCATTTGGTAGGGAGGCCAGGAGGTTGCCTGTTGCTAATAGCTTAGATGCTCGGATACCACTGCCGATAATAGCTTTCTCTAGGGGTACGACACGTTCGTCTACAAGGATTGGCCAGTCTTCTGGCAGGCCAATGGGGTTAATACCACCATATTCCATGCCGGTAAGGTTCGTGGCTTCTTCCATAGGAGCGAAGGATATCTTCTTGGCGTTGAGTTCTCGGCGCACCGCTCCGTTCACGTCAGCTTGAGTGGTGGCCAGAACCAAGACAGCTGCATAGGTGACGGACTCGCCGCGCTTAGCCTTCACGATCACGCAGTTAACAGATACATCTGTGCCAATCTCATACTTCTCACAGAAAGCAGCGGTATCCGCTAGGGTGGGGTCTATCTCTGTCGCCAGAACATCCAGATCGCTAGCTTGTATTGCATTTCGGGTAGGTTCACCAATAATCGATAAGACATCCTTGGCCGGCGAGAACTCTAGTTTGCCGTACTTCATTTTTCGTACTTATCATTTACGGCTTTTACGCGAGCATCGACCATGGCCTCTATGAGGTCGTAAGGCATTGGCTGATCTAGCGGGAACTGTACTGAGCCTTTGGCATATTTGTAGGCTTTTATTTCTTTCTCAAAGGCTGCGATGACTGGTGGAGTGGGATAGAGGCCGATATGGGCAGTATAGGCTCCAAAATGGACAAGGTTGCCATGCCAGGTGAAGGTTGGGATGCCGTAGCTAATCTTCTCTTTGGCTTCAGGGGCACTGTCACGAATGATCTTGCGGATCTTCTTCATAATAACTTGGGTGGTTTTAGGGAATTGGTCTATATACTCGTCGATTGTAGTGATGTTTGTGTCCATTCGCATACCCTAATTATATGCTTATTTGAACCCCAAGCATAAGTAGAGATACGTTGTAATTTTCTAGAAAATAGCCCCTGAAAGTGCTTCAAACCGCTCGAATCTTAAATCTTCATTAAGTATAATAAATATTAATTGACATTAGCGCAATACAGTGATATCATTTAAGTAATTCTGAAAGGGATGAGAGGGATTCGTACGGCTGGTGGAGCCTTGCGAATCCTTTTTGTCTCCTGGCAGAGTCTGGGTGGGGCGTTAGTAAAACTAAAGGGAGGCCTAGACTATGGCTGGAACGAAAAAGGGCGGCGAATTAGCTGCTGCAACCAATAAAGCTAAGTACGGTGCAGATTTTTATGCAAAAATCGGTGCTAAGGGTGGCAAGAAGGGCCGAACTGGTGGCTTCTTCGCTAACCGTGAACTAGCTCGTATCGCTGGTGCTAAGGGTGGCCGTATTAGCCGTCGTAGCAAAGCTGCTTAAGTAAGTAGATATCTACTAAAGCAAATGACCCGTCACAATGACGGGTCATTTTTTATGCAGTTTGAAGTTGGCTAGGGGGTTGTTTCTTGCGGTAGGTGCGACATTTACGTGAACGAGATACATGCCAAACTTCGTTGCAATTAAAACAACTATAAGTGTGCGTATCAATCTGTAAACTACAGTTTGTACACTTCGGGCATGTGCTCCGCGAATAGAGCCAATCGCGGTAGGTATCCAGGCAGTCCTGGATATGGTCAGGGTCTATCTTTTCGTTGTAGTTCTTTGCAAGCTCTTTGGCTTTCTCCCAGGCGGATATCTCTAGGAGTAAGAGGTCAAAATCAGTTTGGTAATCCTGGTGTTCAAGGAGTGCATGGCCCACTTCGTGGAGGAGTGACCACTTGCTTACAGTCGTCTCGTTATCGAGTGCTGCATAGTGGATAGCATGTTTACGTGGAGACCAGTAGAAGCTATCACTCTCTAAAAACGACAGAGAAGGGAAATCCTTAATGAGCTGGGTAACAATGGTGCTCATACTACTTGCTTGGCTAGTTCGTAGCAGCCATATACCACTGCTTCTTCCGGGTGCTGAGCCTTCTGAATAGGAGGGATAGGAGTGATAGGAAGTTCCATCTTCTTAAGTTCGGCAAGAAGCGGTTCTTTAAACTTATCAAAGTGAGTACCTACGCCACCACCGAGGACGATGACTTCTGGTTGAATAACAGTGATTAGCTCAATAAGACCGAGGGCTATGTTGTGAGCAATCTCTTTCCAGGTATCCTTGTCGGTGATCTCGCTTGCTCGCTTACCATACGCAGCGACGATGGCGCGGCCTGATGCAAAGTCTTCCCACTGGGTCGGCTTGCCGTTATGTTCAAACCACATTTGACCACTTTCACTGTCGGCTAGACTTGGGTCTATGACACCATCTACGATAAGTCCTGAGCTAATTCCGGTACTTATGGTTACATAGAGTACTTTTTTAAAATCTTTCTTGATAAGAATTGCTTCAGACAACGCTGCAAGCTTAGCATCGTTTTCGATAATGACGGGGCACCCCAGAATCTTCTTGATATCCTGGGCGATTGGTACGTTTTCCCAGGGGCGATTACCAAAAGCGATGCCGATTCCCTTGGATCTATCGAGTCGCCCCGGTACGGCCACAATGGCACGGCTGAATTCCTTTGTTTGTAGTTCTGACAGGGCCTTCTCAAAATCACTGATAAGATCGGTATAAGCTTCCCCGGTAGGGAACTTATACTGCTCAACCAATTTCCCGTCCTTGGTGAACACTGCAAGAAGGACTTTTGTCGCCCCGATATCTACCGCCAAATACATGCTGCTAGTATAGCCGACAGCTCAAGAATAATTCCACCCCGTTGTACTTTTAAATAGTTGCTTACAGGGGCCTAACAGGGTATAATTGGTGTAAATCTGAACGGATAAGGTTAGGTCTGATCCTAATCCCACAGCTCAAGGGTTGCCGCAGACTTAAGGAGGCATGTAATTCATGTCAAAAAATAATACGATGTCAATGGACGAACTATTGGCGTCAAGCGATATCAAGCAACTAAAGGTCGGAGACGTCATTGAGGGAGCAATCACCTCAGTACGTAAGCACGAGGTCTGGTTAGATCTTGGCGCCAACGGTGTTGGTGTTGTTATGCGCCGCGAGATTGGCCATGGCCAGAAGCTCGAGGTAGGCGACAAGGTAACAACTAGTGTTGTTGACCCTGAGATGGACGAAGGCTACGCACTGCTTAGCATGAAGCGTGCTGTTAAGGACCGAGGTTGGGACGAATTGCAACGTATCTTTGAAGCTCGAGAAATCATCGAGATTACTCCTTATGACGCTAACCGTGGTGGCCTCTTGGTTGAGATGGAAGGTATCCGAGGATTTCTCCCTGTTTCACAGCTTGCAGCTGGACACTACCCACGTGTATCTGGCGCAGACAAGGATGAGATCCTCCAGAAGCTGAACGCTCTAGCAGGACAAGTTCTACGAGTCCGTGTACTCGACGTTAGCCGCAAGGACAACAAGCTTATCTTCTCTGAGAAGGAAGCTGTTAAAGATGACATGCAGTCACGCTTTGCCGAACTTAAGGTTGGTGATGAAGTAGAAGGTGTTGTAACTGGCGTTATCGACTTCGGTGCCTTTGTAAACGTTGACGGTATTGAAGGCCTTGTACACATCTCAGAAATCTCTTGGGAACGCGTCGAAGACCCACGTGAATACGTGAAGACTGGTCAGACTATCAAGGCTAAGATCATCGCTATCGATAAGGATCGACTAAGCCTCAGCATGAAGCAGATGCAAGAAGATCCATGGCTATCTGAGGTCAAGGCTTTCAAGAAGGGTGAAACTGTAGAAGGAAAAGTTACTCGAATTACTCCATTTGGCGCATTCGTACAACTCAGTCCTGCAGTAGAAGCTCTCGTACACGTCTCAGAGATGAGCAACGACGAAGGTGCAGATCCAGAAAAGATCTTCCAACTGAACGAAAAGAAACAATTTAAAGTGCTCGATATTGATACCGATGCACGTAAGATCGCTCTCAGTCTCAAAGACGCTAAATAGCGCTATGTAGATACTGGTAGCATGCGAAAGGAAAGGGCGACATGGCAGAACGAACCATCGAGATCGAAGACCAAATCACCGTAGGCGCTCTTGCCGAGAAGCTGATGCTACCGGTAACTAAACTCATTGGTGAGCTCATGAAGAACGGGGTCATGGCTACCGTTAATGAACGTATTGATTTCGATACAGCCCAGATCATCGTTGGTGAACTGGGTCTGGATATTGAACTCACCAAAAAAGCTGCCGTTGTAGACACCGAACCTCGTGAACGACGTAAGTCGAACGAAAAAGGCGACACTCGACCACCAGTCATTGCTGTTATGGGCCACGTAGACCATGGTAAGACCAGTCTTCTAGATGCAATACGAGCAGCAGAGACTGCAAAGGGCGAAGCGGGTGGTATAACGCAGCATATCTCCGCGTACCAAGTAACCCACAACAAGCGAGCCATTACGTTCTTGGATACTCCAGGGCATGAGGCTTTCGCGGCACTGCGTGAGCACGGTGCACTTCTAACAGATGTAGTTATCATCGTGGTAGCTGCTGACGATGGAGTTAAGCCTCAGACTATTGAGGCTATTCGCTTTGCTCGTAAGGCCGGCGTTAAGATCATTGTCGCCGTGAACAAGATTGATAAAGAAGGGGCAAATGTTCCTCAGCTCAAGCAGCAACTTGCAGAACAGGATCTGTTAGTCGAAGAATGGGGCGGTGACACGGTTGTTGTTGAAGTCTCAGCTAAGACCAAGAAAGGTATCCCTGAACTTCTCGATATGGTTCTTCTAGTCGCCGATGTTGAGGACCTCAAGGCAGAGGTGAACGTGCCTGCTACCGGACTTGTTATTGAGGCGCACCTGGAACAAGGCCGTGGCCCGGTTGCTATCTGTTTGGTGGACGAAGGTACCCTGAAGCAAGGTGATTACATGGTTGCTGGTGGTACTTATGCAAAGGTACGAAACCTAGAGACAACCACCAAGGAGATACTCAAACAAGCTACACCTTCTACTCCAGTAGTAATTACTGGCTTCAAGGAGCTTCCACAGTTTGGCGATGAATTCCACATCGTCAAAGATGAAAAGACAGCCCGATCTCAGGCGCAGGCTGTGAGCCAACAACGCCGCCAAGACGGTAGTCGACAAGATATCGGTAGTGGTGAACTTATCCGTATGATTAACCGAACCAATCAGGTTACTGAGCTACCCGTTATTATCAAGGCTGACGTGCAGGGTTCATTAACCTCTGTTATCGATAGCATTAAGTCACTAGATAGCGATGAAGTTGTAGTACAAGTCGTAAGTAGCGGCGTTGGATCCGTCAGCGAAAGTGATGCACACCTTGCGCACACTACCGGTGCAGTAGTGTACGGGTTCAATATTCAGCTACCTACCAGTATTAAGCGACTGGCAAGTCGAGATAAAGTTAGTATCCGCTTGTACAGCGTTATTTATGAACTTATCGACGATGTTAGAGAAGAGTTGAGCAAACTATTATCTCCTGAGATTATAGAGACCGACCTCGGACGACTATCTGTTAAGGGCATCTTCAAGACTACAAAGACTGAAGTTATCTGTGGTGGTGAAGTTATCAAGGGTAAGCTTGTGGCTCCTGCGCTTGCCAAGGTGTACCGTGGCAAGGAGATGCTTGCTGAAGTAGAAATTACTAATCTGAAGCGCGGCCCGCAAGATACCAAAGAAGTTTTTGAAGGTGAAATGTGTGGATTGAATATTGCTACAACTACTCGCTTGGAAATCCAAGAGGGTGATGAAGTTCAGCTATTTACTCGGGAGTCTGTTAGCAGGCACCTATAAGGAATACCATGGCAGTTGAGGACGCTCCTCGATCTAACCCAGATCTAAAGGAAGAATCAGTTCAAGGAGAAGAGGCAAAGCCCGTACGACAGTCTTTTCTTGATCGTGTTCGTGATCTGATACGCTCAGACGAGCAAGATGTCGATAAGAAGAAAGAGTCAGAAGATACTGGTGAGGACGACACTAAGACCGAAAGCGTTCCAGAAAAAAAGCGCTCGAAGTTCTTTAGTGGCCTTCGTGGGCTAATCATCCCAAAGCCGGATCGTATTCAGCCTGAGGTGCATCATGCCGAGCAGGTTGAAACAGGGGCTGCCGATCATGATGACGTTGCTCCTGAAAATTCATTTACTGACGCCTTCTATGAAAGTTGGTCACCAGGGGCAGTAGAGGATATCGTTGGTGATCGTTTGAGCAAGAGTGAGAGTGATACTGCTCCGACGGACGCAGCGGAAGAACGGTCTATAACTCCTGCTGAGGCGGAGAGCTACTCTCAATTTGAGATCCCACCGGTTGATAATGAATCTGATTTACCTGATCTTGAGCCTATAGCCGACAGTATTCCTGCTGAGGCGGCCGAAGAAGTCCCTCTGCATAGTGGCTACGAATCACCCGTGACAGAAGTAAGGAACATTGCACCTGCAGAGAGCGTCCAGACTATCTTGCAACGCCAGCACCAGTTAGGAGAACTTCCAACTGAGAGCGGTTCAGTCTTTGCTACTTCATCAGAGAGTCTGCCAATTTTTACGCGCGTTACACCTGAAGCTATAAACGAAAGACCAGACACCACAGCAGCACTTCTCGCTGTTGATCTGATAGACCACATGGCAAGTAAGCGTAGGGATAAAAAGATTGAAGCACGATCCATCAAGCGTGATGAAACTATTGAGAAAGAGCAAAAGAAACAGCAGACCGAGGTCACTAAGCAGTTGGCAAGTCAGGAGCTCTACCAAAAAGAACTTCAAAAGCGAGTTGAAAGGCAAGAAAAACAACAGCTCAATCGACTCCCTAAAATTAGAAGTAATGACTTTAGAACAACAGTACAAGAAGTAAATACGCAGAGTAGGGAGACAGTAGCGAATACAACAACAAATGTTGTTGAGAATAATGTTGTAAGGAATGTAGACAATGTTTATAAGGCTCCCGCTGTAGAGTACAAGATGCCTGAACAAAATATCGTGGCTTCTCCTGATATAGTTTTGCCAACTGCAGAAACAATTCTCCATAAGGTAGAGGCTGCAGCAGAAAAGAATGTTCCCATTGAAACTCAGTACGAACTTCGTCACGAACGAAAAGGTAACGAGGATTATGTAGCTGCACAAGACAGTAGTGGGGCACAGAGAATTGGTCCTATTGGTGATGATGCGCAGAGTGGCTGGTCTATGCCAAGTTCTAGTGCTCATAGCAAGATACCAAACCAAAATGATGACGCTGGATCTAGGAAGGGTGAGTACCAGCAAGCTGCTGCAACAGGAGCTGTTGGTGCGGCAGTTGGTATTTTGTTGTTCGTAATCTTTTATCTGATCACCAGGTAAGTTAGAATAAGAAGGAATAGAGGAATTACATGTTTAAACTAGACGACAACTTACTTATCGAACTTGGCCTGGGTGCACTAACTCCAGCTGAGAAGAATCGTATGCTCGGTCATATATACGAAACACTTGAGATGCGAGTTGGTATGAAGCTTGCACAGAAGATGACAAATGAGCAGCTTGATGAGTTTGAGGCATTTATTGATCGGAATGACGAAGCAGGTGCTCTAAAATGGCTCGAGACGAACTTCCCAGATTACAAACAGGTTGTTGCAGATGAGCTAGAGACTCTTAAGACTGAAATCAAAACGGCAGCTCCCCAGATTATGGCTGCCAGCCAACAACAGGCTGCTGCTCAGCCTCAGCAAGCTCCACAGGTTGCTCAGTCCGCATACCAGCAGCCAGTTCAGGCCCAGTCTGCACCGACAGCTCCACAGCAACCGATATACCAGCCAGCACAGCCGCAACAAGCACCACAGTATCCAGCCGCACCTCAACCGTACCCTCAAGCGCCACTGGCTACCGCACAGCCGCAATACCCTCAGCCGCCGATCCCTCCAGCTGATAATAATCAGTACGGTGCTCAACAGCAAAGATCTAGCTACTAAGTACTTTTCCGTACCCAGCTAAGAATCCGGCAATATCCATTTCGGACTTGCCTAGAGGCTTGATGCGCTCTATCTGTAGCACGCCTTCCTTGCACCCTACGGAGAGAGTCTTCTTCGTTGCCTCTAGTGTCCCGGGTGTCGCATCTCCATCTATAGCTGTGGCCTTTGTTATGATCACGGCCTTATCACCAAGTGTTGTATGGCTGCCTGGCCATCCGACGTAAGCTCTAATCTCTCGTTCTAGTTCGGATGCAGACTTATTCCAGTCGATGATGCCATCTGCCTTAGAAAGCTTGTGAGAGTAGGAGACGCCTCTTTTGGTAATGGTTTGGTCTACGCCTTTTGCTTCACCTGTGAATATGCGAGGCACATCGTGCGTTAATAAGGCATCACTGAGGAGTATCAACTCCTTGGTGAGTTCAGGGGTGGTAATGTCTGGCGACAGATTGTATTGACCATATCCGACTAAAGGTCCTTCATCCATGGCTTCTACGAGAAACATAAGGCTTACACCTGTTTGCTTCTGTCCCGAAAGAACTGCAAAAGTTATAGGATCGGCACCGCGCAGATCAGGTAGGATTGAGAAATGGCTGTTAAGAATGCCGAGCGGGAAGTAATCGATAATCTTTTGCGATACGATGATACCGAAGTCGATAAGCACGGCAAACTTGCTGGTAACAGGACCCTTGGAAAATAGTTCGTCGAGCTCCTTTTTGTTTCGTACCGTTAACACCTTGGAACCTAGTTCTTGAGCTACGTCTAGTACCGGTACGGGCCCATGGTGATGCGGTGCGCGAGGTTTAGTAACCACCGCCTCAATAGCAAAATTCTTTGCGAGTAGTCCGAGGCTCTCTGCTGCTACCGGGCCAGTACCAAAAAAGACCAGGGGAGGAATAGAGGTATCTACCATAGTACGGTGCTATCTTTTATATCTTTTTTAAAGTCGAGGGGTTCAAGTTTTCCTTTGTCGGTTAACTCAAAGAAGGCGTCTTCTTCATCTTTGATGTGATCTACGAAGAGCTTTCCATTGGTATGGTCAATCTCATGCTGGATGACGCGGGCAAGGAAACCTGTGGCAGAGAATTTAATAGGTTTACCGTTGATATCTAGTGCTTTAACACGGACCTTTGAGTGTCGAGGTACGTATCCGTAGATTGATTTGATACTGAGGCAACCTTCGTAGTCTCGCTCGATTTCCCCTTCGTATTTAACGATCTCAGGGTTAATAAGCGCGCTGTACTGAGGAGGAGTCTGGTGATCGAAGTCTTCACGGACAATGACCACTCGGTACAGTTTGTCTATCTGTACAGCTGCAAGGGCAACGGTTACTTCATGATCACGACTGCTATCCCAGTCATGTACGGCAGCTTCCATGTCGGTAATGAGTTCACGAATTGCATCCGTAACAATGCCGACACGCTGCGAGCGCTGTCGTAAATGTTTGTTCGGAAGGGTGATAATATTTTCTTTTGTTGCAGACATTATTAACAGTATACCATCCCTGTTAAATATTTAGTTATTCAGGCAAAACTTACTAGAGAAGATTTGTGGGATCGAGGTCATAGCTCCAGTTCGCTGGAAGTAGGGGGAGTACTGAAAGTAGTGCACTGCGTTGCTTAGCTTTGATAATCAACTGCCAGTTATAGTTGCCATTCGATTGTTCACTAAATCGAGGACTCGGCCCAACGATTTCTATAGGCAAACCAGATTTCTTTAAGATACCTACGAGTTTATTGGCCGCAGTAATTGCTGCACTTTGAGACTTACGAGCGCAGCTGAGTTTGAGAATATAGCAGAACGGAGGGAATAAGAAGGTTCTTCGTTCGTCTAGTTGTTGTGTGTAAAACTCATTCCAATTTTTGTTCAGCACTGCCTGTAGTGCAGTACCGCCACTGTTATAAGTTTGAATTACAACGTTACTATCGCGATGACCCCGTCCCACACGTCCTACAACTTGAGACAAAAGCTGGTATGTCTGTTCGTCGGCAGTGTAGTCCGGAAAGTACAGGCTGCTATCTGCTGCTACGACGCCGACTAGGCTGAGACGAGGTAGATCCAGTCCCTTAACAAGCATCTGTGTCCCGACAAGTATATCTACGTCACCTGCCTTAACAGTATCGTAGTGGTGCTCTAGTTTCTCTTCTTTAGAGTTGTCTGTGTCAAAGCGTTGTATACGGGCATGGGGGAACAGGCTTTCAAGCATAGAGGTGAGTGCTTTAGTGCCGATACTCCGGTACACAATATCTGCGCTTCCACACTCAGGACAGCTGGTCGGTGCGGCTTGCCTGAAACCGCAGGTGTGGCAGCGCATGCTGTGACTGTCGCCATGGTAAGTAAGGGGTAGGCTGCAACGAGGACACAACGCTTGCCAACTACACGCCTGGCACAGAACAATACGTGCCGTACCTCTGCGGTTAAGGAAAATAAGGGATTGTTCTTTGGCCTCGAGCTTTATGGCTATAGCCTTAATAAGAGGATCTGAGAGGTGATGATTCTTGGTGTACTGGCTACGGTCATGCGCATCGACTACTTCTACGTCCGGCGCGGTTGCTTTTCCAGCAGCAATTTCGGTAAGACGTATGATAGGGAGCCCCTTAGTCTTAAATATGAAGTACTCTGAGATTAAAGGGGTCGCCGTTCCGAACAATAGCTGTGCATTATGAAGCTGAGCGAGTTTACCGGCCACACGGAGCGCTTGGTAGTAAGGGGCTTGATCCTGTTTGTAGGCGTTGTCATGGGCTTCATCTACTACGATTAAGCCAATATTCCGTAGCGGCGCAAAGAGTGCTGAGCGTGGCCCGATTATGACGAGAGGTGTAGGAGATGTCTGAATTTGTTGCCAGAGTTTTCGGCGTTGTTGGCCTGTCAGATTGGAGTGAAGTACTAATACGGGGTTATTAAGATTTTGCTTAAACTCACTAGCGAGCTGGGAGGTGAGTCCAATCTCGGGGGTCAGGACAATAACGCTACGATCTGAGGCCAGTGTTTTTTTGGCACGCTCTAGGTAGACCCTAGTTTTACCTGTGCCTGTATCTCCGTGGATGAGTGCAGTCTTGGCTGTCTCAAGTGTCTTCAGCGCTTTAACTTGGTCACTCGTAAGTGCGGGTAGTTCAGGAAGAGCGCGGTTACTTGGGCTTAGGGTCGGCGGTGTTTTATTAGTTTTGAGGCGTAAACTACTCGGAATAAAAAGAGAGATTAGTGTGCTCGCTAGGGCCGGGTAGTAGTCGCTGAGCCATGTTAATAAGTCGAGACTTTCCTTAGGGAGCGGCTCGTCTATCTGAATCGATAGAATGTTTTTCACGGCGAAACTAGGCTTAGAGTCTTCACTTATAACAACCCCAGAAACTCGAGCATTACGAAGAGGCACAAGGACGGTCTGCCCTGTCAGTAATGGGGTCTCAGAAGCGTAAGTTAACGCTTCATTCCCGTGGTATTTATTGCTTGCCACCAGCACCTTGTAGTAATGCATGACTGTAGTATATCTTTTATTGGAACAACTTGCTAACAGGGGTCGTAGCAGGGGTTGTATTCTGCTTAAATACTAGTTATACTTGGTTCTGACGTTGTTTGAATAACAATAAAGAAGCTTATGTTAGACGTATTTATCACTTCAAGGGTTAGGCGCAAGATTATCGTGGTGTATGCAAAGTACCCCGACTTCAAGACGCACGTTCGTGGCCTAGCTAAACTTATTAAAGAAGACGCTGGTAATATTCAGCGTGAACTAAAGCGTCTCGAAAAAATTGGCTTCCTAATCTCTGAAAAACAGGGTAACACCAAGATTTATCACACTAATAAGCAGTTTGCGATCTTCAAAGAACTCCAAAGTATTGTTCTAAAGTCTCAACGACTCAATCAAAAACGAACAAGCGCCTCCTAGGCTCTTGCGTAACTACATCTGTTAGCGTATACTGGGTAACTATGATTCAAGTAACACGCAAAGACTCAAAAGAGTCATTCGAGAATCTTCTCCGAC
>ERZ650304.821-NODE-821-length-13711-cov-12.565978_pt1 | contig 13711 bp, 17 predicted proteins | sample MGYA00376240_ERZ650304 | MGnify/ENA primary metagenome ERZ650304 (study PRJEB26733, sample SAMN07839271) | wastewater metagenome | biome: small river; feature: stream; material: water | place: USA: North Carolina | collected 2016-03-01 ...
TAATCTGAGTTATCATAAGTATAAAGATATCCGTTGCCATTGGCTGCGATAAAATCATTAGAATTGTCAAAAGAAATTGTCGGACCCGTGCCAAAATTAAATGGCCCTGAGCCAAGAAAAAGGTTTAAGCCCGATTGCAGCGCAAAAGTGTTACCCGAAACTTGCACTACATTATCGATGTTACTGCCCGCGCCACCAGTAATCAGCGCTTGCTGCCAAATTGTACCATTTTGTGAATACAGAACTGAACCAGATATCACATTATACGCATAATACATGCCGTTGATAAAAACAACTACTGGCTGTGCTGCTACTGGTGCTAGCGCTGTGCTTGTACCACTTGTGTTTAAATAGCTGGTAATCGCACTGGGTTTTCCATCCGCGGTAATAGTATAAAGGGTATATGCACTAACTGCATAAGCGTTATCAACTGTAGACGGTGCCGCAACCACTACATTACTTCCATTAGTCGCAATCTGCGTTGCTGGAATCAATGGCAATGTTCCATCTGTTGCTGCACCACCGGTAATAGTCACAGGCAAGGAAGTATTGGCTGCGATGAGCTGTATTTGTGTACCACCATAAATATTGTATTGTGAAGAAGTGTCTGCTGCCGTCACTGCTGGACGATCAAGCAACGCTATTCTTGATTCTGTCGCAACTAGACCCGCAATCGAATTGGTTGTTCCTGAAGTAAAGTTAACCCAATTCGCTGCTGATGGCTGTGTTGCAAAACTCATTGATAAAGAGAACGCTGAGACCGCATAAACACCGCTTTCACCAGCTACGGGTGTCGGGGTCGGCGTTGGACCAGGAGGCGTTGGGGTTGGCGACGGACTCGGAGTTGGAGTCGGGGTTGGGCTTGATGAAGTGCCAGAATTACATGCCGAAAGGCACAAAGCACCACTTAGTGCGATTAATAAACAATTGACTTTTTGATTTTTCATTATCATCTGATATCCTATTATCGAAAGAGCTATAGATTAATATCGCTTATTATAACAAAATATTCAGCTTAATAAAGAAAAATCACGCTTAAACATATAAATTCACCACATAAAGACTGGTATAAATAGCTTTAACGGGTAATTTTACTACTGATTGTTTCATTCTCAATCAGTATTTGATGAGATATTAATTCTCTTTCTTTCAATAAGGTTCAAGACCTTTAAAGCTAAATCAGCTGGTTTTTTATTGCCTATTGCCCATTTGGCAATAGTTAGGATTTTATTAAATTATTTTAGATAAATATTCAGCAATGTGATATTATTATGCCATACTAATATTTTTATATAAAGTGATTATAATGAGCTTTCATTCAATTAAAATAGAAGATGAATTTTACACAGTTGCAAAAAGACATGCAATTGCAGAACATAGGTCAATATCCTCACAAGTTGGCTATTGGGCTAAATTAGGTAAATTGGCTCTAGAAAATCAAGATTTGCCAATAACGTTTATTAAAGATATTCTTATAGCACAAAGCTTAAAAGAAGATGCAGAACCATTTGAGTTTAGATCTGAATAAAGATGGAGTTAAAGCAATCCAGTATATTCAAACAAGTGTATAAGAAATTACACAAAAATCAATTAGCGGTTGTAAATGAAAATATTAAAAATATTATGGCAGATCCTGATATTGGAGAATTAAAAATTGGTGATTTAGCTAGTGTTAGAGTTCATAAATTTAAGTATCAAGCTCATCTATATTTACTAGCATATGAATACACGGATACAATTGATTTGTTGTATCTAATGGCAATAGGCGAACATGAAAATTTTTATGAAAAATTAAAGAAACACTTAAAAAGTAGTTAAAAATAGACAAGCTGGCAAAAATCATATATCAGTTACAATATTTTGCATGATTACCTTATGGAAAAATATAATTACAACAGAAAATTATTAAATTAATAGGTTCTGAATCATATAGACGGAAAAATAAAATCAAGTTTTTATTAGTTGGATGCGCTCCGTGTCAACCTTTCTCACAAAAAAATCAATTACGTAGTAATTTAATGGATCCGCGTAGAACATTAATTATTTATTTTGCAAACTTGATTAATGAATTGAAACTAGATTTTGTATTCATGGAAAATGTTACCGGATTAGAACGCTTTGAACCAGATTCTTTTGCTTATTTTATAAATACTTTAGCCCAAAATAAATATTTGTGGGATAAAGATATAGTAAATGCGGCAAAACATGGAGTACCACAAAATAGAAAAAGATTTGTCTTGTTAGTATCTTTACATAGTGGCATAAAAATACCATTAGAATATTACGATGGTGCAATGTGCTAATACTAGGTAAGTTCATAGTATTGACAATTAATTATAGAAATAGTACAATGTAAACATCCGTATACATAATTATCATGGAGTAAATTAGCATGAGTGCAACTTTATCACTTAGACTGCCAGAAGAAATGAAAGCACAAATAGACAAGCTGGCAAAAATCAGTCATCGACGTAAATCAGATATGTTGATAGGGTGGATAAATGAGAAACTAGATCTGGAGCGGTGGCAGATTGAAGAGATCAATAAAGGAATAGCCGAAGCAGATGCTGGAATATTTGCCACTGAAGAAGATCGCCAAGCATTGAGAAAAAAATGGCTAGGTTAACCATATTAGAAACTCGCGGAACACTCCAAGCACTCTCTGAGGTGTTGGAGTACTATGAAAGCCAACAACCTGGCTTAGGTAAAAGGTTCTTGCATTCCTACGATAATCAAATCGAAGTAGTGAGAGATATGCCTAAAATTGGACGAACTGGAAAAGTTTTTGGAACTCGTGAACTAGTTATGCAAGATTTCCCGTTCTTAGTAGTGTACCGAATTAGAAAAGACTATCTTGAAATTGTTAGATTAATCCACCAGTCAATGAAATATCCTAATTAGTTGTTTTTAATAATTACGAAGCATTTAATTATATGCACAATGTGCTAATTGTAAGCACATTAAAGGGGCAGCAAAATGTCAACAGTATATAGCATAAGAATCGATGACGCACTTGATTCCAGATTAGATTTTCTAACCGATAAAACGAGACATAAGAAATCATACTTTATTAAAAAAGCCTTACAAACATATTGCGAAGATAGAGAGGATTATTTTAAAGCAGCCGAAGCATTACACGCTATGGAATTAGGCGAAGAATTATCAGACTGGGACGTAGTTAAAAAACGCCTTGGTTTCTAATAATGTGGTAATTAAAAATCCTCAACCGCGCAGAAAAAGCAAAACCTCATATAGCAAATTGGCTGGATTATGGCGGTTTAGAGTTGCTGATTTTAGGATTGTTTGCCAAATCGATGGCAAAACAATCACTATTCTAGTACTTGATATTGGCGACCGTAAAGAAATGTATAAGTAAAAATTTTATGTGACTACGACTATTGCAACAATAGGAAATTTATCAAAAATTCAACCTCAGAATCGAATAAAAGCATCGAACTAGAGAGAAATTCGCCAGTGATAAAATGACTGTACCACTCGTTGATCTGGATTGCAAACTAGTGGATCACGCCAATGCTTCATCCGCGTGCCCAAAAATATCGCGGCATCACCCGGCTTAATGTCAACAGCGCGTACCACACCATTATCAAACTCTACATAAATCGGCCAAGGATTATCCAAGTTAGTGTAAGTACATAAAGACATCGTTAGATCAAGACCCGGGCGATCGCGATGAGGAAGCAATGTCGAACCATTAAAATAAATCCGTGAATATGAATTCTCTTCGCGGATAAAACGTGAGCGGAGAGCTTTGATTACTTTAGGAGTGAATTCTTTAAACAAAACATCAAACTCAGGAACAGAACCTGCGCCAAAAGAATTTTTATAATGCGCATCATTACCCTCAAAAGTTAATTGCTCATTATCAAACTTATCAAACATAATTTGATTTAATTCAGCACACTTTTCCTGCGTAATGATATTTTTAAAGTAGTGATAGAATTCCATGCTCGCATCTCCTTAATCGATAATTGAGTATTATATCACGCTAAACAAGGTTATTATGCGCATTTTCCTTTATGAGGCGCGCTTATTTGCCATACTGAAGCAAATTCGAAATACTGGTAGGCGATAAGCGACGAAGCCTATAGTTAGTAGGTAAGGAGCTTAGCAACGACCCAGTGTGATGAATTTGTTTCAGTATAATAGATTAAGTCGTTTTATAATTACCTTATAAGCATCCGTCATTACGGTACTAAATAAAATTACAAACCCGCCAACCAGCACACTAGAACTAATTGATTCGCCCATCCAATAAGCAAAAAAAGTTGCGGTTACTGATTCGAGGCTAAAGATAATCGCAGCTTTGTTCGAACCGACCACCCGCTGGTACTTAATCTGCAAGAAAAAAGGGATTACCGTTGCAAGAATGGCACAATAAACAATACTCCACCAAAACAAATGATTATGCGGCAGCACAATGTTGTGCGGTGCCAAAATAAAACCTGGAATTAAGCTCGTAAATAAAATCTGGTAAAAAGTCAGCAGTTTGAGATTATGGCTTACTAGACTGGATTTTTCAGCAACAACAATCCCCAACGCGATGCATAATGCCGATAAAATCACCAATAATTCACCACGACCAAAATGTCCATTCAAGCCAGCACCGCTAATTAGATAGATTCCCCACAGGCAAAACAATGCGGCGACTATCTCAATAATTTTTGGACGCCCCATCTTAAACAGTGGCAGCAAAAATGGAACCATTACTACATTAACGCCAGTTAAAAAAGCAGCGCGAGAAGAGTCCATGTATCTCAGTGACATTGCCTGCAAAATAAACGAACCACTATTTAGCACACCAAGAATCAGTCCGTAGCGAACATCTCCCCACTTAAATTTGCGCTTAATAATCGTCGAAATAAACAGGGGTGACATGATTAATGCCGCTAAAATAAAGCGCCAAAAAACAAATAAGCTCGGTGCATAAAGCGCAACAATTTTATGCATCAGCGGGAAAGTTATTCCCCACATCACGGGAATAGTCAGAAGAATTAGATAGGCTTTTAATTCACGATTCATCAGTAGTTATTTCCATGAAGTATTTAGCCATTCATCAAAGCCAATTATTGAGCAGCTCAGCATCCGCAAGAGATAGTTCAAGAACTGTTGCAACCGATTGAGTTGGTTTTAAGCTTACGTTTAGCAATTGTTCTTGTCTAAACAATGTAAGCATAATTTCTTCGTTAGGCATAACAAAAGCCAATTGTTTTTCGAGATTGGTTAGCTTGACATTATTTAATGCCACGATTAAATCCCCTGCCGCTAGACCTGCAGCTTGAGCTGGAGTATCCGCATAAACATTTTTAACTTGATAGCCAAGTGATTGTTTATCTAATTTAGCACCCAAATCCAACGTGACTGCGGGAGTTGCCAAATCAGGCTGAGCTTTATATTTTCCACCATCTTGATGATTTTTGGCAATGCGTTCAGTCAAATTCAAACCAAATTGAGCGAGTAGATCTTTAAATGGTAACGCCTCAGTCGTTTCAGTTGCCAAACGAATAAATTCCGTCAAATCAACTTCAGTTGCAGCTTTAATCAGTGATGGAATTTCATCTTCGCCAATTCCAGCTGGATTTTGTTGCCATTGTTTAAATAAATAGCGCATTACATCGTCAAGGCTAAATTTAGACTGCTCACGAATTAATAAATCCAGACAAAGTGCGACTAAAGAACCTTTAACATAATAGCTCACGATACTATTCGGGCTATTCTCATCCTGACGATAGTATTTTATCCAACTGGTAAGGCTGCTGTTAGCTAGGGTTTGTTGTGTAACCCCGGCAAATTTATAAACATTATTCAAATTATCAGTTATAAAGCCAAGATATTTTTCCCGATCAATCACACCACTGCGATAGAGCACCAAATCATCATAGTAAGAAGTTACACCCTCAAACCACCATAGAAGTTTGGTGTAGTTCTCTTGCTCAAGATTATAAGGCGTAAAGACCTGTGGTTTAATCCGCTTAACATTCCAGGTATGAAAAAATTCATGGCTGATAAGACCAAGTAATTTGATATAATCTTCGTCATTTGAATGGTTAAGATTTGGCATTGCGTAATATGGTGCCATTAGCAAAGTTGAATTACGATGTTCCAAACCAGTATAAATTTCACCAGAGAGATTTAGGATAAAGCCATAACCCGAATAAGGAGCTACTCCACCAAAAAGTTTGATCTGATAGTCGCAGATTTTTTGCATATCGCGGATCATGCGCTCACGATCAAATGGAGGAATGGTTCCCGATAAAATCAGATAATGATTTACCCCAGCAACGCTAAATTCCAGTCGCTCAAAAGTTCCCAATTCAAATGGTGAATCAATTAATTCATCATAATTTTGTGCACTAAATACCTCATTAACATCGGCAGGTAATCCACAAGCGACTTGCCAATCAGTTGGTAAATCAACAAACTGTACTTGATGAATTTCATCTTCATAACCTGCAACACTAAGGCACAAACTAGTTGGATTAAAATAACCTCGTTTAGCATCTAAAAAAGCCGTGCGGATACCATATTCATAGGCATACACATTATAGCTAGCTTCAACTTGATCGCCTGCGGTAAGATCTTCCAGCAACCAGTTATTTTTATCAACTTGATGACTTATGATAGCTTGAGAATTACGCGTAGCGGTTAGTTTAATAATATTCTTACTAAATTCGCGCACCATATAGCTACCCGGAATCCAGACCGGAAGAGTCAACTGATGCGACTGCGCATGCGCTGTAAAGACTAATTTCACCAAATAGTGATGCGCTGCAGTTTGTGGTGTAATGATGTATTTGAATGCCATATGATTAATCCTTAATCGAGTTTTACTATTATACAATTTACCTGAATCACAAATAGCTGAGAAACACCTTAGCAAATTGCTTCTCAGGCTTCAAAAACTTGAATCTTTGTGAGTTTAATGAGAAATAACTTTACGAGTATTTTGATTACCAATAAGCAATACTTGCTCGACAATACCCATTTTATTACGCGACGCAAATTCGTCCCAAGTAATTTGCTGTTTGCCCTGTTTTCCAACCAGCACTACATCATCATCCAATTGTACTTTATTCTTAGGATCTTCATCAGTAATATCAACCACAACCATATTCATTGAGGTTTTGCCAATAACAGGGAATCTTTGCCCTCTAATTAACACTTCTGCGCTTTCTTTAAATGCATATTGTGGGAAACCAAAATCATAACCGACACGAAGAGTTGCAGTTATTGAAGGTTTGTCACTTCTCGTATACTGAAGGCTATCATAATTTATTGGTGAATGTGGCGGAACATTTCTTTCTATAATTGAAACCTTAGACTTAAACGATGTCATAACGGGTTTCAAAACATGATGAGGATCTTGGTAATCATCTAAATCTTCACCATACATTAACGATCCAGTACGAACCATGCCCAGTCTAGCCCAAGGAAATTTCGCCGCAGCCCCCGAATTAGCAATATGTTGGATTACATCGCTTTCTAAATGCAATTGCTTAACCGCAGACTCAAAAATCGCTAATTGCTCTTTGGTTGAGTCAGAATCAACAGGTGGTGCTTGGTAGTCTTTAGCTAGATGTGACATCACGCCAACCAATTTCAGGTGTGGTAATTGAATAATCTTCTTCATATCAGAAACATCTCTCACCCCCATACGCCCCATGGCAGTTTCAATATACAGATGTATTCCAATGGTAATATTTTTATGAAGCTTATTACTTAATTCAGCAGCAGTATTGGATAACATTTCAGCCTCTTCCACTGAACCAGCAACTTCTTCGACATTCCAATCATTCGTTATAGCCTCAATTAACTCCGGTTTAGTTACAGGAGCCAGTCGTATCAAGTGAATATTTTTCCCACTCGCTTTTATTTTTGGCGCAATTATTCTAAATTCACTGTTGTCAATTGCTGCAATATAATCTACATTGGCTTTAATAGTTTCATCAATCAAATTGGCAATCCCATGCCCATATGCATCAGATTTCATTACTGCACAGATTTTTACCTTTGGACCAACCATTTGCCGAATGTGTTTCAAATTACTTGCATATGCTTGTGGATCTATTTCTACGTAGTTAATTGGCTGTGATACAGTATTTGAAAGTGTTGCAGAAGCAGATATATTTTGTACGCTAAGATTTTGATCTGCAATTGCACCCGTAGATAAACCCAGTGTCAAAAATAAATTGAGTAATAACGTTTTTTTGTTCATAAATGCCAACTCCATAAAAAAGTTGTAGTATTGTATCACGACAATTATTCAATTATCCAATCATTTATATCGCAAACATATAACAAATATTCTAAATAAAACAATAAACCACAAGGCTCAAAGATAGTTAGAATTTCGCTACTAAATTTTCAAAAAACAACTATTTTGGTTTTAGGCTAGGAGTAAAGACTTCGAGGAGCGGAATGTACACGAAAGTACATGAGCACCGCACAAGGATTTACGACAAAGCATAAGACCAAAAGATGCTGGTTTTTAGTGAATGTTTATAAATTTATGAATCTGGGTACTTACCCGCCAATTATTTGCCAAAGCTTGCTCAATACACAATTTGGTTGGCATTTCTTTACAAGATAATGGCTGCAACCAAATCAACTGAGTATTAATCGTATATTGACTGAGTAATTGTTTAAGCTTAATTATATCAGCCATTTTACCGATAGGCATTTTAATTTCATTCGCGCGAGCAACATTTTCCGCCAAAATCTGCTTATGCCCAGGCATATCAATCTTGGGCGATAACGTTACCCATGTTTTGTCACTCAGGCGTAGAACTTCAGTTCCGCTGGTTTCAATCTGAGTTGTATAACCTTGAGCATGTAATTCTTCGGTGATGGAACCTAAATCATACATCGCTGGTTCGCCACCTGTAAACACAATATGACGACAGGCGGGATATTTTTTGATTTGAAGCATAATCTCATCGGCACTAAAATAAGCCCAGCTAGCTGAATGTTCAAAGGTTTTTGCTACAACTAATTGCGTACTTTGTTGTGTCGCAGGATTTAATTCCCAAGTATGTTTGGTATCACAAAAAGCACAGCCAACCGCGCAGCCCTGCATACGAATAAATACCGACGGCAACCCCGCAAAATTTGCTTCGCCCTGCAGACTATAAAAAATTTCGTTAATTGGATATTGCATAACTAGCACTACATTTAGAGGTTTCTTCCAGCGTTACTTCGCTGAGGGTTATAGGTAAATGCGCAAATAATTGTGGCCCAATGGTTTCCACTAAATAGCGAGCCAGATTTTCAGCAGTTGGATTATACGGGATACTCACCACGGATGAATCTAATTTAAGCAACTCCGTGAATAATGGGTCTTGATCCCATAAGATCATTTTATGATCCCAATTATCGTCTAGCCATTTACAAAGTAATTCTTTAATTACCGAAAAATCAATCACTCGCCCAAGGTTATCCAAATTCTCACTGCTACATTTAAGATGAAAAACATAGGAATGCCCATGAAGATTACGGCATTTACTTTCATGCTGATAAACGCGATGTCCGCAATGAATTTCGTGTTTCCGTACGACTTGATATTTACCCATTAGCTCTACTCGCGATAGTTAGTTGGATCAGTGATATTGGCTGCAATAAAAGCCTCTTTGCGCTGACGGCAAGTGCCACAAACACCGCAATGCTCTTCGAGACCATCATAACAACTCCACGTTTTGGCAAAGGGAACATTAAGCTCCGCCCCGCGACGAATGATATCGGTCTTGCTCCAATTTAAAAACGGCGCAGATAAATTTAAATCTTCGTGCCGACTATCAATAGTGCCCAAACGCAGGGATAGATTCATTGCCAAAAAATAATCTGGACGACAATCCGCATAGACATAGTTATCACCCTTATGCGGTCCAAAGGCTAAAATTTCAGCATTCTGCGCGCAAGCAATCGTCCATGCTAAAGATAGCATCATGGTATTACGATTTGGCACTACGGTCACCAGCATATTTTCACGGGCATACTCTTGTTTGGGATTAGCCAAATCTGGGTTAACTAAGCTTGATTGTTGTAAAAACTGGTGCATAAAAGACAGATTGATTATATGATGAGGTGCATTCAGCTCTTTAGCAATAAATGCCGCACTTTGCAATTCTTTGATATGTTTTTGCCCATAGTCAAAAGACACACAGATTAAATCATAGCCCTCACTTGCTAAATGATAGGACAATGTTGAGCTATCTAAACCACCTGAGAGAATTACTACCGCTTTCTTTTTCATTTTATTGCCTTATCAAGCGTAAATTAGGATAACTAGTTAATGGCTGACTCGCACGAATCGGATTAATATCCAAACCACCACGACGAGTAAAGCGCGCCATAACCGTTAGTTCATCTGGTGCACAAAATTTACTGATGTCATTAAAAATGCGCTCAACGCATTGCTCATGAAATTCGTTGTGATTACGAAAAGAAATTATATATCTAAGCAATGCCTCACGATCAATTTGCGCGCCTTGATACTCAATCATTAGCGTTGCCCAATCTGGTTGAAAAGTCACCAAACAGTTGGATTTTAACAAATTAGAATAAAGTTTTTCTTTCACCTGTTTATTTGGGTTAGCGGTAAGCAGTTGCGGATTAACCGTATAATCTGCAATCACAATATCCAAATCATCTAGACATTCCCCTGCAGGTTCGCTAATCGCGTATCCAGCATAATTTAGTTCATGCAATTCCACTTTAACCTGTGCATTAGCAGCTTGCGATAAATCTTTAGTTATAATCTCCACCAACTCTTCTTTACTAGCGAATTTATGATTATTAAAACTATTGAAATAGAGCTTCATCGATTTAGATTCGATAATATTAGCACTAGTTGCTGGAATATACATTACCGCGCAAGCAACCATCGGTTTACCCTTAGGATTTAACCATGATACTTCGTAGTGATTCCAGATATCAATACCATAAAAAGGTAAATTATTTTCATCAATTCCGATTTCATCACGTTTGATTTTACGTGCAATCGGAAATAATAATTCGGGAGTATATTCGCTAATATAAGCTGATTTCTGACCCAATGCTGAATTTTGAATATTCATATTGTATTTCCTAACTAATACTCGTAGTATTTGATTTTTGGACGCGAAGGATTGATAAAAAAAGACGACGCAGTGTAGCTAGAACTACATAAGGAGTCTTTTTTGAAATCCGACAAAGTACAAGATTCAAAGACGATGAGTATTTATTAAATTGCGAAACTCTTGTTTCATCTCTGGTTCATTAAATCTACCACCAAATTTATAGGTGATATTTTCAACGTTTTGATCATTCACTCCGCGCATGGTTATACAATGATGGCTTGCTTTAATCAATAACGCAATATCTTCAGTTTGTAAAATATACGCCAAAGCATGAAAAATTTGTAAAGTTGCGCGCTCTTGTACTTGCGGACGACGAGCGAAAAAATTCACCACGCGATTAATTTTGCTCAATCCAATCACATTATCTTTTGGAATATACGCAATAAATGCTTCACCGCTGATAGTTACTAAATGATGTTCGCAGGTTGATTTAAAAGAAATATTTTTTGAGATTACAGGCTCTTGGTAACCATACTGATTGTGGTTAAAAGTTATCTTGGGAAAATTATTATAGTTCAAACCATAAAATAGTTCATTGACAAAAAATCTTGCCACACGCTCTGGTGTTTTTTGAATCGAATCATCATCCGGTATAATCCCTAAGCCCTTAATCAAATCTTTGATACTTTGAGTAACCAACAGAGAATCCATCGGTGCTTTAATCGGATTATCAATCCCAAGACTTTGTAAGTGCTCCGCTACTTTGTGTCCTAAAATCGGATCTTTATCATAGTTATTCATTACTGCCCTTTGCTTTTATACGGGGATTATTTTAACAAATAACTTACGCCGTAAAAGATGTATTAATGGTAAGCTCAAAATCACCATCCACATTTTACCGATAATCTGCCCCTCCAGGAACATCAGGCTATGAAAAGCCAGATGTAAAAAGACTAGCGAATCAATCAACAAGCCAACGCTTGCAGAGATAAATACCGCCAAAATCCAGTTATAACGCTGGAGAATACTATAAATTAGGGTATCACTTAATTCTGACAAAAGGTAAGCGGAACAAGCTGCAACAGCTAATTCTGGCGCAACATAAAAATAGCTAAGAAGCGTACCCAAAATAACCGCAATCAATGACAAATACAGACCAGCCAAGCGCTGCAAAACATCACGCAAAACAAATGCCAGCCCAGCAAACAGCACGCCAGATGGCGCGTAAATAACTGGTGCAAACCACACCGGAATAAGGCATGGTTCATTAGGTGGACACTTAGTTCCGAAGTGTAGCAAGGTATAGGCTGCTAGTGGCATCATAGCTAGAAATAAAATAAAAAAAATGATAGTGAGGAGTGTTTTTCTTGACATAGCTATATATTTTTAATTCTGAGTTAATTAGTTATTTGGAGCGTTATTATAACAAAATCAACTAGCTATGATGAATCTCAATCGCTTCAAGCGCAGCATTGGTAGTAAGCTAAAGTAAACTTGAAATGTCAGAGCATGTCTGATTTGAATATGTGAGTACGTTCAGATTTATTTTCAATGAACTCTCCCCGCCGCAGAGCAGTGGGGAATTTACCCTATAAGATTAACATTAATTTAAATAAAATCAGATAAAAGCACAAAATTTATAACACTTTCCACACCCTACTTTTCTCACACAACTTTAACTATTTGCAACTTAAATCAAGCTATAGCTATTAGGTTGACGCTGATGTTGATGGTGATGGTACTGGAGAATAATCTCTACTTACAATACCATTACCCTCACTATTGAAAGAAAAACCCGTGGAAATTTCACTTCCAACATCATTAACATTTAATTTACTACAGTTTTCTCCATTGACAGTACATTTCCACGACTCATCATAACCATTAAGTACAAATATTCCATTTTTTGTCAGTGAAACTGACCTTACTCCCTTACTAAAAGTATCATTAGCATAACCAGTAAATTTGTCTTGCCTATATATTGCCAGCCCTATACCATTGTTAGATACTCCAACAACGCCATCCCCATTATCATTGAAAGAAACACTTATAGGTTTATTATTGTTATAAAAGTCTAATTTTTTACAACTTATCCCATTTGTATCACACTTCCATAATTCTGAATACCCATTAATTACATATACACCACTCTTTGTTAGTGAAACTGACCTTACTCCAGTAATAAAAGGATCATTGGCAAAGTTCACAAATTTATTTTGCTTATAGATTGCTAGACCACTATTATCACGTACACCAACAACTCCATCTCCATCACTATTAAATGATACCGATACTGGTGTATAATTTTTAAACGTATCAATTACCTGACAGTTTAAACCATAAATGTCACATTGCATGAGATTAGTATTTTTATCATCCTTATTTAGGGTGTATATAGCATTCTCAGTTATTGAGGTTGCAACTATATCACGCTGAGAAGACATCACAGGGTTAGGTAACCGTTGATTGTTTGAATATATCCATGCATCTGCATTAACTATTTTAGCTAATAAAACTATCATTGATAAAAGTAATGTTTTTTTCATAAAATATTTTGCCCTAAAAGTTAAAAGAGTCAAGATTATAGCTTTTTATGGCTCCAATCCGCTATCACCAAAATTGGTGATAGCGGATTGGAG
>ERZ650304.822-NODE-822-length-13710-cov-18.040132_pt1 | contig 13710 bp, 11 predicted proteins | sample MGYA00376240_ERZ650304 | MGnify/ENA primary metagenome ERZ650304 (study PRJEB26733, sample SAMN07839271) | wastewater metagenome | biome: small river; feature: stream; material: water | place: USA: North Carolina | collected 2016-03-01 ...
ACTACCGCCAGAAGCTCGACGGCCGGCTGTCGGTGGAGGCCATGCGCACCCAGGCCCTGCAGCTAATTGACCAGTTCGGCGCGGTGTAAGCCATGACCCTGGCTGAGCTGATTTCCCGCTACCGGACCCTGGCCAATGACAGGGCGGAGCCGTTTTTCGTCAGCAATGACGAGGTGCGGGACTTTCTGAACGAGGCTGAAACCCAGGCCTGCATCCGCGGCCGATTGATACATGCGGCGGACGACGCCGAGGTGTGCGACTTGGCGGTGAGTGCAGGTCGGGCGCAATACGACTTTCACCCAGGCCTGGTCGAGATCGACAACTGCTGCTTTCGCGAAGATGGCGCAGCGCGCCGGGGCCCGCCGATTGAGTTCCACTCGCAAGAGTGGCTTGACGACTGCGTTCAAGACTGGCGCGACAAGTCTGGGGCGCCCAGGTACGCAATCCTGAACGACACCTCCATTCGTCTCGTGCCTCGCCCGTCTGTGGGCGGGCTGCTGATTTTTGAGGGATACCGGGCGCCCAAGCGCCCCATGTCAAAGACCACGGACAGCCCTGAGATCGCCCGTCACCACCATGAGCACCTTGTCCAGTGGGTGCTCTTCCGGGCTTTCAGCATCCCCGATTCCGAGTTTATCGATCCGTCGCGTGCGGCTGCAGCGGAGGCCGCCTTTACGGCTTATTTCGGCCCGCTGCCGGATGCCGACCTGCGCCGGCTCACGCGCGAGGACTTCCCCCACGTCACGCAGAGCTTCATGCCGTAATGCGCACCACCAAGGAGATTTGAAAGATGGCTAATACCCTCTACGACTACGCGCGCCAGCGCTTCCTGGAAGGCCAGCTTAACTGGCTGACCGATACCATCAAGGTCTATCTGGTTGATACCGGTGCCTACACGCCGCAGACGGCCATCCACCAGTATCTGGCGGACATTCCGCTGTCGGCCCGGATTGCTGGCCCGGTGACGCTCACCAGCAAATCCACCACGGGCGGCGCTGCGGATGCTGCGGACTGCACGTTCACCAGCGTTTCCGGCGCCACCATCGAGGCCATTGTGATCTACAAGGACACGGGCTCCGAGGCTACCAGCCCGGTGATTGCCTATATCGACACGGCAACCGGCCTGCCGATCACGCCCAACGGCGGTGACATCATCGTTACCTGGGACAACGGGACGAACAAGATTTTCAAGGTGTAAGCCATGCCTGCAACCCTGGTGATTGGCGCCATCGGAATCCAGTCGGCAGACATCCTGCCGTCGTCGGATCGGATCAACTGGAGCCGGCTGCTTTCGCTGCCGGCCTTCCAGCTGTTCGCATCTGAGCGCGGCGGCCCTGCTCCGGGGGCCCCGCTGAGCGAGTGGCTGGCCATTGCGGCGCGGGATGCCGGTTCCGCAGAAAAGGTGCTGGACGATTACCGCCAGTGGCATGCCGCGAAGGGGATCTGGCCGAACGAGACGCCGATGGGTGATCTGCTGTGAACAAAGTCACATGGGGCGCGCTGAACGCCAAGAACGACACGGCAGAAAACCTGAAGGCCTGGATTCAGGCGCTGCACAACAATCTGATTTCGGCCGGGTTGGTGCAGACGGCTGACACCGGGCAGTTGAGCATTTCAGGGATCTCGGCCGTGCTCTCGGCCGGCTCATACCTTGCGCCGCTGATCTATCGCTTCGATGACTCACTGGCAGGAGGCAGCCCCGTCATCATCAAACTGCGGGCGTATGCCGGCTATTTCAGCACTGATCCCCCTCGGGGGAATGTGGCCATTAGCGTTGGAACCGGTACCGACGGAGCGGGAAATCTAACGGGCCCGAACACCGGGGAGTTCAACTTCTACAACAGCTCCGGCGGAAATGGCGCCACGTTTGCGACGGCGGACACGCAGAGTTACGCCATGCACAGCGAGGGCCGCTTTGCGCTTTGCCTTGGCGTCGGCGCCTACGCGAGCACGTACAACGGGTTTTGTATGGCGTTCCTGGATGTCGCGCGGACGGCTTCGGGGCTGGCCATTGCGCGTAACCCGGCGGCGTACAACAGCAACACCGTCGTGGCGCCTTCCTCAATGCGCATTCAGAAAGGCTATCTGCACAGCGTGATGGGCGCATGGCGTCAGGATCTCAGCTACTGGGCCGGTGGTTCCGACGCGGCAACATCGAGTGGGGCCGTGCAGATGCAGCGCACTTATCGGCTCACGCCGAGTATTCAGCCCGATCCGGCGCTGGCGCTCTACTGGGCGCCGAACGTGACCGCTGGTGATCAGTTCGACCTGTCGGTGGATGGCGTGACGCGCAACTACATCGCTCTGGGCGGCGGGACGGGGTTGATCGCCGACCCCATCACCAACGCTAACCCGCCCGGCATTGCCCTGCTTTGGGATGATCTGTGACCACCTACGTTCTGGGCCCAGAAGGAAGCCACGCGATCAGCCCGGGAATCTCGCCGGTCGCGGTTGCGCCAATGCGTCACCGGATCAGGCCCGGTGCGGGATACCTGGCCGGGAATGACCCGGGCGGTTTGACCACGGTCGAGAACGTGCCGGTTTCCGCAACCGTCCGCGTGCTGCTGAGAACGGCCGGCGGCCACCCTGGTGACGGCGTGCTGGTGGCGCAGGTGCAGTCGGCGTCCGATGGAACGTGGATGGTGACCGGGCTCGATCCGGCGCTCAAGTACGACGTGGTGGGGCGCTATGCGGGGCGCAATGACGTGATTGCCGCCAACGTGTCGCCCCTGACTTGATGCGCCGCCATGCCTTACACCCCCCCGTCCGGTAATGTCGTTGCGCTGAACTTCGGGCCGCCCTACACCCCGCCAAACGGCGGGGTTGTTGCTCTTGAGTTTGCCCCACCGAGCGGCGCAGAGCAGGTGGTGGTGACGCTGGGGTTCAACAGCGCAGCGTTTGGGCCGGGGGTTGTCTGGAACTGGGATACGCCGGTATCTCCGCCTGGCATTGCCGCGCCATCGTCCGGCGGCGCCGCGGCCGTCTGGAACTGGCAGACCTTTGTCCACATCTCCGGATTCAGTGCGCAGGCCTTCGGTGCGCCGTGGGTGGCGGAAGGCACGCGGTACATCCTGACTGCAGGCATCGCGCCGCCGGCCGTTGGGCAGCCAACGGCCATCAATCGCAATCGCTACATCCTGGCCGGTGGAATACCGGCGCCGTCGCTGGTCGGCCAGGCTCATACAGTTGGGTATTTCGGCAGGGACATCAAGCCAGGTGGCCTGCTGGCGTCTCTGTTTGGTGTTGCGACTGCGACCCATGGCGTGCGTCTCGTGTCTCCTGGCGGCGTGCCTGCGCCTGAGGCAGGGGTAGCCTGGGCCAGCCTGAGCCCCCGAGTGATCGAACCCGAAGGCCTTGGATCTGACCTTGTGGGCAGGCCAGCGGTCGGAGGGTCGCAATCCATCCAGCCGGCCGGATTTGATGCGTCGCGGTTTGGTGAGCGCATCATCCCCGAGTCGCAGACAATCTATGTTCAGGGCTTTCGCGAGCAGTGGGGCTCTGCCCGCGCATTCAATTGGCTCACCCGGGTGTCGCCGCCGGGGTTCCATTCGACAGGGCAGGAGCACTACCGCTACGGCCGGGCCGAGGCCTACAACCTGCGGCAGTACATCGCCCAGGTCTATGACCCGAACGACGGCCTGAACCCGCCGGGGTGGTCGCAATGGACGGCGATTGAGAACCGAAACAGGGTGGTGGGCGCGGTGGGGTCTGCCATGGGGCGATTCGGGCGCGCAGAGGTGGCGAACAACGCCCGCCTGATCGTTCCATCTGGCGTCCCGGCGGCCGATGGTCTGGTGTCTGAATACGAGCGTCGCGGTTTGGTTAGCCACTTCGTCAGGACTGTCGGCGCAGATGGCATTGAGCCTGTTCCGATCTCGACCTGGGGTGTGGTCCATAACGCCGCCCGTGTCCTGGGTGCTGTGGGTGAGGATCTCTCGCTGCACGGAAGCGCGTCCATCGAGAACACCCGGCGCTACTTTGACCGAATTGGAGGCATTGCGCCGGCGGCGCCTGGCGCCCCCTTTGTGGCCTTTGCGGTGCGCACGCTGAGCTTTGAGGCTCGGTATGGGATTGCTCCGCCAAGCATCCCGCTTCCGGAAGTGAAGCTGCGCACCCGGTACGTGTCGGCCATTGGTCAGGCTCATGACCGGGTGGGCATGCCTGACCTGTCGATCCACCGGAACATCATCGGGCCAGGGTGGGCGCACCGCGACTTGATGGGATCGCCCACGCTGCGCAAGGTAACGCCCGAGATTGAGGTATTCGGTGCGTGCGCGGAGCTGTTCGGAGATGCTAGGGTCCGGCTTCAGTTTCGGCGCGTAGAGGCTGCAGGCGGCGACATGGCCATCATTCCAAGGCCGCGCATCTCGGACACCCGGCAGCAGATTGAGGTGTCAGGGACCAACTACTTGCGGGTCTCGGACAAGCTGCGCCTTACCCGGGTGGGCGGACTGCCAGACCCTCCGCGCAAGATCTCACCGGATGGCATTGCGCCTCCGTTCCTGGCGGTAGGCCAGCCAACGATCAACGAGCAGCGCATCCTCCCTGAGGGCATCTACCTGGCGCAGCAGTTCGGCACCTGCACGCTCCGCACGCCATCGGCCATTGCGCAGGGCTTCAACGCGACGGAGATCGGTGTGCACTCGGTCTCCATGCGCAATCGACGCATTGAGCTGGATGGCATCGATGCAACGATAGCGGTCGGGCGGCCCACCTTGAGCCCGCACACCATCTGGGCGGTGGTGGAGGCTCCGGAGCAGGCTAAGGAGAACCATGGCGCCACCAGTCTGCACTATGTTGGGGAGGAGACGGACCCGGCAAACCCGCTGCTGAGATACCCGCCGGGCGCCCGGTTTGGGAGGCCGGGCGTTGGGCATCGTGTGCGCTTCATCTTGCCGAAGTGGCCGAACGTTGATGACGAAGACCGATTCGGAGGCGCCGACGTTACCTATCGCACGCAGACGATTGCACCGGATGGATTCAGGCCGTTCCGAATGGGCTGGGTGCGCGTCGGTGATGGCTCGCAGGATGTGGTGCAGTACGGCAGTCATGACTCCGCCGAGATGGGTTCGCCTGCGGTGCTGAGTGCGCCTTACCTGGGGCCGCAGACCATCCAGCCAGCCGGGATTTCGCCCATGTCTATCACCGGGCCGTGGGTGTCGAACTTCATTCGGTCTCTTGATGGCATAGGCGGCTTTGAGGCCACCCAGATGGGTGCGTCCGGCGAGGATTCGCCCTACCAATGGAAGCGGCTGCATGTGGGCAGGCCGATGCCGACCATCCCGGCCGGGTTCAATGCCGAGGCCTTTGGTGCGACATGGGTTTCCCTACGTGTGCGAGAGCTGACGGTCCCGGGCTTTGATGCCTTCTCCAGTGAGTACAGCCCGATTTCGTTCCGGGAGCGCATGACGGTACGCAGAGGGGCTGGAGGCGGTGGGGGTGGCACCCGTCCTCCGGCCCGTGCGCTACTGCCGTTTTCAATCGTGCCGCCCGCATCCTCTGGGGTGCCGAACATCTGGCCTGGCGCGCAGTACATCCGGCCCGATGGCAACGCGGATCAGTTCCGCAAAGGAGCCTTCTGATGGATACCAATTTGCTGCCGCTGGGCGGCATGAACACCGTTTCTGACGACGATGCGCTGCAGGTGGGTGGCGATGCGCCGCGCCTCTACGTGCGCGATGCGGTGAACTTCGAGATCACGGAAACAGGCCGCGCAAGACTCAGGGCCGGCGTGCGGAAGGTGACGACGACACCCTATCGGTGGATCTGGCAAAGCCCTTTGCACGGTGACGTGTTCGGTGTGCTGGGCGAACAGTGGGTGCGCATCGACCCGACGACCTGGACGCACGAAGCGCTTGCCGTCATTGGGGCAGGGCCGGCGTTTCATGAGGTGGTGAACGCGTCTGTTGTGGTGGCCGGGGCCGCAGGGCTGTTCGTGTTTGACGGCAGCCGCGCCCGTCGGCTGACACTGGATTCGCCGGCGCCGCCTATGGTGGTGGGGAGCGGAAGCGGATCTCTCCCAGGCGGAACCTATGGCGTTGCAGTGGCCTGGTTGCGCGGGCAGCAAGAGTCGCCGCTTTCGGCCGTGGCCTTTACTGATGTGGGTGATGGCGGGCAGATTCAGGTGACGTTCCCCTTGTGCCTGGACGCGACGGTCACCGGTTTGAGGATGTACCTCACGCGCCAGAACGGAGGGGAGCTGACTGCGGCGGGTGACTTTGCTGTTCCGTCGCCGTCGATTGACCTCCCGGCGCTGCCTGATCCTGGCCGGCCGGCACAGTTTCGACACCTTTCTCCCATGCCGTCCGGCGCGTTCCTGAGGTACTGGCGCGGCCGGCTGCTGACGGCGCGCGCCAATGTGCTGCGCTGGTCGGAGTCGCTTGCTTTTCACTTGCACGATGAGCGACACGGCTTCTTGCTGATGCCGCAGCGGATCACCTTTGTTGAGCCGGTGGATGGAGGGATCTGGGTTGGTCAGGCTGACCACGTGGCATTCATTCAAGGGGTGAGCCCGGACGGATTCGATATTCGCAGGGTGTCGGTGAAACCGCCGATTCCAGGCAGTTCACTGAGGCTGTCTGCAGAGGCTGCGGGAGAGCTTGGGCAGGGTGGCGCGCCCGCCGTGGCTTGGTTGGCGGAAAACGGATATGTGATCGGGACCAGCAGCGGCGCTGCGGTGGAGATGCATGGGAAGGTACTGCGCGGCGTTTCTGGCTTGTGGGGTTATTCGATTTTGCGCGGGATTCGTATGCTCACAGCCGTCTCAACATGACTCCGGGAGCACTACCATGAACCTGCAACACGAACTTGCCGCCGACCTGGCCCGCGAGCGCTTCGACATCACCGACGACGGTATCTACTTTCCGCGCCAGAGCATTCTGGCTGCGGGCGAGTATTTCGACCGGATCAACGGCGGCGAGTGGGTGCGCACGCCCAACCTGCTGCCTACCGAGGGCCTGGCTCACCTGCTGAATGTGGCGCTTGGCTCCACGGCCAAGCCTGCCGGCTACTTCCTGGCGCTGTTCTCCGGGGCGGCGTCCCCGGCGGCCAACTGGACAGCTGCAAGCTTTGCTGCCGCCGCTTCCGAAATCGTGAGCCTCACTGAAGGCTATACCTCGGCGACCCGCCCGGCCTGGACGCCGGCAAACACCGCCACGGGGGCTATCGACAACCTGGGCGCCGTGGCCTCTGTGACCATTGCCACGGCCAGCCAGCTCAACGTGACGGGCGCCGCCATGCTGACCACGAATTCCCGTGGTGGCACGACCGGTGCACTGGTGTCGGCTACCAAGTACGCCGCTGCCCGGGTGTTTCAGAATGGCGACACCTACGACATCGGCTATCGGGTCAGCCTGACCGTTTAACCTGATGTACGCGCCCCGCCCGTATGGGCGATTCGCGGACAGTGCTGAGCTTTCGCCGGATGATGCGCGAGCGGTTGAATGGCTCGCGCGATCCGTCACGAACATCAAGCAAACGTCCGGCCTGGACAGCCTCAAGCGGGTGATCGATCTGCCCGGAGGAGGCACTGCCGAGGCCGTGGACATGGGCGGGACGTTCCGGATCTACATCACCACCCGCTCCGGCAACAAGGAAAGCACGGACAGCCGGGAAAGCGGATCCATCCCGATGCTGTTCTCAGGCGCCGTCACGATGGCGCGCGTGAAGGAGGGCGAGGGGGTTGGGGTTCGACTGACCGAACAGACCCGGCGGCGCATTGCCGGGTACCCGACCGACCCTTCCGCCGCCCTTCCGCCCAAGGACGTGACGCTGCAGCGTTTTCGGATCGAGTACCCGGGTCGGTTTGCCTATTTCGCATCCGCCATTGGCGCGGAGTACATGCACACCCAGTTCGAGCGGCTGCGGCCGACGTGGTGGAGCGGGGCCATGTCCAGCGTGGTGCAGATTGTTTCCGGATATGGCCGACAGGACTTGGCAGCGCTGCCGAACAACGCCGTCGAGCGGGCGAAGATGCCGGTATCTGCGGGGCTGGCAGCCACGCTGCAGAAAAGCGCCGAGACAGGGCTCCTGCCGGCCTATGCCGGCACCCCGGACCGGCAAGGCTGGATCAACTACGACTACCGGTTCTCGCGCAGCCATGGGGTCGGCTTCGATTCGGACGGGGATCCGTGGCTTCTTCAGGTGAGCCCGCGCGGTGTGTTTGCCATGCCGCTTCCGATGATTCCGGCTTCGACGACCCCGGCGTTTCGGGCCTTTGTTGAGAGCAAGGATGACGCGGAGCTGCTGGCGATCCTGGATAAGTTCGGGGGCATGCCATCCGGAGAGAGCTTTCCAGAGAAGGAAAACGAGTTTGAGGCTTGGCGCCGCGCTGGGGCGATTGTGCGGGTGTGCGACGCCGGGGATTTCTACTCGCATATGGCTTACTACCCGGCCTGCGGCTGGTCGTTCAACAGCAGGGGAACCGAAGCCTTCAACACCTGCTACAACCTGGCAAATTCTGGCCTGATGCAGGGCTACGCCTACAAGCTCAGCATTCGATTGACACCGGCCGAGAACCGTGGGCGCGTGAAGCCGAACTTTGCCGCTGATGCGTCGCTGACGGGGCCGCAGGTGGCGCTGATCAACACCTATCTGTCGTCGCTCTATGAGGTGCTGGGCGAGAACGGCGCGCGCGAGCTTGCCATCAAGTACAAGCTGGCCAGGCAAAGCGCCGCCGACCTGATGATGATGATTGGCGCCGGGCGCCCAGGTCGGGCAGACGTGGATTACTGGGACAACCTGGAGATGCCTCCTATTGCTGCGCACGGAGGGAGCCTTCGGCGCGTGGCAGCGGGGCCCATCTACTACCCGGACAAGAACCCGGAATCCATGGGGCACCTCAAGTTCCCGTCTCTGGATGGGAAGGGGTGTGTGTCGTTTCCGCTGGCGTCCCCCGACTACAACGGGCCGGCGGTGAAGTCGGACACGGTTATGTTTGGCTGCTACGTGGCCGATGAGCTCAAGGTGCTGAAGTACTTCTTCGACCCGCGCAAGTTCCGCATGGAGACGACCGGAAACTTCGAAGACGTGATGATCGTCGGGGCTTGGGAGAAAACCACAACCATCGGCGAAAGCGTACTGACCGGGCTGTTCTACACCTCAGACTTTGACGACCGCCAGGAGTCGCCGCCGACGGTTATTCACACGACGCTGAAGGGGATGGACCTGGGGTTTGGTGGGCCGACATTCCGGTCGCCCGCCACGCCGCTGCGGGTGGGCGATGTGTACCGGTTTCGCTACTACGCGCACCACACGCAGGAGACGACCACCGAGGGGTTCGGCAATTACGTTGCGGCGCTCGTGCCTGTGTTTGAACGGGACGCCATGCTCTACGCCTACAAGGAGGCGTTCTCGGCGCGGACGCTGAGCACGAAGGGCGAGCTGCACGGGATGAAAGACCCGAATTCATACCAGGTATGGACCCACGACAACATTTTCCACTGGGTTGATTCGACGGCATCGCAGAACCAGTACATCGGGAAGTACCCGGAGAACGGCCTGCCCGTGTGGATGGACACCCACCTGTATGAGCCGACCGAGTATTCCGACTACGCAGACGAGGGGAACTGGTGGGGGTTTTCTGGCCTTCAGGATGTGACCTACCTTTTCGGGCACTACACCCAGCGTCAATCCAACTATACGGCGCTGGGGTTTCGGTGGGGCGGAGAAGTGCCCGGCTTCCAGCCTTACGAGACGCAGACCGTTGTTGCTGGACGGGAGTCCGGAAAGCTGAGCGTAAGCATTGCCTCTGCGACAGCAGATCGGGTGCATGAGAACGAACCGCATCCGTGGTTCTTCGGTTTCTCACCACAGCTCGGCAGCTTTTTTTACCGGGATGCGTGCCGGGTGGCGTTTGGCTCTGCCGAGTACTCAAGCATTTCTGAGGCGAGGCCGGATGGAACCCGCTTCCGCTGGGGGGCGTCGGATCTGGCCAGCCCGACCGAGGGGCGATTTTTCATCGGAGTGATCAATGAGTAGCTATCGGGACGATTCCGTCGACACCGCGATTGCGGGCGACTCGACATGGGCGGGCCTTTCCTCGCTGGTGACGGAGGTCGCGCTGGCATCAAGTGCGCTGATGTTTGCCCTGGGGGTTCTGCATTCCGATGCTGCGATGGCATCGGATCAGGTGCTGGATAGTCGATCCACGCTGTCGGTCGACTCTGTTGCTGCGAACGATCAGGTGCTGGATGCGCTGCATGCGTTCAACCTGGCAAAGGACTCTGCCCGCGCAGTTGATTCGGAGCGCGGAACGGTGTTCTGGCTGCACGCCGACTCCGCCCAGGCGGAGGACTTGGTGCGGCATGGGCTGCGCGCTCTCACGACGGATGCGGCGCAGGCGTCCGACCAGCCCGTCGCGACGCGCCGCAGCACCTCGACGGTGACCGATACCGCCCGCGCGACCGACGCCGAGATCCGGAAGGTGGCGGACCTTGCCGAGGATTCAGCTCTGGTGTCGGGTTCTACGCTTGATTTGCTGCGTGCCAGGGTTCTGATCGCTGACGCTGCAGCGGTGGTGGATAGCGTGATGGATAGCGCCTCGGCCTCGTCTGAGGTGCCGGTTTCGTCCGCGGCGGCAACAAGTCAGACCTGGGGTGTGCTGCACGCCGTGGATCTGGTCACGGATGTGGCAGTAGCTGATGGCGCTCCGGTGGGCGGGGGCCTGATCGGTCAAGCATGGACAGCTCACGCAGCCCACTGGGCCGTGAGCCGCTTCGAGCCCTACGCCTTCTACACCCTGGCGATGATCAATGGGGTCGCCTACGGGGTGGCTGACGATGGGGTGTATGCCCTGGATGGTGGGCTGGGCGATGTGGAGGGCCGCATCACCACCGGGAAGGTGGATGTGAGCGACGGCCCCCTTGTTCATCCCCTCCAGGCTTTTCTGGAGTACGAGCTCGACGGAACGGCGGAGATGGCGGTAACCACGACGCAGAGCGGCGACCCGCACACCTACACCTATGCACTTCAGCCGGAGCGGTCTGGGAGCCTGACCAATGGCCGCTTTGTGTTCGGTCGCGGGCTGCGCGGGCGGCACTTTGCGTTCGAGCTTCGCGTCACCGGTGCGCAGGCCTACATCAACGATCTGCGCATCAACTCCGCGCCGACGAAGAGGAGAATTTGAATGTCCATGATCATGCCTTCGCCTGACGGCATCCTTGACCAAGCTGTCAGCATCGTCACCCAGAAGATCCTGTCTCTGGACAACATGGCGGTGCGCTATGGCAGCCAGCTAAGTTCAGCCCTGGCTGACATCGCTGGCGTACAGGTGCCGTCTGTTCCCGCTCCGTCGCGGCTTAGCCCGCCCGATGCCATCCCGCCCAGCGTGCCGCTTGGCGCCATGCCGACCTTTTCTGCGCCGCCGATGAACATCCCGGAAATCCCCGGAGAGTTGAACATCGACTACCTGCTGGCCGATCTCGACATCGGGGAGATGGACGCCATCCCGGCGGCGCCGGCGATGATCGCCGTGAATATCCCCGAGGCGCCGGGCATGGCCAGCATTGCCGTTCCGGAGCGGCCGTCGGTGAATACGGAGATTGTTATCCCGGACGCGCCGGCCATTGAGATGCCCAGTATGGAGGTGCTTGAGCAGATCAACCTTCCGGCTTTCTCGTTTCCGGAGCTGCCGAGCTTTGACGCCACGCCACCAAGCACGGCCGGGATCACGGTGCCGAACGTGTTCATCAACTGGGTGGAGCCGGAGTACCGGTCAGAGGTGCTTGATGACCTGGTGGCGCGCGTTCGCTCCATGATGGCCGGCGGCACCGGCCTGCCGGCGCCGATTGAGGATGCGCTGTTCTCGCGCGCCCGGGAGCGGCAGGGCGCCGAAACGACACGGGCTGTTCAAGAGGCGACGGATACCTGGGCATCGCGCGGGTTCTCAATGCCGCCGGGCATGCTGGCCAAGCAGGTGGACGTGGCGCGAGAAGAGGGCCGGCTGCGGGCGGCCGATCTGAACCGCGACATCCTGATTGAAGCCGCAAAGTGGGAGATCGAAAGCATCCGCTTTGCCGTGCAACAAGGCATGGCCCTGGAGCAGCTGACCCAGAACCTATACGAGAACATGGCCAAGCGGCTGTTTGAGGCTGCGCGCTTTCAGGCCGAAGCACAGATCAGTGTGTTCAATGCTCAGGTGGGTTTGTTCAATGCGCAGAATGCCGCGTTCCAGACGCTGGCCACGGTGTATCGCACCAAGCTGGATGCGGCGCTATCGAAGTTGACTGCCTACAAGACAGCCGTCGAAGGGCAGGTGGCGCTGGGGCAGATCAATCAGCAGCGTGTGGATGTGTTCAAGGCCAAGCTCGCCGCGGTGCAGTCGAACGTGGAGGTGTACAAGGCGCTGATGCAGGGGGCGTCGGTGCGCGCCGAGACTGTGAAAAACCAGTTCGACGCCTACCGTGCAGACGTGCAGGCGTACGCTGAACAGATCGGCGCGGAGAAAGTGAAGTTCGACGCCTACGCCGCGCAGGTAAAGGGTGAGGAAGCAAAGGCCGGGGTGATGGAGAGCCAGGCCCGCGCCTATGCGTCGACAATCCAGGCAGTGGCCAACAAGGCTGACGTGAAGGTGAAGGGCGCCCAGATCAAGATGGAGGCGGCGCGCACGAAGGTGTCGAAGTTCCTGGCCGACGTGGATTCCTTCAAGGCGCTGCTGTCGGCCAATCTGGGCAATGTGCAGTACGCCACCACCGCCTTTCAGGCGCAGGTGGATGCGTGGCGAGCCCAGGCGAGCGCAAACGTGGCGGATGCGGAAATGCAAAGCCGCTTTGCCGACATGAACACGCGCACCAATATCGCTTACGCCGAAATGCAGATCACCGAATACCAGGCGAAGATGCAGAACGCGGTGCAGCAGGCACAGGTCGCCCTGGAAGCGGCCAAGGCCATCGGCCAATACACGGCGCAGCTTGCTGCCGGCGCCATGTCGGCGGCCCACGTGAGTGCCAGCGTGTCGGGCAGCGGCAGCGCGAGCAGCTCGCAAAGCCAATCGCAGAGCGAATCGACCAGCCACAACTACTACTACTGACAACCCATGTAGGGGTTGGATGCGCAGGGGCTCCGGCGAAGAATCGACGCCAGCGATTCAACGGGGAGCCCCCATGTACGGATTCAAGAAAGGCGCAGGCAAGGCCGAGCGCAAGAGCTTCGCCAACGGCGGCGCGGTCGATGACGGTGCCAAAGCCACCGCGGCTTCCCGCGGCTCTGGCATGGTGCGCGGCCCGGGCACGGGCACGTCGGATGATGTGAAGGACGCCGTGCCGCCGGGCACCTACATCATGCCGGCGGACAGCACGCAGCAGATCGGCCCCGAAGCGCTGGGCGCGGCCGGGTTTCGCCCTGGCAGCAAGCCCAAGGCGCCGAACATTCCGGGGATAGGCTTCGGCGCGTCGGCGCAAGTCCCCGTCAATCTGAGCAGCGGTGAATTCCGCCTCTCGCCTGAGCAGGTGCACGCCATTGGGGTGCAGGTGCTGGAGGGGATGAAAGCGGCGACCCACGCCCCCGTCGGCGAGCAAGGCGGCAGTGACGGCGACGACGCATCTACCCGGGAGCTGTTCTTTGCCGACGGCGGACTGGTGGAAGACCCGAACAAGAGGCGCCCTCTTGCCACCAGCCCAACCAACACCTACCCGGGCAACCAGGCGGAGCGGGCCGGCAACATCTACGCCCAGTCCAATGCGGATCTTGCCCGGGGGTTTGGCGCGGCGACCA
>ERZ650304.823-NODE-823-length-13689-cov-17.928634_pt1 | contig 13689 bp, 32 predicted proteins | sample MGYA00376240_ERZ650304 | MGnify/ENA primary metagenome ERZ650304 (study PRJEB26733, sample SAMN07839271) | wastewater metagenome | biome: small river; feature: stream; material: water | place: USA: North Carolina | collected 2016-03-01 ...
CGCTACCGTGATGTTTCCGTCAGCCATGTGTCAAGTCTTCCTTGTCAGTTCGCCAGCACGTTGCGGGCATCGGCCAGCGCCGGCATGTAGAAGCAAGGCTTAAGGCGGCCGGTCTTCTGCAAGTGCTCGATCATCTCGCCGGTCTTCAGCGCCAGTTCGGCCAGCACCACGCGCTCCACGCGCAGCGCTTCCGTGGCCTCGTCCAGCAGCGCAGCGATGTCGCTCGCGCCGTCGTTTCGGCACAGGTCGGCTTCGTCTTGCAGCCTCGAAATCAGGTCGGTTTGCTTATCCACGTCGTTTAGTCCTAGTACGGTTGCACTGTCACGCTTCGGAGCCAGGGCCTAACTGGTCGGTCGAGCCGAGAGCCAACGGCCGGCAACTCATCAGCGCTTCTTACAGGTTGGTGCGGGCCGTTGTCTCCGGCTCACCTCCAACGTTATTCCTCAAGCGGGCGGCAGTGCGCCGCTTGCGGGTGCGGGCGGTCATGTGGGCGCCTCGTCGTGGTCATAGGCCGCGTCGTCCACGATGGTTGTCGCGGGATAGGCACCGCGTGCGTTGGGCTTGGCGGGGATCGCAAGCATCGTGTATTCACCGCTGCTGTCTGGCACGTTGCGCTGCCACACATGACGAACCCTGCCCCATCCCTTGATCGGCTCGCCGTTCCACTCGACCACTGCGCGCAGGAACTCGTCTGCATCGTGGTGGCCCTTGCTCATCAGCACCTTGCAGTCATCCGTGTATAGGCAAACCAAGTCCAGCGCATATGTCTTCGCCGGCTTCAGTCCGATGCGGGTGCGGTCGTCAGCCATGTGCGGCTCCCAGCATGTCAATCTGCTCAGAATTCGGCTGAGCGGCATTCTTCGGCTTGCGCATCTTCGCAACCATCTTGAAAACATCGGCGCGGATGCACTCGTCATGCTCAGGCACGTAGACGTATCGGCACCCGTTGTAGTCCATTCCGCCGTAGTGCCTGGCGATGCTGAAGAATCCCTGACTGATGCCGGTGATCGAGTATGGAGACCGCTTGTGCAGCGATTGCGCGGCTTGCACTTCGTCAGCGGTCAGGTAGCCGGTGAACTCTGCAAACGGGTCAGCCATTGCGCTTCTCCCCATCGGTGCCGGACTGGATGCCGTGGGCGCGTTCGATGGCGCGGACCAGTTGGACCAGGCAGTGGGTCGGCTCGGTGACCTCGTAGGGGCCGCGATCCCGCGTCAGGCCCATTGGTGCGATCAGGCCAACCGACCGCACGCACTTCAGAATCTCCGCCTCAGTCAGCGCCACCCGTGCGGGCGTCTCTGCTGCCTGCTCCACATCGGTGGGCGCGGCGGCGAGCGCGGCAATCCACTCGTCCAGCTTCGCGGCGCGGCGCGTCTCGTTGTCGAGTGCCTCGAAGCCGGCGATCAGATCGCGCTGGTGCTTCAGGTGCTTGCGCATGTACTCGATCAGGTCGGCCGGCACGCTGGGTGCAGCCTGGGCGGCAGTTTTGGGCGTCACGTTCAAATAGGCCACCTGCGAATTGACCAGCGGTGCAGCAGCGTGCGGCGCAGGATTCAGGTAGCCGATGACGGGCGCCACCGGCTGCACAGGGGCGGCACGGCAGGCGGCACCGTAGGCGCGCATTTGGTCGGCGGTGTAATACGCCGTCACCTCGTCGGGTTCCTCGCCGGCTGTCCACTTCGCGGGCATCGGGTCGCTGGCGTCGTGCCACTGGTCCCAACTCACGCTGTCGTTGTCGCCGTTCCAGTAGCAGTTGTGCGCGGCAGGCTCCGGCAGCGCCGGCACATCGGCAGGCGCAGACAGCGCCATCGCTGCGGCTTCTTTCAGGGTGGTTGTGGTCACTTCCATGCTCCATAGGCGGCCAGCGCCTTCTGCAATTCGGGGTTGTCGCCGTGGTCGCGGATGTTGGCCTTGATGTCCTTGCGACTCATCCACAGCCAGCCGCCGCCATCGGCGTCGTCCGGGTCGGTGACATCGACGCGGGCGGCCGGCGCTCCACGCATTGCCCTGCGCTCGTTGAACTCCACGAACGTGAACGACAGCGGGGCGGCTTCTTTCATGGTTGTCATGCTGCCTTCCTGAGCGCCTGGCGCTCGCTGTAGTTCGCCCGCACCAGGGCCTCAGCCAGTGTCGGGCAGACGGAGTTGCCGCACATGCGGACCTGGGCAGCCTTGCTGAGCGGCCGGCCATCGGCGCCGCGGTCGATCACGTAGCTGGCCGGGAAACCCTGCGCCGTGTACAGCTCGCGCGGCTGCAACATGCGCATCCCGATGTCTGCGATCGCGTGCGGCACACCATCGACCATCACCAGCGCAAACCGCGGCTTGGTGGTGACGGTGTGCAGCGGGTCGTCCAGCGGCGTGTCCTGGTCGCTGCCGTAGTAGGCGGTCAAGAACGCGGCCACCACGGCCGTGTCTGCCTTGGCCGTCACGGTGCGCATCGGCCGGTCGGCGCTGTAGCTGGTGGCCTGGCCCTGACCAGTTCTGCCGCCTACGCCCACCAGCGTGCCGGCAACCAGGCTGTGGTGATCGCTGGTCGTCACCGTGCCCAGCGGCTGCTCCACGCCGTGGCCCGTCACGCCGCCGTAGTGCTTGGCCAGGAAAGCAGCCACCAGCGCATGCTTCTGGCCGCCAACCACCGTGCCCAAAGGCTTGTCGATGCCGGGCACGCGCGGCGCCTGGCCGGGCCGCTCGCCGTAGCCTGTCTGGATCAGCGTCGGTACCGCCAGGCAGTGCTCGGCCTTGCTTGTGACCGTACTCAACGGCTCGGCGATGTCGCGCACCTTGCCGCTGTCGCCGTGGCCGGTCTGGCCGATGCGCACGATGAACGGCTTCGCGGCCTCGACCACGTAGCGCATGACCCCGCGCGCCACACGGCGCAGCGTGGCGTCGACCAGCGGGCGCTCGCGCTCGAAGATCGACGGGCATGGCAGGCTCCAATCGATGCAGTCGGCCGCAGTGCGCCAGGGCCGCAGGCCACTGCCCTTGGCCGGCTTGGCGGCGTGCGTCGGATCGGGCCACACGATGGGCTGGCCGTCGCAGCGCGCAACCAGGAACAGCCGCTTGCGGATGGTCGGTGCGCCGTAGTCGCAGGCGCGCAGCTCGCGCCACTCGACGGCGTACCCCAGGTTGCGCAGTTGGGCAACCCAGCGGGCGAAGCTGCTGCCGCGCCGATCAGGGCATGGCGTGCCGTCGGCCAGCAGCGGGCCCCAGTGCTGAAACTCTTCGACGTTTTCCAGGTGGATCACCCGCGGGTGCTGGCCGGTCGGCTTCAGCAGCCGCACCCACTTCACGACGATGCCAGCCAGGCCGCGGCGCCTGCGCGCCTTGTTGCGGTCGCGGTGCGGCTTGCCGCCGCGGGCCTTCGAGTGGTACGTGCAGTCGGGGCTGGCCCACAGCAGGCCGATCGGCCGGCCAGCGCACACCACGCGCGGGTCCACCTCCCACACGTTGCTGACGTGGTGCTCGGTCTGCGGGTGGTTCGCCTGGTGCAGGCTGACTGCCTCCGGGTCGTGGTTGACGGCGATGTCCACCGGCCGGCCGATCGCGCGCTCGATGCCGCACGATGCGCCGCCGCCACCGGCAAACAGATCCACAACCAGCTCGTCGGCCAGCGGCAGCAGGTACTGCGGGGTCAGCATGCCGCCTGCCCCAGCGTGCCCGCCGGCACATCCGCCCAGGCGACCACGCGGGCAGCGTCGATCGGCCAGCCGCTGCCGCAGTCCACCCAGCGCTCGCCGCTCCAGAAGATCGGCCAGACCTCGGTGGTCTGCGGCTCGTCAGGGTCGCGCACTTCGCCGTAGACGGTGATCTCGACATCCGGCATGCCGTCCTGGGGCAGTTCGCGCCAGGTGATGATCTCGGTCTTCATGAGGCCTCGCTCGGTTGGGTGGCGCCGATGCCGCCAGTGATCACCAGCGCGCCGGCCGGTGCGTTGCCTGCCAGGGCCTGGCGCATGCGGTTCTGGGTGCGGGTGAATGCTTCCTCGAACTCGCCGAAGCTGCAGGCGGTGAGTTGCACCGTGCAGTGCAGCGCCACCAGCCAGTGCAGGGCATCGATCTCGTCGGCGTACAGCGTCCAGGTGCCGCGCTCGGCATGGCGCTGGTGCACGTCGTGCAGGGCGCGCTGGGCGTCCTGGATCACGCGGTCAGCCTCGGGGCCGTAGCCCAGGCGCATGCCGGCCATGGTCTCGGCCATGTTGGCGGTGTCGGCCAGGCTCAGCCAGTGCGCCTCGCAGTGGTTGCCGCGGCAGAACTCGGTCAGGGCCGTGCGCATGATGGCGTGCTGCCGCTGCACGTCGGCCGGGTCCAGCTTGCGGGCGCGGTTGATGGCGATCTCGATCGCATTGATCGCCACCCGGCGCGGGTGGAGCATGCGGGTGCGGGCGCGGCGGCTCATGCCCGGCCCCCGCTGCGCGCATCCAGGATGGCCGCTCCTGTCGCTGCCGTTGTTCGCTCCAGCAGCCGCTGCAGCATGCGCTCGACCTCCCACGCCAGATCGGGCAGCGACCCGCTGTTGTCGATGTCATCGTCAGCCTGCAGGGCGGTGTGGCCCTCGCTGTCGTGGCTGGCTGTGTCCGATGCCGTCAGGCCGGCACCAGGCCGATGCACGCGCACCAGCAGCCCGCCAACGCGCCGCAGCATGTCCGCCTCGTTGGCCATGCGGACATCGGTGACGACCAGGCCGGGGTAGTTGTCGCGCCGCTGCGTGGCCAGCCAGACCTCCACGTGGCGCACCCACCAGTCCGTGTTTTGCAGCCGTCGGAACTCGCCCCACCGCTGCATGACCCAGCGCGGGCTGCGCTCGTCCAGCAGGCTCCAGCCCTGCACGGCGGCGTACATCAGCCAGTCGCGGTGGTCGGCGTTGCCGACGCGCAGGCTGCGCAGTGGTGTGTCCTTCGTGGCGCGCTCGATCAGCATGCGCGGGTCGATGTGCCAGGCCGCAGCCACTTCCACGCGCAGGGCATCGGCGAAAGCCAGCCGGCGCCAGGCGCGGCTGCACAGCACGTCTGCGACGGTGTCCTTGCCGGCGCCTGCATGGCCAGTCAGGCCGATGATCAGCGGGCCGGTCACGCAGCCACCCCGCACACGCTCGCCAGCGTCAGCGCCCGCGGCCGGCGCTGGTCGGGCTCGATCTGGATGCGGCCGAAGTAGAACGACATGGTCTCGCCCTGGCGATAGACCGTGCCGCTGGCGAAGTAGCGGCGGCCGATGGCCATGGCGCTGTACTGCGCCTGGGCGCGGCGCTGGGCGTCGTCGCCGCGGCCGTGGGCGGCATAGACGATGTGGTCGGCGCCGGTCTCGTCGCGCAGCTTGTACACGCAGCTGTGCAGGCCCAGCGTCTCGCCGCAGTCGGCCTCGATCAGCACGCCGGCGCAGTGGTGAATGCGGCCGCTCATGCTGCACCTCCGTTGGCCTTGGCGATCGCGGCAGCGGCGGCTGCATACGCGGGGGTGCCCGGGGGCAGCATCGCGGTACATGCGCGCAACGCTTGCAAAAGATCCGGGGCAGCCGCCATCAAATGAGCATTGGCCAAAACCCCCGGGTAGTTGTCCGGCAGTTTTGCAATTGCCTTCGGATGCTTAACGCCAAGGAAAACTGGGTGGATCAGGATGTTTGGGCCCGGTTTCGGCTCGTCGCCGGACCAAACCGTGGTGTTCCATCGGCTCAACGGATTAACGTGTGGAAATTGGGTCATGACTTGGATGTGGTGCCGTGTGGAATTGGATGCTGTGGGCGGCCCACCAGCAAATCCTGTCCGGCGTCCGTCACGCGGTACACCGGATCGCCGCCGGACAGAGGACCGCCGCTGCGCTTCGTCATCAGCCCGGCCGCCACCAGCGCCTCACAGTCGGCGTAGTCGTCACTGCCTGGGCCGGTGCAGAAGTGGTTGCGCCATCCCATGCGCCCGCGCCCAACGCCAAGCGTGTGCCGCAAGATGTCGCGCTGCTTGTCAGTGATAGTCGTCATCGTCATCGCTCCATTGGTGGCACAAGCAGGTGCACGCCTCGCCGTAGTGGTCCATGCCGTAGCGGATCGCGGCGCACTGCACCGAGTCGCGGTCCAGGCACGCGCAGCCGTAGGTGCCGCGCGGGCCGCTTGTGTCTTTTGCTTCCTCATTCCTTTCCACACGAACTTCCGTTTTCTGGATGTCGTTCATGGTTGTCCTTTCCACACGCTAATCCGAATAGCCGTTCCATCTGACAACCCACGGACCCGGCGTGTGCTGCTCCGCGCTCACCATGCCCACCCCATCGGGTAGACCTGCATCAGCGCGCACGCCACGGCCAGCAGGGCGCCGGCCACGTACAGCCAGCCGCGGCCGCCTTCGCGGTGGCTCTCGGCCATCGCGCGCCACTGCTGCGGCGTCAGGCCGGTGCCGGCCGTGCTGGCGGGCTGCGCGCCTTCAGCGGCGGGGCCTTCCAGTTGCGCATACAGGCTGTCGATCAGCGGGTCGGCGCCAGCCATGGCCGGGTGCGCCATCTCGGCCTGCACGGCGGCGTCCAGCGCGTCCAGTTGCCAGGTGCGGGCATGCGCACACATCGTGCGCATGGTGTGCTGCAGGCGGGCCATCACGGTGCCACCCCCTGCGCCATGGCCAGCAGGTAGCCGGTGCCGACGCTGCCGAAGATGGCCAGCAGCAGCATGGCCAGGGCATGCGCCGGCTGGCTCAGCAGCGGCGGGGTGGGCTGGTCGGCCGTGCCGGCCGGGCGAGTGCTTTGGGGCTTGGGGGCCATCGCGTGCTCCTGGTGGTGCGATGGGATAGATTGAACCATGGTTAACTTGTGTCGTCAACCATAGTTCATCAGAATGCAAGTGTGCGCCGCCGACGCGCACATGAAAAAGCCCGCACGGGGCGGGCTTCAGTGGCCTACAGGCCGGAAGGGATCAGCGATGGATCAGCAGAAGTGCAGGCATGAGCGTGTCGTCACGTACAAGTACATCGAGAGCGACCCGGTGCGGGTCTGCGAGGACTGCGGCGCCAAGAACCCGGAGCCGTTCAAGCCGATCAGCCCCTTCGACATGGGGCGGATGCTGGCTGATGTGCTCGGCCTGGGCAACGTGCGCGGAATCATGCGCCTGGCGGTTGTGGTCGAAGGCGGCAGTGCGCCGCGCGTCGAGGTGACGCGCATGATGACCGAGTACGAGGCTGGCGTGTACTGCGCGCTGCTGAGGGAATGGGACTGCGAAATCGCCTTCGGCAAGTGCAAGGAGACGCCGATCAGCGCACAGGACGCAGCAAGCGTTCGGGCGGATCCACTGTACGAAGCGTCCCATCCGGCTCGAGGTTGACCGGGCGGCCGGCCAGTGTGTACCGCCGGCCGTTGACGATCCACTTCCCCGCGCCGTCAAAGTCCAGCTGCATCACTTCGGTGACGTGCTCTTCAACGATGACGCGGGCCCCTGAGTCCTCTGTGCACAGAATCTGGTTGACCGAGGTTCTACGGCGGCCTGTCGGCATGCTCTCTTCCTGGTGATGCCCGGAGGCGCCGGGTGCGCTACTTCAGCAGCCCGCGCACATCAAGCGCGTGCAGCCCATCGACTGTGGCGGCCCACTCCGTGACCGCAGCAACACCCATGGAAGGCGCGCCCTCGAAGTGCTGCGCCTGCGCCAGGCCAGACCTGAGCAAACCATCGGCCTGCAGCGTCAGCCGCTGCACCGACTGGCCCAGGGCCGCCGCCGCATCGCCCAGCGTTGCGTTGGCGTGCTCCGCGAAGTAGGCCAGCAACTGCAACTTGCAGGCGAGCGGCGTAGCCGGTGGCGGGTTCAACCATGGTTGCCAGTATCGGCGCCCATCTGTGAACCATGGTTGCCGCCTCTGCTGAACTATGGTTCAATCGCTGCATGCTGAAGACCAAAGCCATTGAGCTGCTGGGCGGCTCAGTGTCAGCCGCAGCCGACGCAATAGGGGTCAGTTACCAGGCGGTGCACAAGTGGCCGGACCTGCTGCCGGCTGCCATTTCTGATCGCGTGGTTGCCGCCATTGCGCGGAAGCATCTTCCGCCTGAGCTGATCGGCGCCGACGGCGCGCCGGCCATCCCTTCTTCCACCAACCACACCGAGGCCCGCCATGCCGCGTAGCGCCACGCTGACCGCCCTGAACGACTGCAGCGCCGCAGCGCTGCGCGCCACCAACGGCCACCACCGGCGCTGGGCCGTCGCCCGCTGCGTGCGGCGGCTGGTGGCCCAGGGCACCGCGCCCAGCCTGGCCGAGCGCTGCGCGCTGGCGTCGGCGGCGGTGGCGCAGGCGGTGAACCAGAAGCTGGAAAAGGCGGTGGCCTGAATGCGCAGCACCACACCGCAGAGGCTGGCGATGTGCGCGGGCAAGCCGGCGTCGATCGTGGCGCGCGTCAAGTACCTGACGCGCAATGAGTTCAACGGCGGCTTGGAGTTCTTCCAGAAGCTGAGCGAGGAACGTGCAGCCGCCGCGTCAGCCCTGCAGTCAATCGCCGCTGACGTTCGGGTGCTGCGCGAAGACGCGCAGCGGGCCGAGATGGCGCTCAGGACGGTCCGGTACTGCGACGCAGGCTGATCTGCATGGCGATGCCCGTCAGTTCGCGGAAGGCTTTGTCGATGGCCTCTTCCCATTGCGCGGGCGTTGGCGGCGTGTCCTTCATGCCGTTTGCGTGCATCGCCGCTTCCTTCGCCCAAGGAAAGGCGAGCTTCCTCACTTCGGCGGCAAGCAGCAGTTCTTCGGTCGTCGGTTTGTTTTCCATGGTCGCTCTCCTGTGGTCGCTTGGTGGTCGGGGGACCGCCAGCGTACTGCGGGAAGAGCGACCGCCCCATCCCAACCCCAAGGAGCGCCACCATGCGCAAGACCCTGACCTTCCTCGCCATCCTCGCCGTTTCCGCCAGCGCCCATGCGGGGCGCCGTGACGGCTGGAAGACCGTGTTGTTCGATCTGCTGGCGCTGTTCCAGTGATCTAACGCCCACCACCATCCAAGGAACCGCATCATGTCCAAACCCCGAAAGTACGCGACGACCACCGAGGCGCAAATCCGCGCGCTGGTGGAGCAGGGCCTGACGAACGACCAGATCGCCAAGAAGTTGAACGTGTCGCCGAACGCGCTTTCCACGGTGCGCGGCATGCTCGGCATCCTCGCCGTCAAGAAGCGCGAAGCGTTCGGCGTCAAGCCGTGGTGGGTTCCCGCGCTGGCTGCGGGCGCGACCGTGGACACCATTTGCAAGGCCGAAGGCGTCTCGTACCCGACCGTGTACGGCGCGCTGAAGCGGGCCGGCCTGCCGAACACGCGCAAGGGCGCCGCCGAGTACATGGCGGGCGAATGGAAGGTCGGTGCAGCCACTCTTGTCAGCGACACCGACCACCGCCCCACCGTGATGCTGGCCGCTGCCTGACACCTGCCGGCGAGCCGATGCCCAACGATCTCCTCCTGGCGCCGTGCGGCGCCTTCAACCCGGCCGGCCAGTACGCGGCCGGGTCTTTCTCGGGGTGGTCGGTGCGCTTCATGGTGCACGCATCGTGCGCCTGCGGACGTCGCTCGTCTATGCAGGCAGGTGATTGCACTACATCCAACTGCTGAAGGTAAGCAATGCAGCAAAACGTGCAGCGTGAAACTGTTGACGGTCGCATGGTGCGGCCGATGGACAAGGCGCCGAAGGTGGCGCAGATCCTGCCGCCCGACATCCGCAATGGGCTGGTGGCCGCCGGCCAGCGGCGCGACGTGGCCATCATCGACCTGCTGACCGACCAGGCCGTGCGCCTGGGGTTCGCCCGCCCGCGCCACGACATGAGCCGCGACGGCGAGTGGTCGCGCAGCCGTGGGGTGTTGGCATGAACGGCAGCCCTGGCGCGACCATGATGCTGGCAGTGGAGCTGGCACGGCTGGCTCCGGACACGGGCGTCAGCGCAAAGCAGGTCAACGAGGCGCTGTCCAAGCGGCGCAAGGACGGCGCGCAGCTGGAAAGCGCCATCCGGGACGTGCTGCAGCGCTGCGTGGTGCGTGGCCTGCTGTGGACCGGCTGCAGGGTGGGCGACGTGAAGCGCTGGTTCATCAGCGCCGAGCTGGCCGACGCTTGGGCGTCGTTGCCGGCGGTGCGCAAGCCGACACGGCAACTGCCGATGCGCCAGCGCGTGGCGCTGCCTGCGCAGCCAGCCCAGGTGCTGCTGGATGCCGCCCCGGTGGCGGTGCCGCGGCCCGTGATGACGGCCAGCGGCGCCTGCTACGTGCCTGGCATGGCGCTGTCGCGCAGCGAGCTGCAGGCCGGCCGGGTGACGGCGCGGCCCCCAGGTGAACCGTTCGGCGCGGGCTTTACTGCCGCTGGCATCGGGCGCGATGCGATGACGGGCCGCGCGTGGGGCTGACCGCAGACATGCGCCCGCAGAGCGAGATCCGTGTGACGCTGGCCGCGGCGCTGGTGGACGGTGCCGGGACGACACGCCAACTGGCGCAGCGCACCGGCTGGTCGATCGGCATGACACGCCGAGCCCTTGACAACATGTGCACGGCCGGTGACGCCGCCAAGATCGACGCGATACGGGTGCAGGGCGTCAAGAGGCCCGTGCCTGTGTATGCCCGCGCCACCAGGGCGCAGGACGCGGCCACGCCAGGCGCTGCCGCAGTGGACCTGATCCGCGCCTGGGCTGGCTTGCCGGCGCCCGATCTGGACGATGAAGACGAGACCGACGCGGAGGCTGCCATGTAGCTGCGCCGCGTGGGCCCCGCGCAAACGCAACAGCGCCTGAATGGGCGGACAGGGCAAGAAACACCGGGGCACCGACCCCGCACAACACGGTGCCGGTATCTCGCGCAAGCGATAGGGGGGCAGATCCCCGAACAACCCGGCGGCTGGCCGAACTCCCCACGGCCGGGGGCAGCGCAAGGGCGCTGCACGGTGGGGGCCCTGCACTGGCAGGCGTGGCGCGCATCCCTCTCTGCCCTTGGTGGGGGTAGGGGGGCCTCTGCGTGGTGATGGAACAGGAACGACAGGAACAGCAACGATGGCAAACGCTCAACTCAGGCTGGTGCAAGACGCACCACAGTCCCCGCAACACTCCACAGACCCGGTGCGCCGCATCTTCGAGCACTGGGCGTTCATGCTGGGCCGCAACACCCGGCGCTGCAAGCTGGGCCCGACGCGCCGCGCCGCCATCAATGCGGCCCTGGCCATCGGCTACGACGAGGACACGCTGATGCTGGCCTGCGAGGGCATGGCGTCGGTCAACTTCGACGGCAAGCCCGAGACCATGCGCGAGGCGATGCTCGAACTGGAGTGGTTCCTGGCGCGGGAAGCACGCATCGAGCGGGCGGTGCGGTACGGCGAGGCGCTGCGTGCTGCGGCAGCCCTGCCTGACCATGAACCGGACGCCGACCCGGAGCCGGCACCGGCCGACCCGGTGGCCGCTGCGGCTGCGCGTGACCGTCTGCGCAACATGGCCCAGGCGCTGCGGGGGTCGCATGTCTGACCCGCGCGACTTCGAGGCGCACGTGCCGCCGCACAGTGTCGAGGCCGAGCAGTCGGTGCTAGGTGCGGTGCTGATGGACAACCGGGCGTTCGACGCCATCGGGCCGATGCAGCCGGGCGACTTCTACCGGGGCGAACACCGGCTGATCTGGACGGCCTGCGCCGAGCTGATCTGCGCGCACAAGCCCGCGGACGTGGTGACGGTGTTCGTGAAGCTGAAGGCCGAAGGCAGGGACGAAGCGGCCGGCGGCATGCAGTACCTGCACGACCTGGTGCAGAGCGTGCCCAGCGCGCGGGCCGCGGCGCACTACGCCGGCATCGTGCGGCAGCGGGCGGTGTGCCGGCAACTGGTGCAGGTGGCCGCTGACCTGTCGCTGGCGGCCATGCAGGCCGGCGGTCCGCAGGGCGATGTGGCCGCACTGATCGACCGCACCGCGCTGCGCCTGCTGGATCTGCAGCAGGGCGCAGCCGACGAGGCGCCGAAGTCGATCAGCGAAGTGCTGCCGCGCTGGCTGGACGACCTGAACGACCGGGCCGAAGGCAAGACCGACGCCATCCCGCTGGGCTACCCCGACCTTGACCGGCGCATGGCAGGCGGTGCACGCCGCGGCGAGTTGGTGGTGATCGGCGCCAGGCCCAGCATGGGCAAGAGTGCATTCGTGCTGCGGGTGGCGCGCACCGTGGCCAAGTTGGGCCCGGTGCTGAAGCTGTCGATGGAAGACAGCACCGGCATGCTGGTGTCGCGCCACGTGGCGGCGGCGGGCAGGGTGAACCTGGCCGACGTGCGATCGCCCCAGCACGCGCCGGCCAGCATGTGGGAAGGCGTGAGCGATGGCGTCGAGGAACTGCAGCACCTGCACCTGTACATCAACGACCAGCCGGCGCTGGAACTGCACGATGTGCGGCGCAAGGCCCTGCAGGTCAAGGGCCGGGCCGGCGACCTGATGCTGATCATCGTGGACTACCTGCAACTGATGGAAGGCGACGGCGAGAGTCGGGCGCAGGAACTGACGCGCATCGCCCGCGGGCTGAAGCGGCTGGCGAAGGAGCTGAACTGCGTGGTCCTGGTGCTGAGTCAGCTCAGCAGAGAAGCCGACAAGACCGCGGCGCCGCCCAGGCTGGACCACCTGGCCGAAAGCGGCGGCATCGAGCAGGCGGCCGACGTGATCGGCCTGCTGTGGCGGGAAGGCCGCGCCAAGCCCAGGCCGGGCAACGAGCACGCCGCCCAGGTCGAGCTGGTCAAGAACAAGAACGGCGCGACCTGCACCGTGAAGCTGCAGTTCTTCGGGACCACGCAGCGCTTCGAGGACGCCTACACCGAGGAAGCCCATGCCTGACGCGACGATGGACGTGGACGTTCTGCATCAGCGCCTGCTGGCCTGGGCGGCGTGGCTGACAGGCGGGAAGGCCAGCGCGGGCTACCCGACGAAGAACGTGCTGCACAGCAGCTGGCTTCCGCCTGCACCGGGCGGCACGCCGACGATGGTGTCGGTGCCGGCCAGCGCTGGAGCGCAAGAGCGGGCCCTGCACGCCATCATCCGCCAGACGCTGAGCGTGCGGCTGCAGAACACGCTGGTGGTGGTCTACCTGATGCGAGCGGAGCCGGCCGAGCAGACGACGTTGCTGGACTGCCAGCCGTCCACCGTGCGGGCGCGTGTGACCGAGGCGAAGCGGCTGATCGCGCTGGCGCTGCAGGCCGGGCGTGTTTGACCGTCAAACACTCAGGGTGAGCGGCCAGCGCAAGTAATCGAAGGGGGTTTTAAGAGTTATCGCTGACCGCTACATTTCTGGCACGCTGATTGTTCCTGCGTTCCACCGCCCCACCGACAAGCCCGCCACCGCAAGGTGCGCGGGCTTTGTTTCGTGTCCCGCTCCCTCTACCACCACCTCTACAACACCGCCGCATGGAAGCGTGCGCGTGCTGCCCAGCTGTCGGCGCATCCGCTGTGCCGCATGCACCTGGAGCTGGGGCAGACAGTGCCGGCCACGGTGGCTGACCACATCCGCCCGCATCGCGGCGACCTGGGCCTCTTCCTCAGTAGCGACAACCTGCAGTCGCTGTGCAAGGCGTGCCACGACAGCCACAAGCAGGCGCAAGAGCACAACGCCGACGGCGTGCTGCGTGGCGCTGGCCTGGACGGCAGGCCGCTGGACCTGGCGCACGCCTGGCACCAGCCGGCGCGGCCGGCGCTGCAGGCAGGGGGGGCGGGTCGAATCTCTGGCGGCGACGAGGCGCAGACAGATCGGAAGAGCGTCGTGTAGGGAAA
>ERZ650304.824-NODE-824-length-13685-cov-6.308217_pt1 | contig 13685 bp, 24 predicted proteins | sample MGYA00376240_ERZ650304 | MGnify/ENA primary metagenome ERZ650304 (study PRJEB26733, sample SAMN07839271) | wastewater metagenome | biome: small river; feature: stream; material: water | place: USA: North Carolina | collected 2016-03-01 ...
TAACGTTCCAATCTTTATTTACAACTGGAATATCTACTAAATCAAATTTATTTAATGATTCTAATAGATGTTTTTTAGATTGTTCAGTTATTCTCCTTGGGTTAAACTCTGCTTTTTTTAAATCTCGTACTTTTACCTTTACAGTTTTCCAAATTAATTTACTCATCTGTTTTTGTGTCTTGTTTAGGCAAATGTAGGAAAAATCCCAAACTAAAAAAATCCTCCCATTTCTGAGAGGATTAAAACAAGGCTCTGCGGAGTCCAACCGCCCTTTTCCGATATGTCTTGAGGGTTAATCTGAGACCCCAGTTTTATAGCAACCACGCTCGGAATATAAACCTAGCACCTTCATTATCGGCCTTGTTTTATTTTTGTTTTTTAGGAATAATTGATTGAAATTTATAGTTAGCACACTTCGGGCTGTTTGCCTTGTCGAGTAATAGTTTTTCATATTTCCAGTATAAGGCTCTTTTTTCTAAAGCTTTATTACTTGGCCTTCCAACCTTCCATCTTTCGAAGTAAGGGTTTTCTATGTTGAACAGCTCCATTTTAATTATATATAATTTCTAATCCTAAACTTTCAGCAAGATCGTGCTCAACTTTTGCGCCTTTTGAATCCTTCCAATTATAAAGCATAAATAATGCATCGCAGTCTAAAAGAGCCTTTAAGTCGTTTCGCATATAATTTAACCATGTTTTATCATGATCATGTGGAATAGTCATTGGATTAATAACTTCAAATCCTTTTTCTTTAAGATATATCTCTGCATTATTAAATAGATTAAAAGCTTCTTCGGGAGTTAACCCTGTAATTTTGCCACTAATGTAGATTTTTTGTTTCATTGTTTTTTGTTTTGGTAAATTTATAAAAAAACCTCTACTTTTTACAATAGAGGTTTTAGTTTGCGGATAAGTTGACAACCTTAAACCTTGGGGCACTCTAAATGCCATTTTGGAGTAATCCGCTTGGCAAATGTATTAATTATTTTCCTTTATTAATTTTTCTATTTTTAAATTATGTTCCAATATCTCTTTTTTTTGTTTTTTATATGATAAATATTCTTTAATCATTAAAAAAATAAAGGCTAAAGATATTAAAGATGCTGATGCAATCGCATTAATAGCTAAAGCATATCTTGTTTCGTTATCCATTAGTTAATAATTTTTGAATGTGAGGTAATGATTTTGAAATAGCTTGAGCGTATTCTTTTTGTAGTAGGTCTATTTTGTATTGATGAAACTTTGCCATGTGTTCAAACATTACTAAAGCCATATCAGGAGGCATATAGTTGACTGAAAACATAACCGCTTCATCTTGTTTTATTGGTTGAACTTGGGCCATTTGTTGAGTAGAAAAACCAAATATAGGCATTACAATTACTTGTTCTTTTACTTCATCACAAAACAAATCAGGCTTCTTTATTCCTGTATTTACAAGTTCCATTTGAAGACGAACGTTTAAAAGTAAATGCCTTTGGTTTATCAATATTTTAGCATACTTTTTTATCGCTTGTAACTCCTTCTGATGAATAATTATTTCCTCAGATATTTCAATTAGTTTTTTATGGTTCATATTCTATTTATAGAAGTTTTTAACTCCAAATCTCGCTGTTTCTACCCAGAGAGAATCCGAAGTGAGTTTTGAAATACCAAAGTTAAAATTATAAGCTGCATTTGTTTGACTTGAAACAGAAACTATTGAACAGCCGTCCCAAGTATATTTTGCCTTTATTATTCCATTTTCGTAATAGTTTCCTAAAGTATCAAATCCAGGATAATCATACCCTGAATAAATTGGATGCCAAATAACGCCTTTAGCGAGGTTAAAATTAAAACATGGCTGAATATATGGAGCAGGTATTAAAGTCTTTTCCTGTGCCTTTTTTGAGCATCCTATTAGGAAATATGCGAGTATGATAGTGCCAAGTAAAATAAGAATCCTTTTAAATTGCTTTCCTGTTTCGGTTTCGATCTTCCAATTCTCAAGGCTTCGTTTAATATATTTTTCCTCCCTGAATGATTTTTTTGCTTCTTTTCGTTTGACTTTGGATAAGCCAAAAGTTACAATAATATAGAATAAGGATGCGAGAACGTAGGCTAAAAGCGGAACCCAAAAATAGCCCCATGAATAAGAGTTAAACCCAATTTTAAGAGCTTTAATTACTAAAAACGCAAATGAATACCCTATACTCAAGGATAAAAATGCTGCGTAAAAAATACTGAAATAGTCTTTTGTTTTTTTCGGTTGGTTTGTTGTTTCTTTCATGGCTTTCTGTTTTTAAATATTTCGTAAAGTTGTTTTGTGTTTATTTTAGTATTATCTTTTCTATTTTCCCAATAAGATAATTTACATGTATCTGTATTATATACAGGATAATAATCACATTCAATTAAGTCGTTAGTCCACTCAGCAAACTCAACAGATTCAATTTCTCCATAAACTTGTTTGGGTTGTTTGAAAAATATAGAATAGCAATCAATAGGAGGGATACTCAATAATTGATGTGTGAGTTTCTCCTCAACTATATCAGTAACGTCTATATTATCTAAATTTAAGTTTGGCGGAAAAGTTAAATATTCTTTTATTTTCATCAACTCGCTTTCACTTATCTCGCATGGTTGGAGGGAGGATAGCCAGTCTAAATAATCTTTACTATTAAGATACATTTTACTATCATACCAGTTAGGATGGTCTGAATATACGTGTAAAGGCATCTTTTTGCCTTTCATTATCTTATTATTTATTAGGAAGTAGTTCATGGTTATTATATTAAGTTAGGGTTTTCATAAATGTAATTTATTTTATTGTGTTTTTTTGAATTGCAACTTTTGCATAAAGGCTGTATATTCTCAATAAAATCAGTTCCTCCTTTTGATAATGGAATTATGTGGTCTTTAGTTAATTTTTCATCAGACCTACAGTAAGCACATTTATTTTCATATACCTCCTTTAAAGCATTCCATTCAAACAAAGAGTGTTTTCCTTTTGATTTTTTTTCCCTAGCGTATCTTCTTGCTTTTAAATGAGATATAATATCAGGGTGTTTTTTTGCATAATTTCGGTGATACACCTGCTTGCTTTCACCTTCTTTTCTAACTCCCTTATATGCGTGTTGCTCTGTTAAAGGAAGTTTTTCTTTTCTAAATTTAGAATAACAATCCATATTACAAAAGTGTCTTTTCTTTTTTTTATAATGAGATTGTTTTTCTTCATTTTCTTTTCCGCAATTATCACATTTAAATTTAATCCAAACACCTCTGTTTGCAATACCTATTTTCTTTTTAGTTTCTTCTGAATGAGCCATATCAAGGTTTTAATATATTGTATAATACAAAAATACAGATTCTATTCTAATAAACAACTATCTTCGTAAATGTTTCCAATAACTATTCCTTCATTATAAAATACGCCTAAAAAACAATTATCCAATTCAAATGAACCATTATTAAAATGAACTTCTTCTGTATATTCAGTATCTTTATCATGTTTTCCAGAAGCTTCTAATACATATTTAAAAATATCTCCATTGTAAATATCTATTCCATTTTTATCAATTAATCCAGTCCATTGCAACCAAACTAAATCACAAAATGAAACTTCTTTTTGACCTTTAAATTTTTCCTTCCAAATTAAATTAAAATCAACTAATTCGGTTATTTCAAATGGTTCAGACATTACTTTTGTATGCTTATCCCAAATTTTAAATTTTATCTTTTCCATCTTTATCTATTTTTTAAGGTAGTAGTGTTGGTGTGTTTTCATTGTTGGTTATTTATTTAGTATTGCAGAATATTCCGCATTCATGTGATTTAATTAACTCATCTTTTTCTCCTTTCAATCGCTCAATCTCTTCTAGTAAGGTTTTTGATTGTTTATCGTGCCATTCCTTAATTCTATCGGCTAATCTAACAGCCTTAATTGAACAATTTGTAAACTCTTGAGTTATTACATTTTTAGTTAAATCTGCAATGTATGGGTTTGTTTCCTCTCTACCTTCCATTTGTTTTATGTTTTAAATAAAAAGCCCAACTAATAATGGAGGTTATTAATTGGGCTAGTTATGATGATACACATCAATATCTTTTTTTGTATTTGTCCTCCATTACAAACACTTTACAAATATCTAACTTATTTTGATAACGCCAAACAAATTAGGAATAAAATAGAAAACCCGATTATTAGTCGAGTTTCTTTGGTTTCTATGAAGTTTATGAATTTATCTCTCATGGCTTTATTTTATTTATAATTTCTACTCCTTTTGTTGCTGCTGCTCCGCTTCCGAATCCGTAAAGGAACCCTTTTATGAATCCTTTACGTTTAACTTTAGGTAGCGTATCATTTAATTGTACTATTCGAGTACTGTCCCGAACAATACGATCCTGCTTAATTAATACTTTATGGGTTAAAACAGCTATTGAAGTGCTATCTTTTTTGGTTTGTTCTTTTAGATTTGAAATTATGCTATTATTTACCGAATCTGTTTTTCCACACTCGTAATAAAGAATATTTATTGATTTCTTGCAGGTGCTATCAGAAATATAAATCAAACTGTCCCGAACTCGCTCTTTTCCTCGGATAACTTTTTGCTTAACTAATAGCAAACTATCACACTTCTTTTGGAGGATATGCTTATCCTTTGCCATTTCATTTAAAATAATATTATCTTTTGTTTCTGAAATGTATTGTTTAACGTTCGTTTCTTGCTTTGGAGCTTCTTTTGGCTGCCTTAATCCTATGCATGTAGGTATAAGTATCAAAGCTAAAATAAAAGCTGCTATAAGCCCAGTTTTTAAATATCTATTCATGATCTATGTATGTTACTTTAACGATTCCTGATTTAATGGCTTTAAAAATCAAAGGATAAATTTCAGTATATTTTTTACGCGAGTTAAGAACCCCGTCCCTTCCTCCTGTTTTACCGAATACTGAACCAACTATGTAGCAACCGTGGGTATCTAAATCTGTATTTCCCCAATGCCAGAGAATTGACTCGAAATTGGGCACGTTTTTAACATGTATGGCTTCATGCTGCCATTTATAAACTGCTTGAACTTCTGGCTTTGCTAAATTCCAATCTTTAGCTAATATTAGATTTCCATTTGCATCCCTATAATACTCATGCGAGAATTTAGGAGAAGCAACTAATTCAAGTTCATAAGTTCCTTTTGGTATTCTGGTTTCTCCAAATACTTTTACTTGTCGAAATTCATCCTCAACTCCAACTCCTTTAATTGAGTTATCATCTGAATTAAAAGTTGATAAGGTCCAATCCTTTTGTCCTTTTTGTCTGTTTACAAATATTTCTTTCATAAACCAAAATTAAGCTTCTTTTTTAGCTTCTGCAACTCTGCTTACTAATCCTCCTTTTGTAACCTCAATTGGAGGTCGTTTTACTTTTTCTTCCACTTTTTTTTGTTTTTTAGATTTCCAAAATTCAAGGCTTTTGGTTTGCCTTTTGTAATTCTTTAAGTTTCATTTTATACTTGTTTGCAATATCGATTAATTCACTCCTTGAATATTTATAAACCCTATTTGCATCCGATATACTCTCAAGTTCGAAAACGTAATCTTCTCCATATCTATTGATTAAACCTTTTCGATATTCTACTAAATTTCCATGCATATTAACTCCATTACATTTTTTACATTGTTTATGGACATTTGTTTCATCGAATATCAATCCTGAAAAACGCTCAGCAGAAAAAAAATGCCCAGAATCGAACATATTAGGGCCAAGTTCTGCATCTGTTTTATTACAAGAAATACAAGGTAAATCTTTATCTCGTTCCCTAATCCATTTCTGAAATATTAAACGAGCTGCTTTTTCAAGTTGATTTGTTCCTTCAACCTCAACTTTCATTTGTTGAACCCGTTTTTTAACTTCTTTTTCCGAGTTAAATATCACTGCACATTTAGGAGAACAAACCTGCTGCAAACTTGAATACTGAGGAATAAAAGTCTTCGGGCAAACAGGACATTGTTTTGGTTTTGTAGGTTTCTTTGCCATATTTAGAAGGGTAAATCTGAATTATCGGTTAAATTACTTGTATAAATTGGGGCGTGTTCTTTTGTTGGTTCTTCATATTTAGTATTTGAGCCATCATATTGTAACCAATTATCAAACTCTTTTAATCCTTGGTAATATCTTCCGTTTGTTGGATTCCAACGTAAATTTACTTTTCCAACTTTTCCCCAATGTTTGAATTTTACTTTTTGGATATAAAGTTCACTATCCCCTGTTTCTCGGTTAATGTAAACACAAAATCCATTATGTGTTTTATTAAAAAAGTTAGCTGAACCTGCACATGAATAAAGATTAGGAACTTCATATTTTCCTGTTTTATCCTTTGCGATTTTGGTAGGATGAACAACTAAAAATAAATGAATTAAGTTACGCTCACAAAAATTAGCTATTTTGTCTAATTCTCTGCTAATATAAGCAGTATCATTATTTCCTGTATCCTTATGGTCTAATTTATTCCAAGCATCAATTACAAGGGCTTTTATACCTTTTTTTCTTACAAGTTGTTTAGCTGTTTTTAAGATTGATTCAGTTGTAAAGTCATCTTCTGGCTTAATAAAATAAAAGTTTTCAGAATGATATTTTATCATAGCATCCAAATCTACAGGGGACATTTTATCTGTTCCTTCAAATGGTTTACCAATTATTTTTTCAGCTACTTTACTAAAATGAAGCTCTAATGGATGGTTTTCAGGAGAGTATAAAGCAGCTTTCCAACCATGTAAAATATTAAGTTTACAAAGGATAAAATCTAAAAACTCACTTTTACCATGACCAGGAATACCCGTAATAATCGTCATATAACCCTCTTTAAATTTAATCAAATCGTCAACCTCTCGAATACCTATACCATAAGCAGTAGGTAAGCCATTTAAGTAAATATTAGTAATGTCTTGGCGCAAATCTTGAGCTGTAAAAACTCCTAAAATTGGATATTCTTTCGCCTCTTTAATACATTCTGAAATAACCTCTTTTCCATATTTAACTAAACAATCGTTTGCGTCCTTACAATCTCTAAAAACTACCGTACTGCAATTTTCAAATCCTAATCTTCTAGCTAATTCATCTCTCAAATTATTTCCAGGCCCATCATTATCAAGTGCTAAAACATAATGTACATTTTCAGGCAAATATTCAATAGAATTATCAAAATAGGTTAAATTATTTTTTCCTACTCCTGCACCATTTGGAACAGAAATGCAATTCTCAAATCCGCACTCATATAAACTTAAACAATCAATTTCACCCTCAACTATAATAATTTTTTCTTTATCCTTTACAGAATCTAAATTATACATAATCAACTCTGCTCCCGAAACTAATTTAAAGTTTTTTCGAGCATCCCTAAATTTAGTATTTATCAATTCCCCTTTTCGATAATAATTGAATTGAATACAATTTTCATCTTTTTTAGTTTGGGGCATCCATTCTAATCCTTCGGTAACTTTTAAATCTAATAGTGTTTTTTCGCTAATTTTTCGCTCACTAAACCACTTTAAACACTTTTCGCTTAGCTTACCTTCACTTTTTATTTTAGGTCGCTTAAAAGCCACTTGTTTAGGTTTTTCGGAATTATCTCCCATAATGTTATATTTATCTGCTAAAATTTGTAAAGCCTCTTGTAATTCAATCTTTTTATATTTTATTAAAAAATCTATTGAATTACCAGATTCCCCACACCCAAAACACTTAAATATATTTTTAGCAGAATTAACAGTAAATGATCCGCTTTTTTCATTATGGAAAGGACAAGTACAGGTGTAATTAGCCCCATTCTTTTTCAATGGCAAATAGGTTGAAACAACATCGACAATGTTTGCAATCTGTTTAATTTCTTCAATATTGAACTTTACCATACCATTTGAGATTGAGAATTACTTTCAATTATTTTGTTTTCTGGTTTAAACCAAACACCCTGCATTTTCTGTTTCCAATTTTTAACTTTATTCCCTTTACTATCTTTCCAATCTGCTACAGAATAATAATCAAATGCTTTTTTTGCTGCTATTTCAGAATAACCATTTTGAGAAAAGTATAAGATTAAATCTTCAAGAGTTGGAGTAGAAGTTTCCTTCTTTATATTCTTATCTTCTCTTATCTTATCTTCTCTTATCTTAATGCTAGAGTTTTGCTTAACCGATGCTTTAGCCTTGCCACCCTTAGAACCTGCGTACTGCAAACGTTTACGTTTCTCATTTAGTTCTAAAGCCTGTTTACTTAAGAAGTCAATTTCAACTTTATCATGTCGCTTTTCATGCTTCAAAATACCTAGTTCTATCAACTCGTCAAGCATGGCTGTAGCGTTGCTATATTTTTTTTTTAGCATGGCTAAAGTAACACTACAATCATTAATCCATAAATAACCGCAAACTTCTATAAATAAGCCTTTTAACTCATAAGATTCGAGAGATATTTTACCATTTTGCCATGCTTGTACTATAAACTTAAAGTACGGTAACTCATTTGCCATAATTAGGATTTAAACGTTTAAATAAATCAACTTCAATTTGAATAGCTGATAATGAGAATTTTTCTTTTACTTGGCATTTTTTACCGTCAATTTCGGTGTAAATTTTGCCTTGAACTTTATCAAAAGTTCTGTTTAATAATACTTTAGTTTCAGTCATTTTATTTAAATAAGAAACCCAATTAAAAGCGGTCACGAGTCGCTTAAAATTGGGTTAATTTAAGGTTAAACCTTAATGTCTTAAATCTGTCGTGACTCAGATATAAGGCAAATATCTAAAATTATTCGGTAATAACAAGCAAATTTCTTCTTTTTAACTCAAAAAAGCATTTTGCCGTTGCTGTTACGTCATCCGAAGCATCATGAGCACCCTCAAAATCACATCCAAATAAATAGTTATGTAATTCTGTTAATGATGGCCATTTGAAACCATAAGGACCAGCTAACTGTAAAATATCAGTTGATGATTGCATAGTGCAAATTTTTGTAGGCTTGTTTATACAAGTAATATTATGTCGATACATTTCGCATGAAATAACTGCTAAATCAAAGTTCATATTGTGAGCCAACATATACTTGCAATCATTAATCTCATTTGCAAACTGTACCAAAATAGGTTCTAAATCTTTGCCTTCTGCTTCGCACCTTTCAGTACTCATATTATTATCTACAAAGAAATTAGGGTTTTCGCTTCCCTGTGCCGTTAATTCCTCAACAGTTGGTATTGTCCATCCGTTCGGTTTAATTAGCGATGAGAAACTTTTAAAGAGCTTCCCATCACTATTGTATAATTGCCAAGCTAGTTGTGTTACTCTGGGCCAATTATCAATATCCTTAAATGATGCTTTGTAATTTTTAGGTGTTCCTGTGGTTTCTGTGTCGAAAAATAAATACATTTTGTTTATTTTAAATTAAATACTTCGTCTAAATTAATCTGTTGATACCATTGTAGATTACTTACATCTACTTGTTTAGGTTCTTGTTTTATTAACTCTTTAATTTTACTATCACTTAGCCACTTACGATTAATCCAGTATCCATTTGAACCATTGTTATTTGTTAAAAATAAAGCATTTGGAATACTTGTAATATCAAATAATACTTTTTTACGATAAGACAATACTTTACCGTTAAATTCAAAGTGATTTGAATAAGTGATAATATATGTATTGTCTAGGATTTCAGTATTCATTTTCAGTTAGTTAAGATATTAAATAGTTCTTAGCGAGTAGTTATAAGCAAATTCATTTTTTAAGAGAGGACACAGAGTAAAAACATTTTAATTATTTTTTCCCTACGCTCTTTTTAAAAACAAGTATATTTTGATGAACACGAACTATTTTTTTTGTTCTCATATATTTATCTGCTCTTAATCCAGCATTTCCAGTATTGTTTATCATTATTATTTCGTTGTAGTATTCCATTCCAGCATCTTCAAAACATTTTATTGTATCAGCGACAAAGCCAATATATCCACCAAAATAACCGCCCTTACCTTTTTTCCTAACCTCTGAAACAACGAAAACGGCAAAGCAATTATCTTTCAATCTTTCACAACTATTTTTTATTATACGACTATACTTTTCTAAAAACAACGGGTATTCCATATTTGAAATATCATCTTCTAAATCTGAATAAACTTCCAGATTAGCATAAGGAGGGCAACTAAATAAAAAATCATATTGTGGTATTAATTCAGTTGTTATTTTTTCGCTGTCTCCACAATACCATTGCGGTTGATTATTTACTTCAAGTATGTTTAATGCTTGCTCTCTGTTGCTTTCACATTGTTCAGGTCTTAATTCAACGCCTGTATATTTATAACCTAAATAATTAGCAACTATTCCACGCACTGAACCACCAGCAAATGGGTCTAAAATAGTGCCTCCATCTTCACAGAACCAACGATACATTAACTCACAAATGAAAGGGTTAAAAATAGATACTCCACCCCCATTTCCAATTAAAGCCTTTCTGTATTTTTGGCTTCCTTCACTCCAACCTTTTGATAGTTCATCTACTTTTGTTTTGTCTTTACTTGATGATGCTGTATAAACAAGTGATGTTCTCCCAACTTCTGACTTTATCCCTAATTGAATATATCTTTTTGCCCTATTTTTATAAAGCGTATTGTTTAAGTCAATTACACTATATGGAGGAATAATATATTTTTCCTTTAGTGTTTCTTTAATCTCTGTTCCAAATAAATCTTTTACCATCGCTAAAAAATAATTAAAATGTTTTTAATAGAGTTCACAGAGAAAAAATGAATCAGCTTATAACAGCACCTAACCAAAATTGGCGGTTTGGCGGTAACTTCAATATTGTTTCTTCGTATGAACATTTGTTTTTGTATCATCTTTTGTGCTTCGTAATCGCCAACTTCGGTTAGATGCAAAACGTTATGTGCAATATTTTTTTGATAATTATTTTTAAGAGGACCTAGAGAACCGCATCCCGTAATTATTTGGTTTATCTGGCACATTTAGTTTTGGTTTTAGTTTTAGTTTTAGTTTTAGAAATGGCTTATAATTTACATTGTGATGCCATCTATTAAATTTATATGTAACCTCAACAAGTTCAGGGTGTTGTTGTTTTAAACTATCTGCAAACTCTCGCCTATTATCGCCTCCATTATAAATTGTATCTGTATTACCACCTTTCATTAACATCGTGGATTTTTTATAACAGGAAAATGTATTAAACAACACGGTGCATAATCCATCTTTTAAAACTCTTAGACTTAAATCGGTGTCCTCATTGTATTTGCCACGCCACCTATGACTTAATTTATTATCAATTAAAATGCAACTGTAAATTCTCGTATTTAATTTATATGGTGCAAATTTTACCCTGCGGTGAGTAAATGTATAATAGTTCATCCCTGCAATTCCTATATTCTCGTATCTGTCACAGAAATCTTCAATTGCACAAAATGTTGCCCCGCTGTAAACTATTGCCCTAATATTGTTTGTTGTTCTTAAAAAACAATGAATATTATCGTCTAATATCCAATGCTTTTTAGCACCATTTTTTATTGAATGTTCCCAAACAAAATTTCTTACTGGGATTGAGCCGCTGCCTATTTCACTAAAATTTTCTGGCAGGCACAATATTTTTTTTTCATCAATAACAGTTTTATAATTCTCAAATTCATTCGGCTCAACACAAATTTTATAATCAACATTCATTTTATCCAATGCAGTTGCCGTTAATGGGTTGTGCCATCTACCTTTTGAAATAATATAAATTGGATATTTAGGATGAATTGGTTTTTCATTAGTATAATAATTTTTCTCCCAGTTATCCCCACTTCCATAATATTCAGGAATAAACCAAGTGCTACGAGTGTCTTTTGATATTTTAGCCCCTGTCATTTTTGCAAATTCATTTACCTCATCTTGATTTTTAAAACTTACAAGTATTTGTCTAAATGGTGTTAAATCATTCTGTTTAAAATCGGGCATATATTTCCAATGCTGTTCCCAATCTAATGGAATATCGGTATCAAATAATGTTTCTTGCATTTTACAAAGTTAAAGAATTAAGGGCACAGAGTTAAAATAATTATCAAAAAAAATACAGACACATAACAGCACCTACCCAAAAGCGGGGGTTCGGTGGTTAAATCAGGTTGTGTGCTTCTATGCAAGTTCATCGTTTGTTGACAGTTTTATGTTTTCAAAATCCCCGCCTTCTGGTAGCTGCGGAACGTTAGGTGCTATTTTTACGCTTTTTTGCCTGTGTTTTTTTAGCGGTTCGTTCTGAAAGCACTATCAAGGATTTGCGAATTATTACCCTGTCGTTTTCAAATTCATTAGACCAGTTGTAACGGTCTAAAGTAAATTTTGAAACGCCAATATCCTTGTTGTATTTAAATAGCGCAGAAAGGCTACCATAGTATCGGTGAGCCTTTTCTGCTTTTAGTTCGAGGTGGAAGATTTTAGGCATTGATTTTCTTTTTAGCGTTTTCGCCTCTAATATCCCAAGCCGCAGCCTCGTTGTTTGATTTTGCGTTTTTAATGTAAATAGCTACTTTTTTATTTATAGCTTCCTCGATAGTGATATTAAGGCGTATAGCCATTTCTTTCGAAGAATTAAATAAATCGTTTGTTAATTCTTCATTTTTTTCTACTGCTTGTCTTGCGTTCATTTTGCTTTATTTTTAATTGATTAAAAAGTGTATGGTCTTGAATTATTGTAAGCTACTTCTCCTAAAATAGTAGGTAACAATGAAGCCGCTCTTTTTTCTGATTTCGGATTGTTATCATTCATACGACTAATAATTTTCAACATAAAATCTTTTAAAGATATACCAGTAAAAAATTGGTTAGTTGTGATAGCCTCGTAAGAAGCTATAATTGTATTTCTGTTTTCAGAAAGAAAATTTTGTAAGTTAAAAGCGTTTTTCATTTTTCGTTGTTTTGCTTATACAAATATAAGTACTTATTTCTGTATATCTACAATAATAAATTGTTAAATTTGTAATATTTAGCTAACTTACTGATTTTCAATACTATTATTTTAACATTCGGTAGCAAAAAAGCGTAAAAACAGACACCTAACAGCACCTAAATCGCAAATTTTGTGAAAAACAAAATCAGCGTTTAGCCGCAAAACGTTATACGCAAGCACTACATTCCGTTTCTAATTGAGCATTTGTCGTATCATTCTTTTCTTTTCTTTTTTTTGCCAACGCTTTTTTAAATTCATCAAGATATTTTTCGACTTTTACCAATTCATCTTCTGACCAATCCAATTCTAATCTAACATCATAATCTTGCCACGGATATTTCTTTTTATCTAAATTCCAAAGCCTTTTTTTTACACGAAAAGTCATTGAGCGATCTTTCATCCATTGCGGAAAATATTTCTTATCTAATTGAGAGATATACTTGCTTTCAATTATTATTTCATCCCCTACATTTGGGATTGAATCCGTTGTCCAAGTTAATCCTACTTTTAATCTTGGTCTGTAAGAAGAAAAATCTATGTCTATTTTTTTCATATTTTTATTTTTTTAAATTTCCCTCCCTTAAAAAAGAAAAGGGTTTTGTATTTTAATTGAACATTCCACTAATCAACCGTGCCAGCGTATAACAGCGGTTTGGCGGCATTAAAACGACCGCCAAGCCGCCAACCGTTATAGGTAAGGCTAAGAAATATACACCCCTTTAAGAATGTGTTTACCACCT
>ERZ650304.825-NODE-825-length-13674-cov-5.297012_pt1 | contig 13674 bp, 12 predicted proteins | sample MGYA00376240_ERZ650304 | MGnify/ENA primary metagenome ERZ650304 (study PRJEB26733, sample SAMN07839271) | wastewater metagenome | biome: small river; feature: stream; material: water | place: USA: North Carolina | collected 2016-03-01 ...
TCAATGATATATTGTTAAAAATAGATGATTGGACAAATTTAAAAATAGATGTTATTCAATTAGATTCTGAATCATTATTTAAAATATATGAAATTATTGATAGTTCAGAAACATGTGAAAATTTTGTTAAATCTAAAACTAAAAATATATTTGAACCATTATTTGAAAAATTTAATGGTCATATTAGAATATCTTCTTTCTATAGAGGACCTGCTTTAAATAAAGCTGTTGGTGGAAGTAAAAGTTCACAACACATGACAGGAGAAGCTATAGATATTCAAGGAGCTAATGGTGTTACCAATGCTGAAATATATAGATATGTCAGAGATAATATGAATTTTGACCAATTGATATGGGAATTTGGAACTTCAAAAGAACCTGCTTGGGTTCATGTATCTTTGAAAAAAGTAGGTAATAGAAAACAAACTCTAACTATAAAATAAATCTTATGTTAGAATACATTCAAAAACATAGTAATAAAATAGGACTAATTGCTGTAATAATAGCAATTAGTTTTATACTCTTACAGATTGTAAAATCTTGTAAAGAACAGCCCTCTCAAGAGACTAAACAAGTTATTAATAGAGAACAAAGTATAATTGATAGTTTAACTAAAGCTAATATTCTTCTTGAAAATAAAAATCAATTTCTTGGAAATACTATAAAGAAACAAGATAGTCAGATTAGTAAATTAGCTATTAACTATCAAAATAAAAAACAAGCTACTAAACAAATTAAGATAGAATATCAAACTAGAGATTCTTTAATTGTAGGTACTGATACAACTTGTGAAAAATATGTAGCTACTTTAGAAGAAACTAATGCTTCTTGTGATAGCCTTACTTCTGAACAAGATAAGCAAATATCTTCTTATAAAGAAAAAGATATTCTAACTCAAAGAATTATGGATAATAAAGATAGGTCTATCTATTCTCATGGAATAATAATAGATGCTTTAAAATTAGAGATTAAAAAACGAAGCAAACTGTTTTCAATAACAGCAGGTCCAGGTGTAACTTATACAACTGATAAAGAAATTAAAGCAGGTTTTCAAATAACAACAGGTTTAAAAATATTAGAATTTTAAATGGCATTAATAGAATTTCAAACAATTAGGATTGATTCTGATAAAGAAGCTGAAGATAGAGAAAGATGTAAAAATCTTAATCAAGAATATGACCCTTCTGAAATGGAAGATAGTGATATTTATAGATATACTGCAAATTTATCTTATCCTATAGTTTCTATTCAAGAACTAACAACAGAATACAAAGGTAAAGAAATTAATGCTGTACAAGTAGTCACTACACATGAAAGAACTCCTTTCTTATTAATAAGTTATGATGACTTCATAGGATTAATGAAACATATAGATAAGAATTTTAATATTCTAGCACCTAGTAAAATATACAATAAAGATGGCGATATTATTTCAAGTAACAAATAAAACAGTACAACCTACTGTAGAAACTTTGGCTATATCTCCATTTTCAGAGATATGGAGTAGAGACACAACTAGAGATAAGGAAATAGCTTTAAAGGAATTTGCTTATATAGAATTTATGAGTTCTCAATTAAAGACTAATCCTTTTAAAGATTACCCTGATGGAGAAAAAAGTAAGAAAATATTAGAAGCTATTAAATATGAAGAAAGTTTAGAACATAATAATCATATAAATATTATTTCTAATGATATTTTAATTAGTAAAGGAATAGCTTTCATAGAAGAATTACAAACTAATGCTTCTAGTACTTATAGACTATATTCAGCAGCAATGAAAGCTAGAGATGAATTAGAGAAGTTTCTAACTAACCTTGATATGGAAGATATAGACCCTAAATCAGGAAAACCACTTTGGAAACCTAAAGAGATTACTTCAGCTATGATGGATATTCCTAAACTTACATCTTCTTTAAATGATTTAAAAAAGAAAGTAGAGGAAGAAATATTTGAAGAAGTAAAGACAAGAGCTAATAAAACAATATCAGCATTTGCTGACCCAAGTAGTATATAATGAATAGTAATTCAATAAGAAATCCAAATGGTATTTGGATAAATACTAATGTCTTTAGAGAGGAAGCTATTTTTTTTCAAAGAAATGGTTTCTATAACTCTGACCCTGTAGGAAGTCCTGATTGGTTTACTTATTGGAAAGAACAAAGAAAAAGATGTATAGAAGGTTATACTGTAGCAGGGGTTAAGATTACAGGTTATCATTATTTCTATTTAAATTTTTGTCCAATTATGAAAATGGATGAAAATGGTAAGAAACTAACTAACTATAAAACTAGAGATTTTCCTAACTTTTGGGATGGTGATTATGAATATTTTTGGTGTAGAGAAATAGCTAGGTCAGGTACAGTAAAAAGTCAAGTAACTAATTATGCTGAATATGAAACTTATTTAGAATTATCTGAAACAGAACAACACAAAAAAGATATTGAATATCTTGATAGATTAAAATTAGTGAGTAAGGTTAAGCATAGTAACCTAAAAGGTAATCTAAATATGATTGTGGGAAAAGCAAGAAGAAGAGGGTTTTCATATAAAAATGCTTCTGTAGGTGCTTGTAACTATTTTCATTTTCCAGGAAGAATTACATTGTATGCAGCTTATGAGAAAAACTTTTTGTACCCTGATGCAACTACTATCTTCCCTATGACTATGTTTTATATAAACTTTATAAATGAGTTTACAGCTTGGACTATGCCATCTGATGTTATTAATAAAGTAGCAGCAGGTCACATTAGAGCCTCATATAAAGAAGTAGTTAATGGTGTAGAACTAGAGAAAGGTTTTAAATCAGAAATTAGAGCTATATCTTGTAAAGATAATGCAGATGCACTTAGAGGTAAAGATGCTTATGATGAATTTTTTGAAGAATCAGGAGCTTTTGGACCACCTGGATTATTGAAAGCAACTATATCTGCTGCTGAAGATACAACTAAACAAGGTATTTATAGAACAGGTATGATTACTGTATTTGGAACTTCAGGAGACCTTAAATCAGGTACTGCTGATTATGCAGATATGATTAATAATCCTGAAAGATTTGACTTCTTAGCTTTTGAGAATATATTTGAAGAGAAAGCTACAAGTAGTATAGGATTTTTTAGTCCTGCTAATTGGAACTTTACAGGTTTTATGGATGAGCAGGGTAATTCTGATAAAGAATCTGCTAGAAATTTAGTCATTAAACTTAGAGAAGATAAAAAAGCTAAAGGTGCTACTGCAAAACAATTAAACCAAATGGAGCAAGAGAATCCATTAACTCCTTCAGAAGCTTTTGGCTCTACAGGCTCTAATATATTTCCAATACAAGAACTTAAAGCTCAAAGAGATATTGTCAAGAATAGAGGTCTTAATGATTTAAGAGGTCAGAATGGTAAATTATCTTTAGACCCAAGTTTAGGAGTAATCTTTAATGTAGATTTAAAGAAGAATCTTACTAGAATAGATAGTATGACTGTAAATGAAGATGAAATAGGTTGTCTTACAGTATATGAAAGACCTATTGAAAATGCTCCTAAAGGTTTGTATAAAATAGGATATGACCCTGTAAGACAAGATTCAGGTACATCTTTAGTTAGTTATGTTGTATATAAATCTAATATGAAAGGTGTTTCTAATTTCTATAATGATAATATTGTAGCTATCTATATAGGAAGAAATGAGACTAATGATGATAATCATAGAATAGGAGAGTTATTAGCTATGTGGTATAATACTCAAGTAATGTATGAAAATGAAGTACCTGATGTTAAAACATATTTTCAAAGAAGAAAATTACTAAGTTTATTGGCTCTTCAACCTGATGGTGTTATTTCTAAAGCTGTTAAAAAATCTACAGTAAGTAGAATATATGGTTGTCACATGACAACTCAACTTAGAGATGCAGGAGAGAAGTATATAAAAGATTGGTTATTACAGATTTGTGAATATGATGAAGAAGGGAAACCTGTAATGAGATTGAATAAAATATACAATTTAAGACTCTTAGATGAGTTAATTAGTTATGATAGGTTACAAGCTACAAGATATGACGTTATTTCTGCATTAATTATGGCTATATTCCAAGTTCAAGAAGAATATATAGATAAAGAATTTGAAGATAAAAGTGATAAAAACAAAGGAAAAAGCTTACTTAAAGCATATAAATCTTTATTGGGTGGATAATTTTAATTATATTTGCATTTTAAATTAATAATAAGATGGATTATGCTATTTTTGACATAGGTGATAAAGTTGAGAGACTATCTTGGAGTGAGAAAACAGCTAAAGATTATGATTGGTTTAAAAAGAAAGCTAGATGGGTTTTAACAGTTTGTCAGTATGCTGATTTAAAAAAGACCTCAGTTAATTATGACTTAGTAAATAACATATTAGATGAAGAAGATTTTAAATATGTTGTAAATCCTTATAATAATCCAAACTATAAGCTTCCTGCTAGATTACAAAATAGAGATATAATCTCTACAAAAGTTAAGGTCCTAGAAGGAATGGAATTAAAAAGACCTTTTGTTTGGAGGGTTGTAGCAGTAAATCCTGAAGCAACTACTAGAAAAGAACAGAAGAAAGCTGAAATGCTTAGAGACTTTGTTGTTAATAGTATTATGAATCCTATCATAGAAAGTACTAACCAACAATATAAACAACAAATAGAACAATTACAACAAGATGGTTCTCCTAAATCTCAACAACAGATTCAGCAATTACAAGCTCAAATACAAGAACAAGTAAAAGCTAAAACTCCTCCTGAAGTATTAAAATATATGGAGAGAGACCATCAAGACCCTCTTGAAGTAATGACTAATCAAATCCTTAAATATCTTATGCAAGAAAAAGATATAAAAAGGAAGTTTAATGTTATGTGGAAAGACTCTGTAATTGCAGGGATAGAAGTTGGTAAGATAGATATTAAACATGGTGAGCCTACTGTAGAAGCTTTAAATCCTAAAAGATTTAGATATTTAAAAAAATCTGATGAAGTATTTTTTGAAAATGGAGAAGCTTGTTTCTATGAATATGATATGACTTTTAATGAAATCATAACTGAGTTTGGAGATGAATTGACTGAAGAAGAAATAAGATTAATTCAAGAGAAAACATACAATAGAGGTGGGTTAAATACTATTGATTGGGATTTTGATGAAGTAGTAAATACAGATGTAAATATTGGTGTTTCAGTATACCATTGTTGTTGGAAATCTTTAAGAGAAATTGTTACTTTAACTTATTTAGATGAAGAAGGTAAAGAACAAGAAATGCTTGTAGATGAAAATTATAAATTAGATAAGAGTATAGGTGATATAGAGCTTAGTTATGAATGGATTCCTGAAGTATATGAAACCTATGTTTTACCTAATGAGATATATCTTAGAAAAAGACCTGTACCAGGTCAATTTAGAGATATGAGAAAATTACATTATAGTAAACTCCCTTATTATGGTGCTGTTGTAGATGAAAGAAATTCACAACTAACTTCTATTGTAGATAGAATGAAATATTGGCAATATATTTACAATATTGTTTATTTCAGAATTGAATTATTAATGGCTTCTGATAGAGGTAAAAAATTAATGATGAACATTAATGCTATTCCTGATTCAGCAGGTATTGATATTCACCAATGGCAACACTTTTTTGATTCAACACCTTTTATGTTTTTTAATCCTAATGAAGAAGGGATGGATGGCTATAGTGATGTGAGTACTATGGCTAAAGAAATAAACTTATCTACTGCTCAAGACTTAGATAAGTATGTACAATTAGCAGAACATATTAAAAATGAATGTAAAGAAGCTGTAGGTATTAATGACCAAATGGTAGCAAAAATATCTACTAATGATGCTGTAAGTAATACTCAAGCTGCATTAGCACAAGGAGCTACTTTATTAGAACCATATTTTGCATTACATGATTTAGTAAAAAGAAATATGCTTACGGGTTTAATTGAAAAATCTAAAGTAGCTTTTGAAGATAAGGAAGATTTATATCTATCTTATGTTCTTGATGATTCTAGTATTAATATGTTTAAAGTAGATGGGCATTTATTTGAGAATGCTTCTATGGGATTATATGTTCAAAATTCATTAAAAATAGAACAAATAAAAGATACATTAAATCAACTTTCTCATGCTGCAATGCAAAATCAAGTTATTAAAATGTCTGATGTTATTTCTATAATGAAAGAAGAAGATTTAACTCAAGCAGAAGAAACAATGAAAGCTGCTGAGAAAAGATTAGTTGAAGAAAATCAACAATCTCAACAATCTCAACAACAACATGAAATGCAAATGCAAGAAATGATGAAACAACAAGAGCAACAAAAACATAGTAATGCTATGGAATTAGTTACTCATAAAAATCAAGAGGAAACTAAGAAAGGTCTTGCTATTGCTGCTATGACAGGAGCTTCATTTAATCCTGATACAGATGAAAATGATAATGGGATTAATGATTATGTAGAAATGGCTAGAAAAATAGCTGAAACTGACATAAAAAAAGAAGCTTTAGAGCTACAAAAAGAGAAGTTTAATCATGATAAATCTATAGATAGTAAGAAAATTGAACTTGAAAAGAAGAAAATAGCAGCTAAAAAAACAACATAAAATTAAAAATTAATCTATAGGGAGAAAAAAAATCTTCCAAAAAATTAAAGAAAAACATTTAATAAACTTTTAATCACCTTAAATTTGCAAAAGAAATGAGCCAAGAACAAACAAACAATTTAGAAATCAATTGGGATGAAGAAGAAACAGTAATAGATACAGCAGAAAATATTGTAGATATTATTGAGAATGACAAACCCGAAATTGAAACAGAAACACCAACTTCTACTACAAAAGAAGTTAAGAAAAAAGAAGAGATAGTTGAAGAGACAACTATTGATTGGGAAAAAGAAGAAGTTGATACATCTTCTGAAAACCCTGAAAATGATTTAGGAGATAAAGGAGAAAGTTCTGAAGGAACACCTAATATCAAATTAGCTCTTGTTAATACTTTAGTAGATAAAGGTTACTTAAATGTAGAAGATTATCTTGAAGAAGGTGTTACATTAGAAGATTTGGAAGAAGAGGATTTACAAGAACTTATTGATGAAGGTTTAGAAGCCAGTCAAGATGCTAGTATTGAAAAGAAGATAAAAGATTTACCACCAATAGGTAAAAACTTCTTAAAGATAGTAGCAAAAGGTGGAGATGGTCTAGCTTATTTAGAGTCTTTAATGGATAAAGATACTGAAGTATTAGATTCAAACCTGGATTTGACAGATGTAGAAAATCAGAAAAAAGTCATGAGCTTTAAATTAAAAAAAGAAGGTTATGATGAAGATTACATCAACTCTTTTATAGAGACTTTAGAAAATACTAATAAATTAAGTGCCACTTCAGGAGCTGAATTTAAAAAGATTGTAAAAGCTCAGAGTGATGCTGATTTAGAAGAGCAAGATAGAATTAATAATATTGCTAGAGAAAGAAGAGAAAAAGAGAATGGGAATATAAAAGCTATGAGAGAGTTTGTAGCTACTAAAACAGAAATTCAAGGTGTCAAATTAAGTAAAAAAGAACAATCTGAATTACCTGAATATCTGTTTAAAAATAAAGTAGATGTTGAAGGTGGTAAGAAAATTACACAATTCTATCATGACCTTTTTACAGGAATGAAAGATAAAGATAATCTTACCTTATTAGCTAAATTTGTTAAAGCAGGTTTTAAACTAGATAGTATTAAGAATGATTTACAAACAGGTATAACTAAAGAGATGAGACAAGAGATTCAGAGACAAGGTGGAGATAGAAAATCAAAAGTAAGAATATCTAAAAAAGAAGTTCCATTACACGAATTAATATAATAATAAATTTAAATAAAACAAATTATGTCAAAATTACAAAATAGTCTTATAGTCAGTAAGGGTGTTAGACACTCTAAAATGACTGAACTAAACCACTTAGGTTTAAATTTGATGGTAAAGCCTACAGAACTTGAAGGGCATATTACTAAAATGTTCTCAGCTACACAATACTATTCTAACAATGCTCTTGCTTCCAAAATGTATGGTAGTGAAGAATTTATAGATAGTGTTGAATGGACTTGGAAGCTAGAAAATGCTGATTCAAGACCTGCTGTTTGTATGGGTAATGTTGAACCTTCTGCTGTTACTCTTTTAGGAGAGCATGGACAACCTTTCTTTATTTTCTTAGATGAGGATTGGTATGGACCTGGTGATAACTTAACACCTGGTACATCTCATGTTAAATATCAATTAAGAATTGAAGAAAAACCAGTACCTAGAGGAAAAGGTTATATTTACAAAGTTAGATTAGCTAATTCTGTTAAAGGTTTTCCTGCTTCAATGCTTAAAATGGGAAAACAATTTGGAAAGTTATTCTCTAACTATGAAGAAGGTGCTGTTGATGCAGGAACTACTCAGTTTGGTAATATGGTTTCTTTTGCTAACAGAATGTCCTTGTTAAGAAAAGAATACAAGATAACTAACTGGGCTTCTACAGCTACACTTTCTACAAAAATTCCTACTAAAGCAGGGATGAAAAATTCTTGGATTGCTTATGCAGAAGCAAAGTATTTCCAAGAGTTTGAAATGGAAAAAGAAAAATTATTCCTTTATGGACAATCTTCTAGTGACCTTGTAGGTTCTACAGGTAGAGCTATTGTAGCAGGACCTGGTATTCAGCAAATGATACAAGAAGATGGAGAAGTTTATAAGACATCTCAAATAACAGCTACTCTTGTAGAGGAATTTATGATGGATGTAATGTTTGGAAAAAAATCAATAGCTAAAGGTCAAAAAGTGGTTGCACTTACAGGACTTTATGGTATGCTTGATTTCCATAGAGCTTATGATAATCTTTGGGAGAAGAAAGGTGCTAGAATTATGGCAGGAAATTTTAACCCTGTTGAAGCTGCTACTTCTGAATATCATTCTAATGCTTATAGCTATGGTTATAGATTTACTAAGTTTAAATTGTTCAATGGACAAGAATTAGAATTAGTACATTGCCCTGCTTATGATGATACTCAGATTCATTTCGAGAAAGATAATATGGGTGTTCCTTTAGAGTCAAGAAGAATTACATTCCTTGATTTTGGAGACTCTACTACTTCAGGTAAGAATAACGTAAGAATCATGAAGAAAAAAGATGCCTATGCTTTTGCTTATGTCAATGGTCTTTATGGTCCTACAGGTCCAACTAAAGGTGGTACTGCTGCTCATAAAGGTTCTTACTATGAAATGGTAATGGAAGATACTTTAGGAGTACATATTGAAGATATTACAAGATGCGGTGAAATTTTGATAGGTAAGAGTAATTAATTTACTATATTTGCAAAATAAACCAAATATAATATAACATGACAGAAAGACAAATTGAAATTAAGCCACTACCTGTAAAAAGGTGGCATGGTAACTCAGGTAAAGCTAGTATCACTAGACCAAAAACTATTGAAGCTTTACCTGATGATACTATGAATTATGCTATTGCATTAGGAAGAGAAAAAAACATAGAATGGGAAGAAGGTGGTAATAAGTTTATGATTAGTGAACTTGAATTATACAGTAAAAAATTAGGTGTAGATTTATCTACTCAATTTATACCTGGAACATCACATCCTTTTTATGGAGCTAAAATGGGAAGAACTAAATTAGAAAATAATACAATGTTTTTAAATTTAGATAATCCTATTGAATATGTGAAAGTAGCTATTTTAAAAAAATCTCCTACTGTAGCTAATTCTCTTAAAGAATGGGAAGAAGGGAAATTTCCTGAAGCTACTCATTACATTGTAGATGAAAACTATGAAGTTGAATTGTACAGAGCTAAGAGAACTAAGAAAGAAGAGGTGAAAAAAGCTATCACAGCTATGAACAAAGAAGAAAAAGGAAAATTATTGTTCTTATCTTCAGGTAAATTAGCAGATAGTCAAAGTGAGGATTTCATTGATATGCACCTTGATAATATGTTGGAAAAAGAAATTGAAAAATTAATTCCATACATTAAAATGAGTAATGAAGATTTTACATTAACAGCTTTAGTAGAAAAAGCAGTTAAAGTAGGGTTAATGACAAAAGAAGGTCTTAAATATAAGTATCATGGAACTACATTAGGTAATAGCCTAGAAGAAGTTCTAACTTATTTGAAAGATGATGAGAATAATATGTTTAAAATAGACTTGTTAGATAAAGTAGCTAAAGCTGAGTAATGATAAAAGAAATGCACTATATGTTTAAGTTAAAACTGAATAAAGGCGATAGCCAAAACTTCAGAAACTTTTTAGTGCCTGAAATTGATTTATTTCTAAATGAAGCTCAGACTATTTTTGTTAAGACTATTGCTGAACCAAGATTTAGAACACAGTTAGGATTTGAGACTAGTCATAGAACTATAGAAGATATAAGACCAATAGTAATTACAGATGCTTCTGCTACAATTACAGGTGATGTAGTAACTTTACCAAATAACTATTGGTATTATACTAAATCAAAATGTAAAATTTCTAAAGGTAATTGTACAGGATTAGATGCAAAAGTTATAGTTAGACAACATGATGATGATTTTGAGAACAATCCTTTTTATGAAAGTTCTTTTGAATGGAGAGAAGTAAATGCAGTATTTAATAAGGATGGTATAAAACTTTATCCTAAAAATTTTACTGTAAGTGATTTTAAGTTGAGTTATATTAAAAAACCTGCTTATATTCATGATGCTGAAAGTCATAGTGGAAGTGGGTATGTTTCTTTATCTCAAGGTACATTAACAGGTTTTCAGAATAGTGAACTCCCAATTGATACTCATGCAGAAATAGTAGATATAGCTGTAATGATTGCAACAGGAGTTTTACAAATACCTGACTTACAAACTAAAATAGAAAAATTAAAATTAAATCAATTAATAAATTAAATAAAATAAAATTATGACAAATTCATCTGTAAATCAAGTCTTGGTTACGAAAGGAAATCAAGCATTGGCAGGTAGTGGTACTACAGTTAAAGATTTGCTACCAGGTCAGTTAGGATTTTTTGATGCTGACACAAGATTAGCTATACACAATTCTGCTACTGCTGCAAAAGCCAATAATGTTTTAATTGCTGTAGGTATTGATGCTGATGGTGATACTGTTACTGATAGAGTAAAATATCAAGCAGGAGCTGCTATTCAAATGCAGACAAAAGGTTATCATAAATTAGTCTATCAACCTGCAAGTGCAGGAAGAGCTGAAATATATAGAATATCAGATTTGAAAGCAAATTGTGATACAGAGTATATTTTAAAAATGAATTTTGATGGACCTTCTATAGCTGAATTTAGTAATACAAGTTATGCTAGAAAAAGTTACACAGTAAAAACATCTTGTTGCTCTGAATGTGCTACAGGTTGTTATCAAGGTTCTTGTACAGAGCTTGCAGTTAAATTAAGAGATGAACTTAACAATGATGTTGAAAAACTATTTACTGCTAAGTTAATTGACCCTGCTACACCTGCTAATAATACTCTTACATTATCAGCTAATGTTAGTGCTGCTGCAACAATAACTCTTGCTTCAGCTTGGACAGGTGGTTCAGGAGTATTTAATGTAACATTTACTACAGGTGGTGGAGCAGTTGTAAAAGCTGTAACATTTACTAATGCTTCTGCTACTATTACTTGGACAGGAAATATTACTACAACAGCTACTAGTGCTACAATAGATGGTACAATTGCTGATATAACAACTTGGTCTGCTGCAAATGCTACACTTTGTCCTGAAATAGAAATAACAGGTAATACTAGAGCTATTGTTACTAGTTGTGGTTTAAACTATAACTATGAAAAAAATAGAGATGTAGTTTTTGTTCCATATTTAGTTGCAGGTTTTGGTTGTGCAGGTACTGTATCACAAGTACAAACTTATGTTGGTGAAACAGGACAAGCTTATGATATTAAATTCATGGAGCAAGTTAATGCAGGTTGGAGAAATGGTGCAGGTGCTTATAGAGTTTATGAAAATGGTGTTCAAAAATCATTTGAATCTTTAGCAGAAAATGGAGTTAAATATGATATGTTTTGGTTAGCTTATCCATACTCTATTGAGTCAGGAGAAAGAAAAGCAAATGATTTGCAAACTTTACTTGCTGTTCCTGAAGCAGATACTACTACAAGAGATGCTATTGCTGCTTTGTTAGTACATATTTATCCTAATAAAGATACTTTAGCAAATGATGTAGCTGCTGCTTCTGCAACTCCTTCAGTAGTTGAGCCTGTAATTACAGATGAAGATACTGATGGTATAGCTTAATACTTATAAAGAAAAATCTTTCTTTGGTTTGTTTCTTTTTGTGAGAGGGTAGATGGAGAAATTTATCTACCCTTTTTTTAAATAATAAAAATGGCAATAGCATATACTAAAAAAAATGACATAAGATTAAATAGTAGTTTTACTATTACAAATACTGAAGGTTCAGCTAATATAACTATTTCTGTAGCTACTCCTCCTGACCAAGTAAGTAAAATTATACTATATACTGATTATGTTTTAGTAACAGGACAATCTTTAGAAATAAAACCTAAAGTAGTCTGTAGGTATTTAGTTACAATAAAAAAACCTTCAACAAATGAAACAGCTTTAGAATACTTTACATATATAGATGATGTTACAGAGTACTTTATAAAAGATAGTCTTGAATTTCTTTGTGGAGATGATTGTGAAGATTGTAAAGAAAAAACAAATAAAGATTGTAAACAAGAAAAATGTGACCCACATTATAGTTTATTTAATCAAGTTATATTCTTATATAAGTGGTATCATTCTACTACAACATCATTTGATATTTTAAATATTATCACAAGTTTATACTATACAGAAATTTTAGATAATCTTTGTACTGAAACATTTAAATCTAAAATACTAGGAGAAGATTGTTGTATAAATACATTTTTATTTAAAAAAATGATTATATTTGCTTATTATGATTTCTATCATAGTATTACTGAGTATATAACTAATGAAGTCAGTATTGTTGATAAACAAGCAGAATATGATAAATTAGATGCTAAATTTCAAATATTAAAATTTGGAAATTGTATTAAAAATTATGGCTTAACAATATCTCAACTAGAATCTTATTATTAAAAGATTGAATTATGGAAAAAGCACCTCAACAAATAATTGATTGGATTAGAAGATATTCAAATTCAGGAAGTTCTACTTCTAATGGAAAAAAGTTTGTAGAAGTAGCTGATTATACTACGTTACTAACAATAACAGGAAAGTCTGATGAATATTATGTAACCTTAGACGATAATAAGCTATATAGGTGGACTGGTTCTACTTATGTGGAATTGTCAGGAGAGGATACAACAGACGATATAACACTTGATTTTACAAGTGGTGTTTTGACTTATACATTCTTTTCTCCTTATGCTATGAAAATAACTAGCATAACAAATGTAAATGCAGCACCCACAACTACTATAACTAAAAATGGAAGTGCTTATACATTAGGAAATTCTATCGCTTTAGGTGATACTTTAGTTGTAACGGTTTCAGTAAGTTCAGTTGTAAGATTAAATATTTTGAAATTATGAGTAGTTATATAAAAGTAGGTGCAGGTACTTCCACAGGCTGGCAAAGACCTACAGAATGGCTTGCGATTCCAAGTTATACAGCCAATGAAGAAG
>ERZ650304.826-NODE-826-length-13660-cov-8.974568_pt1 | contig 13660 bp, 19 predicted proteins | sample MGYA00376240_ERZ650304 | MGnify/ENA primary metagenome ERZ650304 (study PRJEB26733, sample SAMN07839271) | wastewater metagenome | biome: small river; feature: stream; material: water | place: USA: North Carolina | collected 2016-03-01 ...
CTTTATCGAATAGCTGACTTTCGCGGTTCAAGTCCAGTATCTGCTCTTTATTGTCGGACAAGATTTTTTCGGTCTCAGCATCAATATTAGCTAAAACATACTCACAGGCATTAATATAGTCTCGGACGGTTCGCATATTTTCAAAAAAAGCCGCTACTAATGCAACGGCTTTTAAATAGTTGTTCTGATTGTTCTTATCCTGCGATTACGGTTCCTGCGGCCTCTGTTTTGTAAAGGATGCCTGAACCCGCAACAAGCACAATTCCGTCAATCTCTACCGAGTAAACATCGGCGGCTGTTGAAGCTGCGGCGAGTGTCGTTGTAACGGTTTTGGCTGTGGTATTGTAAACTGCTCCCGTCGGCGTGATTGGCGAACCGTTTTTCTTGAAAATGAAGTCCCCTGCAACAAGCCCCTCGGCCATATGCGTACCGTCGTTCAAAAGCGGTTTGAATACCAATGATGTTGATGGAGCCGTAATTGGATTTACGGTAATAGTCACGTCGTTAACGCCTTTTAAATCAGTTGAACCGAAATCGGTAGGTTTGTACATTGCCATTCTGCGGTCAACTTCTTTTCGGTTTGAAAGCTGCAAAAAGAATGTTTCCGATGCTTGGTTTGTTCCGTCCTCACCTAAATACTTTCCGGCTTGGTGAACGCTAAGACTGAACGGCTTAACATTCCCTTGCAAATCACGTGTCATCCAAATTACATCGTCAACGTCTCCAACGGCAACACTGTAATTGCCTTTACCTGACAATGAATCTAATGCCGCCTGGAATTTATACCCGTTGTCAAAAGACGCGGTGTACTCGTAAGGAAATTGGGTTAACAATGTTTTGTCTCCCGAACCGTTGCGGGTTGCATAACTGTCCTCTGGTGTTGAATCCACGAAATCGACAACGCCCTCAAGCACAATCAATTTATCGAGTGTTTGCTGTGTCTGCATGTAGTCCTTATCGATTACCGCCGTGTCGAAAATGAAATCTGACGGGAATAGATAAAGGGTGGTCACGCGCTTGCGGTTTGTCCTGCATCCCGCGATACCTGTTCCGAGCGCACCGGCTGCGGAGCAATTGATAACATCTAAAAGTGTTGGTGTTGCCATTACTTAATTAGGTTTTGATCTGTTAATACTTTGATTTTTTTCTTGTCTGATAGCTCAATTTTGCTACCGAAAGAATAAAACTTGTCAGTTGTCAAACCGCCTTTAGCGATTACCCTGAAAGTTTTAGTTTCTTCTTTTTTATTTTCTTCTTGTGCCATGTTTTAAAATCTTATGGTGTTAATGCAATTTCCTGTATCGTCAAACCTAACTTTTCCCTCAAAAACTACTACATTCCAATTATCAATTGTGTATGTTTTGGTTTCGTCAGTTTCGCTATAATTCGCCTTTTTGTCTAAGTCAAACTCTGAGTTTATTATGGTTGTAACCCCGCTTTTTTCCAATGCCTTTATAACGTTGGCAGCCAGTGGGTTTAAAACATCAACAAACTCAGTATCCCAGACTTTAGGATTTCCGCTGGTTTTATGCTTTGAATTTACAGCAATAATTAGCTTTAAGTTCTTTTCGGCTATATGCTTAGCGGTGTTGTGCTTTTCCTTTGTCTGAACCATCCAAATCAATGGGTAGTTATTACTGGTTTTGCCGAAAGAAGCAAGCCTAAGATTGCAATCTTTTTGAGAACCCCAATCAAAGTTAACCGGATAGGCTGTGCCGTTAATCGTAACGTCTGGCAATTGACTAAATATAGTCCGCAAGGTAGTTTCTACAACTATCATAACCCCAACTGATTCTTAACACCCTCCATCCGTAGCCTTGCAGCGTCGGGGTAGGTAGTTTCGTTATCGGTTAAGTAAGTCAGCAAAGAAACGTAATTGTTTTCCTCGCGACCGCCGTAGTAGTCGAATATCGGCACTCCGCTGTGGTAGTAGAAATCGCCCCGCCAATTCGCATCGGCACACTCGCCCTGGTACATTCCCAGCATTTCGTTCCACGTTGTTACCAATCGCTGTGTTGAGTTGGCCGAAGTAGCGTTTTTCGCTTCAATGGTTGCCTCACCTAATGCGGTTACGGTAGTGACGTTTTCCGATAGCCAGTAATAATACACAAACGGTGTAATCGGGCTTGATTTGAATGTTCCCTCCATCCTTAGCAATCCCTCCCATTTGTAGGTCTTGTCGTCTTTGGTGTACTCGACACCGTTAACGAGGTCAATCCACTTTTGATCGATTCCTGTTGGTGGGTCTGGGAACAATCCTGACACCAGTACTGCGTCGAATGTTGCGAACTCGCGACCTAAAGCGTTCTTCATGTACTTACGACCAAATTCATCAATATACTGCTCAAGCACAGTCAGCGCATCCCCTGCATCGTTGATGTTGGGGATGCTGTACTGCTTAATGAAATATGTTTGGTCGATTAGGTACATTTATTTAGCCTTTTCTGTCTTTGCTGGTTTATCTTTCACCTCTTCGACTGCCTTTGAATCAATACACGCTTGCGCCGTACTGTCTGGCATATCTTTAATGATGTCGCCTTTTGAATAACGACCCCATTTGTCTAAGATTACGCGTACATCCATTACGAAGTCTCGATTGCGGTTTTGATAGTCGCGATGTCATCGTAGATAAACGCCTGTTGATCCAAACGCTTAACAAACGCGTGGAAACGGCTTTCTCCAAGGATAACGAACTGGTTTTTGATGAAGTCATCATTAACCCATCCGATACGCACTGAGTAAGGAACATAGTTAGTTACGTTGTACTTGGTTAAATCCGCAACGAATACTTTACCAACGGTAATATCTTCATCCGGCATAATCATAACGCCGCCGATAACAACCATGTTGAATAATCCTGCGGTTGGGTACAATGGATGACCGAAGCCATCTTTTGCGGCAACAAAGTTCACAAAGAAATCAACAGGGTTTACCATCGCCATGTTTGGCATATAGTTCATTTCATCCTCATAGTTATGAGTGGTGAAAATGTCGGTCACAGCAGCGTTGATAACATCCATGATGTTTGGTGCGGTTACGGTATTGGCTAAAGCCCCAGCAGAAAAAGCACGTCCGTAAGTTGTGGCTCCTTTAGGGTTTGGTGAAATACCGTCTCCGTTAAGGATTCCTTTTGCTTTTTTACGGTTGTGTTTCTTAAACAAGAAATCAGTTGCGATTGACTGCAAACCAACGATGTCGGTAACAGCCTCTTCGGTTAACTTGATCCAAGCGGCCAACTTCACAGGGTTTGCAAACCTTGTCTCAATTTTGAAATCGATTTGTGGCTTAGTGGCTGCTTCAGCAAGAAACGCGTAATCCCCGTCTTTTGGTACGGTTTCGGTGTAAGGATACGAGGCTAAGCTGGTTTCCAAAGTGGTAACACGGCTCATAATCGAATCCTGGCGTAAGTTTACGTTCGGTGCCGGTGCAAATTGCTGGTAAAAGTAATCGGGCGGGGTGCCAACAGGAGCCGCAGACGCGGTTGTCATGGTAGCTACTGCCTTGTCTATTTCCAACTCAACAAAACCACCGCCTTTAAACGTTGCTTTGATGTCGTTGTGTTTCTCGGTAATCCACGAACTGACAACCTCTTTCAACGTTTTGTTGCTCGGATTGTTGCCCATGAACTTTTCTTTGATTGCTCCCAACTGCTCTGAAATATCGGCCAATTCCGTTTTCAATGTCTCGTGGTCGAAATCTTTGTTTTTTTCAATAAAGTCGCTTAGCGTTTTATTGATAGCGTTGAAATCTTCTTTGCTTGCTGCATTCGCCAAATCGGTCTTTAATGCTGCCAGCGCCAAATTGATTTGCTCGGCTGCTTTTTCTGCTTCTGTCATTTTTTTAGACTTTGATGTTTAAATAAAATTTTTCTAACTCTTCTTTTTGAGTGGCTGCTGCCGACTCTTCATTAGACGTGTCTTCTACGGCGTCTAATTTACTGTATATTGATGTCGCATCGTTTGAACCTCCCGCAACTACCAAGCTTCCTTCTTTGTGTATTCCTAACTCCTCTACGCCCCAAAAATATCCGTCTTCTAAAACTTCTTCTTTATTGGCTATTTCGTCAATTCTACTATCGAAATACTCTTTATTGTCTTTAAACTCAAAACTTTTTGAATCTATTCCAAGCGTTATCTTGTAATAAATCATTCTGATTGAGTTTTCAAAGTCAGCAACTTTGTTTTCAATAGCTAATAACACATCCTTCCTTGTTATTTTGTCTTTCTCTATTTCAAAAACTAGTGCCTCTGTGGTTCCGTCATAGTTTTTTCCAACCATAGACCAAGGAATATCAGATTTAAACATTCTAACATCTTTAGGCCACGCAAGGATTGAATCCCATTTTAGTTCATGATCTAAGGCATAGTACACTCTTCCCTGCTGGTCTTTTATTGTCTTATTAAAACAAGGGCTAAAGTGAACGTCTTTATGACTATCTCTATAGTTTGTAGTTGATATTATAGGGTAAATACAATTCTCTTTTACTCTAAATCCTTTTATCTCTATGGAGTCTATGGCTTTTATTCCGTCTAAAAAAGAGACTTGTCCTTTTTCGCAAGATTTGTAAGATTGCGCCTTTTTTAGCCCTATAAGCTTTGATTCGTTTTTCTTTAATTCCAGGAACAACTCTTGCTTAGAAGAAAAAACTTTGTTTGGAAACTCTATAGCTTTAATCATTAGGCATAAATTAAATTACTGTTGTTTTTCACCTTGCCAATCAATCTACAAACGAGCCTATTTATATCGACGCTTTGACCGATATATATTCTTCCGCTTGGACTAGTTATTTTGTATATTCCTATCATTTTTTTACTGGTTTCCCTGCCTCTAATATTTTTATTTTTTTTTCTATTTCTCTTTTTAAAACAGGGTCTTTAGTTTGCTCCGCTTTGGTTGCTAACGTTTGTTGTTGGTTGTTTTTTGGCTGCTTCATAATCAATACCTTTAAAATTGGTTCCTAAAAACATGTTTATTTGTTCCTCCGGTACTCCTGCTTTCATTAATACAAGCAGCGTATCGGCTTTTATTTTGTCCTTTTCTGATTTCTCCTTCTCGAATACCTGATTAAAGCTAAGTTCAGAGTAATCGGCTCTAATGTCCTGAAATCCGTAATTCGATTCAAGCCAATCGGTTAATTGCTTCCATTTTGGCTTAACCCCGTATTCTACATGACGCGCTGTTGCTTTTTCTTGATTCTCATAAGTGCTGCCCTCTGTAAGAATATCTAAAACTTCTTTTGGGACGTTCATAACTGAAGCGATTTTTAACATATCCTCATTAAAACTGTTATCCAATTCCAAATTAGCGAGATTGTCAACGAACCTTTCAATACTGATTTTAGACTTAACCGCGTGAACCTTACGCAATGACCTAACCTTTTCCTCAATGCTTAGTTTTTCATCTTCGCCCATTGGCAATTGTGTGGTGTCGTTCGGGTCGGCCTGTCCTGTAACCATGAATTTTTGAACCATTTCAAGGTTAATCTGTTTGGCATCGAGTGCCATTTCAGAATTAACAATGATTTTGTACAGCGCATCGAGTCTACTGAGCGCCTTAAAGCTATTCCCGTCAATACCACCAATCATATCGTAGAACGGAACTATCTCGGATAGTTGAATAAGTACGCTTTGACCATTGCCTAGATTGTAGGTTACTTGCGCCTTCATAACGTCTTTTAACGTTGCGCTGGTAAAAATGAATGCTTTCAATCTGTCAATGGCTGTTACATTCCAATCAATATTGTGCGGGATAAGCCACTGTATCGGGTTGTTTTCCTTCAACACTTTAGATCCGTTCGGGTTGTACAGGTACGCCGCGCCCATCTGAATCCAAAAGAAGTACTCCCAAAAGAATTGAGACCAGCCTTGCTTAAAGTTTGGCTTATCAACGAGGCTATAAAGGAAATTCTTTTCGGTTAACTTCTCTCCATCGTATTTGTTCACGCTTGCCAAACTGCCTAAATCGGCAGTTACCGCAACGACTTTCAATAAAGCAGGATTTGTAAGAACGTAATCGAATTTTTGGCGGTCTGTTAATTTAACTCGCGCGCGGCCTAAACTTGAAAATATTTCAGTAAACCAGTTACCTCTCGAATCCCTTTCAACGCTTATTGGCTTTTCGCCCCAAGTCAAGCCCCAGAACCCCATCTTAACTCACCAATAAAAAAGCCCTACCGCAGTTATGCGATAAGGCTTGGTTAGTATTTGCGATCGTGTTGCTCATTCGGGGGTAACGTACATCTTCATACGTTTAAGCGCAAATATATTATTTTTTATTTAATCGATTACAACTTTACGGGATTTTTTTATCTTTACGCCAATTAATATTAATTAAATCTTAAACAAAATGAAAAAACTTTTATTTGCCCTATTGCTATTCGCTGGGGTTGCTACGGCACAAACAAGCAAGGTTATTGACCTGAAATCAACAACGACCACAAAGGTACTCGACACGGTGACCAACGCTGGTACTCGAATTCAACGCGGGGTTGCCAATACTGGAGGCACAAACATGAACGTAACGGTTCAGGTCAACATTACCAAGATTTCAGGAACCGTTGGAGGGACTGTTACTTGCCAGGGGTCTTTGGATGGTACGAACTTCGTGACTATTGGCAGCGCGGCAACCGCTACCGATGTAGCCAGCCAATCGTTCTCATTCCTTGTGAAGCCTACCGATTACCCATACTACCAAATCAAATACGTTGGGACGGGAACAATGGCCGCATCGTTCAATACGAAATTGTATTACAGGCCAGTAAATTAAGTGAGTTAGTTTTTTAGGTTGGTAAGCCCTTGCAGTGATGTGAGGGTTTTTTTTATTACACCTTGCGAATGATTCCTAAATCAAACATCTTTTGCACAACATAAGCAATCGCGTCAATAGTGTGGTTATCTTGGTCAATCGGATCTTCCTGCTGTACCCCGAATTTGTCTTTTTGATAACAATAATTCTCTTGCTCTAGTTCAATATTCTTTGACGTATCAGTAAAGTAAATGTTTAACCCTTGTAACATTTGAATACGGTCTAACAACTTTGATTTGCCACCAACAGCAACCGCACTTTCATAACCAACTCTACGCAAAGATACGATTTTATTAGGTCTGTTATTATCGCAAACAATTATTTTCTTTTTAGGTATATTTAGCTTTTGGAATAACCAACTTACTAAACCATCCTCATCTGCTCCGTTAATTGAATGTAAATCCATTGATGATAAAGAACGTCTTATTTCATTCTCACTAGCGTAATTATGTTCATGTATGTATAAATTGCCATCGTGATACTTAGCCTCAACTATTGCGAATGGGTCAACTGTACCCCAATCGACACCAAAATAAGACTCTTTGTTTAGGTTTAAAAACTCCGCATAAGGAATTGACTTCCAATTATAAATTCTACCCTCTACTTGACCTACTTGTCCTAATCCATAAACCCTCCACATATTCGCCCAATACTCATTTATTACTTTTCCGTCAGGTGTATATCCTTTTTTTTTGTATCTTAGTATCTCGCCTTTTTCTTCTGCAGAAAGAAACTCATTATCTAAATATGTAAGGTTAATAAAATCGCAATCGTCACGGGTCATTACTTCGGTATGAAACCAAAACTTTGCATTAGGGTTAAAATCTATTATAACTCTTTTTGCTCTGGAGGTTAATTCTCGGTAAGTGTCAAACTTAACCTTGTTTGCCTCGTTTACGAAAACGATATCAGAACGTAAACCTTTACCTATATCAACTTTATCTAAACCAATAAACTTAATAAAAGAACCGTTTTTAAATCGGTAAAGAGTGCCATCTGTAAAACGTTCATTCTCGTATAAATTAAAAGACTTCATAATATTAAGGAAGTCTTTAATAACTGTTATACGCATCTTTGAAAGTTCATCGGATGCTATAAATATTTCTTTATTTGGATTGTTGGAAGCGTGGTTTATTAATAGTTGAAGTATTGAATAAGTTTTCCCAGCTCCTTGCCCTCCTTGTATCCCCCAAATCCTTTTTTTAAGTGCCGATATTTTCCTTAGTGCCGTTGTCGCTTTCATTTGTATCTGCTAAAGGGTCGTTTGTTAATACAGGAATGTTTATTTGCCCTTCGTATGATTGTACATTCATTGAAAGTTTACGCAATTCCTCTGGTGTTGCAATCAATTTCATTAATGCCATTTGCAAAGCCGGAGCATTTGAAGTGTACCACTTAGAACGCATTGAAACCTTTAAAGTGGTACGGTTAGTGTCTAGTAATGCTTTTAGTTCGTCATATTCGTTGGAATCAGGAGGAAAATGGTCATAAAAATAATTCTTTGAGCAAGGTAAAAAAGCAACTATATCCTCAATAAAAAATAGTTTGTTTTTTACTGTGACTTCTTTAGCTTGTTCAAATATTTTATTTTTATCGTATGCCATATTATTTTAATTCAAATGATGCTGTTATTCTTTGTTTACTATTACTATTTTTGTTATTATTACCATGCAATATTCCTGTTTTTGCTACTAATCTTCCAAAATGATTACAATTCCATTCATTTGATTTTTTTAAAGCATTTATTAAACTTGGTGCGGATGTTAAGCATTTCTGGAAAGTCTTTAATTGACTGTACCAATTTTTTAAACTTATCGTCTTTGATAAGTCTTGGATTATTCGGGTTGAGTTTAACCTCTGAAAGTTTAGCTTTTTGGATTTTCATTATTCACCTTTTTTACGTTTAACCGTTTTCGGTTTTTCGTTTTTAGTTGCCACTTTTGCAACTTTCTGCACTACAAAATAGTCTTTAAATTTAACCCCTAATCCGTTTTGCATTTCTACGGCTCTTTCGGGTGTTGTAGTGAATACTTCGTTTAGTTGTCGTAATCTAATTTACTGAACTATCTTTTATCGGTTTGATACATTTTATTGTTACCATTATAATATAATTTTTAACCAATCTTCCTCACTACTTATATCTTTATAAGGTTCAAAAGTTGGTATGTTATTAATAATTTCATCAAAGTTAATGTTTTTTAATTCAAAAGGAACAACGTAACCATTAATTTTATCTTTTACTTGTTCTTTACCACTTGTAAAAGGTGTAATTATACAAGGTGTTTGTAATTGTAATGCTATAATGATTCTAAATTATCATGTTCCTGCAATCGCTCCAAAAACACCCCATCACAGCAAATAATCTCAAACGCTGTAACTGTGTACGGGTATTTAGGCGAATGTTCGAGACGAATCCCGGATATGTAGGCGGGCTTTCCGAGGTGGGTTGTTTGTTTGGCTCCAGGAGGCTCCTTTGCATTTTTTAAGTCTGTTGGTGTTGGTGTCATAATCTACTAAATTGTTTTTCTGTTAATAATAATACTTCTAAATTGTCTATAAATTGAATCTTTCGTTGCGCCTCGGAAACTACAACAAAGTTGCGTCCGAGTTGCGATGTAAGTACCGCCTTGTCTTTAAATACCAAATCCCGATAAAACTCAATGAAGCCGTCGAAATCTTTTGCAATGGTGTAAATACCGCCAGCATCTTCAATAGCTTTCTGATAGTCTTTCTGGTCATCGGATTGACTATCCCTGCCTATCTTGACTTCAATCTTAACTGACATTCCGTAAATTACTGAAGATATATCTGCGGTTCCATTCGTTGCGGTTCCTGGAATATACTTCTTTGAGCCTATTGTACGCTTACGTCCCAACACGTCCTCAACGACTTTAGTATTATCAATCTGTCTACCCATTGAATTAATCCGCTCGGCTTGGTGTCCTGTAAAATTCAAGAACTCTTTGATACACTTGGTTAGTCCGTTGGCGGTTGTGTCTGAATATTTGCGTTCGGGTAAGGCATAAGTCGGAAAAGTTGGATAGGACGCCCGAAGGTCTTTCATGTATAGTCGAGTGAGTATTTCTTTGTTTAGTTTAAGCATACTGTGAATAGTTTTGATCTGGTGATGAATACGTGTTCTATGTCGAAATATAGTTGCATTGGCATTTTGCCGTTGATGAATAGTTCGGTTTGGTGGTCAAATGATATTTGAAGTAAATTATACACTTTTGACACTTTTTTTGACACTTTTTACACTTTTTTTATTTCCTTAACCCTTATGTTTATTGATTTATTAATATAAATTATACACATTATACACTATTCTAATATAAAAATAAAAAAATACTGTTTTTTAAGGTATTTAATAACCTTTTGTCAAAAGTGTCAAATTATACACTTTTTTATACACTTTTTTGGTTAAGTAATTGTTTTTCATATAGTTAACCGTTTTGCTTTCTGTCAAATTCCGATTTCCAATTATACAGTGTTGCCCTTGTCACGTCGAGAAGTTCGGCTATCTTCACATAATTTAGCTTGCTGCCTCCGTCATACATAGCCTTAAACTTGTCTTTCGGTGTTGCTTCTTTGTTGGTGGAAATAATCGACTGTATCGATTTGGTTTCTTTGGCCTCAACCTTTACTTTTTTGGCTTGCTCGATAAAATACTTACTGAGTTTCCAAGCCGACAAAACCGTTTCAACATCTATTAACGGTGTTTCCGTTATTTTGGTTGGGTTCTTTATCAGGTGCAAAATCAGGCAAAAACGCGGGATATAAGATTTTTGTTTTGGGTAAACAGATCGCATATACTCGTTTTCATCATCCGAGTTCTGCAGTAGCGAAATTTCATTATAAATCTTTTGCCACTGCGCGTCTGCGTCCTCTGTCATCTTAAATACGTTGGGAACTATGTCAAAGTCGTCGTTGTAATTTATTGCGTGTTTTACGCTTCTGGATAGGTTTTTTATAAAGTCATCATACCATACAATCCCGTCGTAATCCATTTCTTTAGAGTTGTACATTTCAATGGATATGTCCGGGCAACAAAGTAAAATCCTATCTAAGAAACCGTTGCTTTTGTTTTCTTCGGTGCTAAAACTCTCTAGGATTGCAGGTTGTACGCCTCCAAGTATTGGGACAAATGGTTTAGGCAAATAACTGTCCCCGCTCTTACGATTCATAGACACGGCCTTTCCGCTCCATGTCGATAACCAAAACGGTAAATCCGATCCGTTGGAATAGCGGGACATATTTTTAACCCAACCGTCAAGCTCTTCGCGAAACATTCCGATTGCATTTTTGTTGTTGCTGTGCAGCTGTACAAGTGCCTCAATTGTAATGTCGTTAACAATGAACTGCTCGGGTCTAGGTTTCGACATTGTTCCTGATTCATCATTTTTGTACGCGTCCAAATCCTTGCGATATTTAGAAACCATTTCCGAGTTAATCGTTTCAAACGGACGGATTGCCATGGCAATCGATGGGGTTTTCCCGACACCCGCAGAACCAACGCACGCTACCCAAATACTGCAGTACTCACGCCAACCATTTTTAACTTGTATCACACACGAGTTACCGACTATTGATGAAACGCCCCAAAGTAAAGCTGCAGACATATAATCAATATTGCTATCGAGTGTTTCGTTACACTGCAGGATATAAGTCTGTATTGGCTTAGGAAAAATTTCAATAGGGAAGTCGGATTTTTTACCGGAATCCTCTTTTGCAAGGTCGGCCATCTTATCTTTTAAATTCATGTTTTCAAATAGTTGTCAGCAATATCTTCGCCTGGTTCACATTGTTCGTTTTCTAAAAAGTCGTTTACGGTAATTTCAAAGCCTAATTGATTGAGGTTTTCGGCTCGGTTTTTCCATCCCAAAACTAAATTTCCTGCAGCGTCGTGAAAGTCATTATAGCACCCTTTATCTGGGAACGCGATAATTTTTCTTAGTTTGATTGGTGAAAGATATTCAATTTTAAAACCATTAAACGCGCCCGTCGCAAGCCACAAAAAATTAGGCTCACAAATAGACATTATTACTGCAGTCTTTTCGCTTTCAACTATTGCAATTGTTTTGTTACGGATCTCTTTTGTGAGGTGCAAACCGAATAAGCATTGTCTTAAATTGTAATCTTCAATTTTTAAGTAAGAGTGCATCCAGTTTATGTGAGCTTTACCGTTTGCATCTTTCACGCGTTTGCCTGTGGTTTTGTTGTACTCCATAATTTTGCCGCTGCGCACTCTTTCGAGTTGGTCGATTTGCCAAAATATAGTGTTTCCGTTTCCTGTATCGGATATAAAATACATATCGACTGCAGCCCTGACTTTCTCGTGTCCAAATCGATTTGTTAGGAAGGTAATAAGGTTGTCGGTCGACTTATTCAAAAAGTACTGTTCTAAAACATAAAGCGAAATATAAGATGTTTCTTTTACTTTTACCTCCGACTTGGGAATAAAAATAACGTCATTAGATTCTGGCTTTCGATGGTAGGCGCAAGATTGTTCGCGGTCGCAACGCATAGCACCTTCAACAATATTTCCTGTTTCGGTTTCAATATACGGAACTGCAGTTTTTTTCCCGCAATTGGCGCAAATTATTTTACCTCGTTTCGCCAATGAATATTTAAACTCTTTCATCAAAAAGGTAATTTTTCATCGATAACAAGTTTGATGTTGTACTCATGTTCGGTTTCCCAAACCATTTCGCAGCTCCTGAAAATAGCATTGTCAAAATCCTTTTCGCTTAACGTTACCGTCAATTCACCTTTATGATCTTCTAATGATTCAATTTTGCAAAGTTGACTGTTGGTTAAAACTTTCTTTAGCTTTTCACAAACGCGCTTAAGCCTGTCGTATCTCGTTGGCTCTCTTTGCGTGTAGATTAATTTAATGCTGTGACCGATGTTGATTAAAAATTTGTCCATTTCGATAAAGGGTATAAAAAGCATAAGAGCCAAAACTAATAACCGCTCTTCACTTCGGTGTTCGTTTCAGCTCTATGCTAAATTTTTAAGTTGAGTATAATGTGAAGAGTCAACTGAATTACAATATTACAAAATACCATTCGATTATCCAAACAAATACAAGCCTATTTTCACTAGCTAAATGTTAAAGAAAAACATTCCGACTTTTACCCCTAACACCTACTCCGATACCGTCTATAAAAGTCAATCCTATAATGATCCTTTTTAGTAGCGGAAAACGACCCGTTGCAATGGAGAGCCTTTTCATACCACCAATGCACTTTGTCCGTGCCGAATATTCGGGCTAGTTGATGCGGCGTTACATTCCTACGCCCTGTGTACTTAATCCTGCCATTCGCAGCGTACCCGTTAAACCGTCGCACCCGTATTGAAAAATCGTTATGGATTAGTGAGAGGGGTGTCATGCTACATTGCACATCTTAAGTAAATCGATACTGCCGATAATAACCGCGTTATAACCGGTTATTTCGCTTTCAATCTCATTGACTTGCTCACGAATTGAAGCGTCAGAAACCCTTAATATGCCGATTGCCTTAACCGCGTGAATGATTGTAGCGTGGTTTATTTCAGAGCCGCGATATTCAAGTGTAAACCGTTGTATATCTGAAAGTGTGCAATTTGTATACTTTCGAACCAAGTAGAAAAATATTTGTCGTTTTTCAACTATATGTCGTTCCCTGGTGACTGCAAAAATCAATTGCGGCCTGTAACTGTAATGATTGCAAACCAAGTCCATTATCGTTGCTATTGTATGTTTCATATTTTCGGTTTAAAAAACCCGCTTTTTACGGCGGGTTGGTTGATTAAAAGCTACTGTCAACTTCGATTTTCCAGCCTTGAGCCGTAATGTAGTGACGGTCGTTGTACT
>ERZ650304.827-NODE-827-length-13660-cov-4.611099_pt1 | contig 13660 bp, 20 predicted proteins | sample MGYA00376240_ERZ650304 | MGnify/ENA primary metagenome ERZ650304 (study PRJEB26733, sample SAMN07839271) | wastewater metagenome | biome: small river; feature: stream; material: water | place: USA: North Carolina | collected 2016-03-01 ...
TGTTATTCTCTATGGTGGATCACAAGTGGTATCATACAGGTGAAATGGTTTCAAGTTTACTCAGTGGGGAACTGGAAAACATTTCAAGACTGAAGCACTCGCGCAAAAAGTTATGGAACAGCTACAGAAAAACACACAAGCCCGTCAAACTTTCGAGATCAAAAAGATCGAGTGAACTTTTGCCTTCTAATATTTACCTTTACCCCTATGCAAGATTTATTTTCAATACCCATATCAAAAACAAAAGTCCGCAATGGAGTTTATGCATATAAATATCCGAACGGCACTATCAATATAGAAGGTAAAAAATATATTGGATACCCTATAAAAATAGCTATCCAACTATATCGCAAAGCATATCCTGTATAATCCTAATTCCCCAACACTATGTTTACCAATCCAAACACCATGCTTTTTTCTGAAAACCCACGCAATACAAAGATACTACAATCAGTATATCAATGGTTCAATCTAGACAACGGTTCAATTATCCTAGATGATGATACTAATCCAAAAGTTTTTTGGATAGAAAAGACCTGGAGCCAGGCCGACTTTCCTAGTCAAAAAGTATTTGCAAAAATAAAACAGCTTATGAAAAAACATTATCATGTAGAATACTTATATGAAAAATATCCCTAATCCTCTCACCCTTCACACCTAACTTTTTTATCTTGGTAATCTTTATCATTATGCCTATCGCCCTCAAACAAACTATCATCAATTATATCTTTGACAACATCAATAAATTTCAACTTGTCAATGCCACTAGAGAATACTTCCGTCATTATATTTATGATCCAAAAGGTGAACACCTTATTGGTGGCGAAACTGTATCCGATTTTATCACCGACGCCTGCAAACTTTTATCTTCTAAATAAATCACCATGAAACAAGACCTCATAATCAAAATCAAATACCCGGATACCCCTCATCGTACCACATACCGACGTGGCGACCGCACTATCCACATGACATGACTCAACTATCCCCGCCAGACGGCCCAGCATTTATTTGATAACGTACCTTTATAATATATGCTCCTCACCATCGAAACCAACCACGATATTACCCCTCAAATGCTACGTGATATTGCATTACAAATAGAGAACGGAGTTACCTCCGGGAAATTGCCTGAACCCTGGCATATAGAATCCAAACCAGAATATAAGTCCGACGTCAAGGATTTTATCCGGGGCACGAATAAATCTATACAGAGACTCCGGGATAATCTTGATCTCTCCCGTTTCATCGACGATCTCGAAGCTGACATTGAATATCTATCCGACAACCTCAACCTAACTAACGATACAGATGAATAATACTACACCCTTCACGGATCCTATCCGTACCCAATACTTTCAGACTATATACCACTGGGCACAGTCTATCCAGATGACACCCGCCAAGGCTTATTGGGTAGCCCGTAAGAAAACTCTTAAACTTTATCCACTTTAGTATGCACACCCACTACTCCACCATCGATGCAAATGGTAACACCATTGAAACCTTTCATACAACAGACCCGGAACAAGTGAAACCCCTAGAGGACTTTCATCAAATCATCCGGATCGAACCCAAAAAATGATACCGACTGATTACCCGTTACGATTCCCTCTATGATTTACTTGCGGTACCATTCTAACTTATATACATATGCTTACCCTCCTTATATTTCTACCCCTCACCATTCAAGCAGAACATCCATACAATTCCCCACCAGCAATCGTATCATACTGCGAGCAAGGTTTCATCGGGTACGACTACTCACCCGCCAAGGAACGCAGATGCCACCGACTATGGGGTATGTTCACCCGGGAGATCCTGCTTGAGCAATCAGATTATTTTTCTAAGCTTTAATTCTATGCACAGAGACACACCCTTCATTGTAGTAATTCTATGTATCCTATGGTGAATATCCATTTACACAACCAGCATACAATCAAATAGTATTTCCACCCTTGGTGAAAATCAGATTGAAATTGCCGGAAGAATTGCAAGTCTTGAAATTCAATCCGACGATGCTATTCGACAGCAACGTAGAATGCTCATAGATATATACTCGTCTCAGATCCAAGAAGCAAAGTCTATTGCAAGCCAAGCATGATTTGATTATGACAATCTCATCTTTGTAGATATATCATGAATCAATATGAACGTAGTGCGACTTGCTAACTGACGCAAAGATTGAGAACTTGAGGTCAATATCCAGTCCAAAGTTATTACTAAATTTTAATCCCCAACTTTCTTCTTGATTTTTTAGGAGAAATCCATACAATGGATATGTTCGATTATACGAATAAGTTTATTTTTTTATCTATAAGACTATGTCTAATGATGATATGGAGGAAGTGGCGTCGGGTGGGTGGGCGAAGTTTACTAAGCAAGGAGACAAGGCCCAATGAATCTTCACAGGGTATCATATCAAGGAAGCACAAGGTCAGTTCGCAGAACAGATCGTCGCAGAACTTGATACTCCCGAAGGAGTCGTCTATGTTGGCCTTCCTTCTAAGAATACCCGCTATAGCAATGGTATTAAGAATCTCAAGGTAGGACACAAGGCACTCATTACCCTTGATGGATTTTATAATCAGGATAAGGGCGAGCTTGGTGCAGAGCCAGGAAAGACAAAGCTTGGGATGAGTTTTGCAAAGAACTATTCTATCAAGCAATCAAAGGCTCCGGATCCTACATGGAACCAACCCGTCACGGTAGCGGATACTGATATGTTTGACTAATGAGAAACCAAAAATACCTAGCCAACCGTGCACGCAATAAATCCATAGCCGAACGTGTCCGGGCAGGTGAGACATACGAATCTCTTGGTAATGAATTTGGCAAGAGCCCCAAGGCTATATACCTTATATATTATCGCGAGACATATCCATAATCCCCTTCCCTGCACGAAGTAAACTGACAGCATTGCATTAAACCAATGAGAGCCCTCCACGTCTTTTATTTTAAAGATACATTATATAGTGTGATGTCTGGAGGGTGAAGTGGTAAGTTAACAGCAACAATCGTGAAGGAGTTGCGACGGCTAAACTGGCAGCCTTACATGCCAATGCAAGTTCGAGTCTTGCCCACTTCACTCTCCCGATATACATTCCTAACCCCTGAAGTTTTATGAAACCAATCTTATTCTTTGACATCGAGTGTTCCTATGATCATACCCTCCCCGACCAGTATCAATCTTTCATAGATCGCAAGGAAGGGAATATAGATCGCATTAAGTTTCTCCCGGAATATAATCAAGTGATAACAATTTCTATTGGTAGAATCTCGGCAGATAATACAGTGCAAGTCAAGACTCTTGAGGGTACTGAGAAAGAAATGATTGAACAGTTCTATACCTACGCGGATAAGTATATTCTTTCATGATGGAATATTCTTACCTTTGATCTCCCGTTCATTATCAAGCGATGACTCCATCATGGTATCCCAGTACCTCCTACCCTGAAACTCAAAGGGAAGAAACCATGGGATCTCGACGATCTATTTCTTGATCTCGCCCGGGTATATCAAGGCCCGACACTCAATATGTCATCGCTTGAAGATGTATCTATTCACCTCCAGATTCCAACCCCCAAAGATATCATGCATGGCAGTGAAGTCCAAGAGTACTATGATACCTGACAGCTCCCTCTCATACAAGAATATTGCCGGCATGATGTACATGCTACTGCCCTTATATACCAGCGGTTCAAGGCTCTTAATTTTTTATAGTATAATTTATGTATTCACTCCCCCTCGACTCCCGCTATTGAGACCCCTCATATCTCACACAATCTACACTGAGCAACTTCGCACAGTACGATTGCTACGGGTCACCTACCTACAACATCCACGCAGTCATCAACCCAACCCGCCCCGAATCAGATCTCATTACTATCGGATATGCTATGGATAAGCATATCACTGAAGGGGATAACTTCGAGAACAGTTATATCAAAGTATCGAAGCGTTCTGAAGAAGGTGTGAAGGACGGGAAGATTGAAGTCACGGGTTCTATGTGGGATGCTATGCAGACTATTACTGACCGGGCTGACTCATTCCAATACTCACCCCTCGAAACCCTCACTGATCTCATCAAGCGTTCCGATAAGCAAGTTACCCTCCAAGATGACACTCGTCGTCTCAAAGGAAAAGCTGATATCATCGACCGACAGAACAAACTTATCATTGATATCAAGTGTGTATGATCTATGCTCAACTTCATGAGAGATATCTCTTTCAAAGGATTCATTAATCCCTATAATAGATATGTCCGCCAGCTTGCATTCTACCGGGCAATCAACGGGGACATGGACTACGAGGGAGAACTCATCGTCATCGCTCATGACGGGCAATGTATCGTCATCCGTATCACAAAGGATGTTCTCGACTTCGCATGGTCTATGATTGAAAAGGATATCGACCGTCTCAAGGAGGCTCTTTCCAACCCGACTAGCTTTGCTGTTACTCTGAAGATGCCGTCAGATGTCAGTGCTATTCGCGCAGCGAATACTCATGATTCTGCTGACGATTGATTTGAAATTCTATAACCCCCTCCAGATATGAACACCCCTCGAGCAGACATCCTCGCACGTATCGATACTATAGCAGATCTTTCCAATCAGGCATACTGCGAACTCTATATCAATAATGACGGTACAGTAGCTAGTACTTTTAATATCAAGTCAGGTCTTGAGACCATCGCTCGACTCCGAGAAGAATGCCAAGCCTTCCTCGATATCTCAGGCCCAGAACAACTTCAATCTATTCGCGATAACCCAAACCTCTAATGAATAAGATACTTACATTCTGCCGGACTCACGACTATAATATTCTCGGGGCACGCCCGACCGACACATGACATCTTAATACTACGAGACTTATTGTTGCAGATGGAAACGTGGATCAGAATATCCTTCCAATTATAGAAACAGAAAAACTCTTTGCAGGATGGGAACATACTAAATTCCAAGCATTCCTATGAGTATTCAAAGGAAAGTGGATCGGGTTTGTTGACCCACTCACAGGGGCAACTATCATGAAGCTACAAGCTAGTACACTCCCCGCACTCATGGAGAAAATTCTTAATAAGTTTACCAATGAATCCACCCTACCGAGCAAATAATACTGGCACCTATATCCGCAAGGATGTGTTCGAAGCAAAGCATATCAAAACATTCACCCTCAAGAACTTAAAGAAAATGAATGAACTCCGGCTCGGTAATATCTGGAGGGCGAAGAAGATGCCCGACACAATCAAGTGTTACACAGAAGATAGTGGAGTGGATGGGTATGTCAAGGTTCCCGTAGGTATCAGGTCTTATATCCCAGAACAATTTACCAATGACTACCATGATAATAAAGTTGTATCGCACCCTCCTCTCTCACGTCAATCGTATGATTACCAATCATCCGCAGTTCAAGACCTCATGATGAGTAGTGTATGATTACTTTGGGCATCCACCGGGTCTGGAAAAACCCAGATGATCTGTGATATTACCGTTCGAGCTCAAAGGAGAACTCTCATTATGGTTCAGAATCTTACACAGATGTCACAAATGGTTGACGATATATTTACTATTCTATGAGTTACGCCTACTCAAGTCAGTGGAGCAAATGTATCCAAGAGAAACAGAATGACGTTCGATGACAGAATTACTGTTTGCTCGATCGACTCCCGAGACAAGATTAATGCTAAAGAATACGGACTTATTATCCTCGATGAGTGTGACACCTATCTCTGATCAGATGCCCGTCGGGAATGGGTCGGCTCACTCTCTCCTGAGTTCCTCTACTGACTCACAGGAACCATCAAAGTAAACCATGTCGATGACTCGGTATTCAAACTCTATTACGGGAAGATCACCGAGCTCAAGCTCCTCAATCATACCCCCAATTACGTACAAGTTCTCTCTGACTTTAACTATCATCTCGATGACATCAAAGAATTTCACCTCCTCAAAGAAGCCCTCTACACGGCAGAGAAAAGGAACGAACTCATCATTACTACGGCTATTAAAGCTCTTGCAGGATGACGTAAAGGATTGATCTTCACGGAACATGTGGATCATGCCAAGACTCTCGTGAAAGAGCTGGTTGCGAAATGAATTAAAGCGTACATGTTGATTGGCGAAGTGAGTAAGGATGAAAGAGAACGGATCCGAACTGAGGCTCGTATGTATTGATGAAGCTGTGTGATCGTGGGATCAGTCAAGATCATCGGGCGATGATTCGACTTACCTGAGTTATCATTCGCAGTCCTGACAACTTGTGAGAAATTCAATTCAAATATTGAACAGTATGTCGGGCGCCTCTCAAGACACTACGAAGGAAAACCCCAAGCAGTCTTCATAGATATCGTAGATCACATGACGGGGATATTCAACAATCAGGCTCGGTCTCGGCTCCAGACGTACCGGCGGGCGTACCCGGAGGGGAAGGTTTCTATTCAATAACTATCATACAATATGTTAGTCTACCACGCACAGAACCAGGACATCGAAGATCAGGATGTAATCCAGATCTCATCGCTCTTTTATATCGTAGCCTACGATATGCGCATATGTACCTTTGTACTCTACCCTTTTGGTGGCCACTCACTTCAAACCCTTCACGTCTGATATCTTTCCGATGAAAACGTAGACTGGATATGGATTGGAAATATTAATGACATCCTTGATAAGGATATCAAGGTTGATTCTGATTTCCAAAAGTTTGCTGACCGTATTCAAGGAGGGCTTGAAACATACCTGGAGTATATGAAGCGTCATCTTTCTATTTAATTACTTTTATTTATATGAAAAAGTTAACTCAGGCTCAGGTTGCGAGGATGAATAAGGTTTACCAGGAGACAGGGAATCTTAACGAAGTTCGTAGAATCACTAAGCGAGGTTGGCCTACTACAGAGGAAAGAGTCGATAAGAGTTTCAGACTCTTCTCTATATGAATGCTCCTATTGATGGTTGGAGTTCTCGGGGCGCTGGCTTTATTTCTTAATAAGTAATACTATGATGACTGATGACAAGGCCCTTCGGTACAACGAGTGAAAGCTTCAGTGGCACCTCCTTCATATACCCTTCATTGAATGAGTCATCAAGGTTCTTGAGTTTGGGGCAGAGAAATACTCTCCCGATAATTGGAAGAAACCCATGGATCGCAATACAGTTCTTGACTCGCAGATGCGACATCAGGCTGCACTCATGAAGGGGGAAGAAATAGATTCGGACTCCGGGCTCCCGCATATCTATCATCTCGCGTGCAACGCTATGTTCTACTCTTATCATATGCTGGAATCACCACCTACAGAAGTATGGTGAACTGCTATCAATAAATAATTTATTACTAATATAACCTCAATGAAAAAACTATATGTTATCCTACTTACGCTCCCTGTTCTCTACTACATCTCGACGTTCGCGGTACAAGGAAAGCAAACACTTCTCCAGCAAACCATTGAACACAACATGGCCATTTACAATCAGTGCTTCTCGCTTGAAACAAATTGAACCAGAGCTAACAAAGATAGCAACACAGCACCTTGAAAAGATAAAAGAGCATTATCAGACACAGAACTCTACAGACAAGCAACAGATTGTTGGAAGTCTCAAAGAAAGCTCACGCCTGATGATCTCTTCCTTACTGTCCCTAAGTACCTTGTTGATGAAGGAAAGTGTGCAATATCTCAAAGCGAAGATGACCATGTGAGCAAAGCTCGGGGAGGTATGTATGCAACTGATCTTGCCTGTAACTTCGAAGCTCAAGGTGTCTATGCTCCAGACTATTTGAATGATATGAAAGAATACGTCATCGAATCAGTCTGAACAGACTCACTCCTCTGAAACTTTGTTATCCTTTCCTTCAAAGATTGAACTGATGAACGGTTGGCATGATCTTCCAGATGGTACTTCGGCCATACAGTGCTCGACAGTAAGTGGAAGGTTGGAGATACTATACAAACATGAGTACGATTTGCTCACGCGGATCTCTCAGGTGCTACGACTGGATGGCACACACATATTGAACTTAGAAGAATGTATGATGGCGTATGGCAAAGTGTACGATACGTTACTCGCTTCAAAGAGTTAGCACTTGAAAAGAAACGAACAGCTATACCAGTAGCCAATGCAGCTGAAGAAAATACTTATTACTTTACTCACTATGCACTCTGAGATGAAAAACAAAACGATGGTGATCCGTGCATCTCGGCAGATGGGAAAGACTCATGTAAGGCACACGCTACCTGAAGAGGAACAATGGCACTTACTGTGGATATCCGCAATAAGATCGGGGTTAAGTTCGGTGACAAAGTTGCGCTTACCTGAGACGTCGGTTGTGAAGGCGTGTACACAGTTACGGACGAAATGAATTGTAGATTTAGATGACCGAACGCTTGGCATAATGGCCCATGCTACTACTCAGATAAGGTAACCCCTACACCGAAGATATCAAATATCCTTAGACCAGGTACTCCTTACTATATCAAATGAGATCTGCCCGGTCGTCCAGGCGGGGCATGCTCAATAAAGAAATTATAACCACTATGCTTGAAAAATTTGAATCACAGGTCGCCGAATACGAGATACGAATGGGGGGTGTTGCCAAAGAACAATGACTTGAGATACTCATGTGCCATACTATTCTTGATAGAAATACGGGTAGTATACTTACGGGGTCACACACTACTATCCCCGACCGCCCTTCAAATGCCATGGCCTCTATGATGCAGGTATCACAGCTCTATAATTCTTTACCGCAAGATGCATAACCAAATCATACGAGCCACATCAATCCTTGCACTTGAGGCGATCCGCCCTGATCCGATGGTTATCCCGATAGAATACCAACTCAAGTCAGCACCACCCTTCGGCACCATGACGGATGAGGACATACGTATAATCCTCCAGGACAAGCGTAAGGAACTCACCCGCCCTGTCAAAGTAGAGGAGGTATGGCTTAAATGAGAACCATTCTCACAATACATGAGCCATCGACTTGATATCCCCGAGGCGGAAGTAGATGAAATTATAAATAAGTTCTTCGAAGAAGAGCAGAATGAGCATATAAGAACCTGTATCCGCAGGCTTGAGTATGAACTGAGACAACGGCATAATCCTACCCTCAAGAACACAAAGGAAGATCTTGACAGAAAGAAACAGGAAATCCCTATACGGGACGTGGTCGCAAGGTATGTGACATTGCCCCCTCGGGCACGACCAGGTTCACTCATTCCTTGTCCCTTCCCAGCGCATAAAGAAAAAACTTGATCATTTATGATCTATGATAAGACCAATACATGCAAGTGTTTTGGCTGCAATAAATGAGGTTCCGCTATAGACTTTATAATCGGTATGGAGGGGTGCTCGGTGGGGACAGCGATTCAAAAATTCTTACAATTCTAATATGGCCTATCATCAAAAGAAACAAGACATACTCGCATTCCTCACCCGTCTAGACCATCTGCTTGGGCGATACAAAGATCATTACGGGGAATACCCAGAGTACCTGCCCTTCTTCATATACCTCTATAAGATTAAGGTGAGGTCATGGCAATACCAGCACCGCCCGCCAAACATTTTTAATCACATTACTATCGCATCATGAATACCCCAGAAGTCACTATATCCAAAGATCTCTTTAATGGATTGGTCATACACACCATCGATCTCACTGGACAACCTTATCGTCCCTATGCTCGATCCTGGGGCGGTGTATCAAATAGCATTAGAACCGCCAAAACACGCTGATCCTAAGCTCTATTATGTACCAACATTCATTACAGAATGATATTGTCAAGATAAATACTTCTATCCAGACTGGTAATTTCCCACTTAATTCGTAATATATTTCCCTATTAAATTTTCTGATATGGCCTACGTCAATAAACTCCACCTCCGCACCGTAAAGGATCGCCCCTCAGAAACAGGAGTACACTGGTATATGTTTATCAAATGAAAGTATCGCCTGCAACTTTGCTGAGATTCATCGAAGGGTGGATTCTGGATCAAGCAATATGCAGAACGTCTGGGAAAGAATAATCTCATGAAAGACCTTACGGAAGTCTTTGCTCTCATGGAAAAAGAATGAGCCTCGCCCTTCACGTTATATGAGCTCCCAGAAAATAAATAATTTTACCTCATTCTTCTGATACTTCTATGAAAATCTTTACCTGATACACGCTCTCGTCGAAGTCCGCAGTGATACAGTCGAGTATAGAACAGTTCCGAAAAGATATAAAGGTTACAGGGCAGATTGGTTATGAGTTTATGCACGAGTTTGTTGGGAATGATATCGTATGATATAAGACCTGTGTGGTTGTATCCCCTCAAGCAGATCGTGTAGCTCTCGTGAAAGAAGTGTATGGCATAGAACCATATCAAGTTCGTGATACATCTGAGGGCGAGCATTATATATTCATGTTCCCAAAGGCATTTACGAAGAATAGATATTATCTTGCTGCCGGATATCTCGCGGATCTCTATCAAGCTGAAACAAAACTCTATACTATATTTGAGGATCAGTGTACCTCCATCGATACACGTGGATTTATACTTGATTATAGTGGGATTGCTTCTATCTTCCATCTTCCTCTCTTATCAGATAGTATCAACCAGGATCAAGAAATATATATTAATGAGACCGTCCAAATAGAGACTGTGATCGCCGGACTCAACTCTACTGATGCTTGTGATCCAGCCCTCAATCTCGTTCCAGGTATCGGAAAGCCATTTGCTTATGCTGTCAATGCTCTTGGATCTGTTGAGTGAGCTTATAAGTTCTTCAATGAGAAGTTTGCCGGGGAGTTCATTACCGATAGCGATGGGATCAGCGAGTATCTACTGACATGAGTTGTAGCAAAATCTCCCGCAATCATTGAAAAGAATGGTGGGTACTACACACTCGGAGCCAAGGATCAACTCGTGAGACTTACAGACTTTCTCATTCACGTTCACTATCAGATAGCCCGTCCAGGTCAAGAGGTCGTCTATATCGTATCACTCGTGAATGGTCTCGGCCGGAGAGTTGACTTCATAGAATGGAAGAGTAAGGCTTCTGAGATGCTTCTTGCGGATTCCATTCTCAAGTATGGACCATTCCACCTTACAGCTCCCAAGGCTCACCTCAACCTCATTCATGAGATGATCTCGGCAACAAGAGTACCAACCATATATACCTACCCACGCTATGGACTCAACGAATATAAGGGTATGCAAATCATGGTATATGGAGATTGAGTGTTGGACGTCGAGACGAAACGGTGGTATCCAAAGAATGAAAAGATGGGCTTCTATTTTCTCGGAGGAAATGACGGTATCAAGATTGATAATAGTGATGAGGCGAGTAATCAGGTTCCAAGATTTAATACCCTTAATTTGAAAGGATGGGATGAATACCATGACTTCTTCAAGAAGTTATATAAGGGGGATAATTCATACACTCCTCTACTCATCGCATCGATGATGGCATGAGTCTCACTCTTTAATGTAGATATCAGCAAGCCTCATATCTATATCACAGGAACTACGATGTCAGGAAAGAGTACAATGTCGAGTATGATCGGGAAAATGTTTGGTGTTACTAAAGCACTTGATATCAGCAATACTACCCTCTGGGCAATGAAAGCTGCGTGTGCAAGTATGAATAGACTGCCTCTCTTTCTTCAGGAATATCGCACTACTATGAAATACGTCGATGAAAAGGATGCCATCATCCGTCTCGTATTCGATGAAGGAGAGTTCTCGAAGGGAAGGGCAGACAGTAGCACGGTTCATTATCAGTTTCGCACTCAGCTCTGTATGGAAGGGGAAGACATCTCATCATCCGGGTCTATCAGATCTCGATGCTTGATTGTCACCCACTCAAGTCTCTTCAATAATTGAAGTGGTGCCGAGGGGTGAGTCGCAAACTTTATCAAGAAGAATACTGACCTCCTCCATTCCTTTGCTTACTCATATTACTCAACAGTCTCCAAGGAACAGTATGAAAGTGCCGTGAAAGAATGATACAAACTCTTTCAGGATCCAAAACTTCCACAACGTATCATCGATAATATCGTTCTCATGTATGCGGGATCTGTCGCCTTCGCCCCTCAGTACAAAAAGGATATTGAAAGGACATGCAGGGGTATGATGATGAGACAGGTCGATGACTTCAATCTTAATGGGGAAGCAATAGTATTTCTCAAGATCATCAAAGAGTACTTGACGGGGCGATATGCTGAGGCTTATGTACAGGGGGGTTATGCATACATAGATTATACAGAGATTGCCAACTTCGTGAACCGCACCAGACGACACACATCGATTTCTATGGATGCTTACCGGTGACATATGGAAGAACTCGGATTTGAGAATGACTTCTTCGAGGTCTCAATTAAGAAGGAGTGGCAGGGTATAGGTGAACCTGATTCAAAGATGATTGATGCGGCACGGATCCCGATAGCAAACTGCCCCAAGGAACTCCTCTGTTACCCCCTCATTTATTCCGCCTATAAGAAGGCGAAGTGATCATAACTCTACAACTATGACTAATACAATCCCACTTCATCTCACAGAACCCACAGTCTCTATTTTAGAAAATACCCTCAATAATCCCTCTCCTACTCTCATGTCAGGAGTAAGAAGAATACTCTATAAAGAGGTGGTGGCACAGATTTTACAACCTAACGAATAACTTATGAAGTGAAAGTATAGAAGAGCTAAGAGTTGGTGCTGATGTGACAGAGTAATTCTAGCTACATGAAAGAAATGCCCAGTATGTCACCAAAGGGAGGTGAAGAAGCTGATAAAGAAACAATACTTCGATTACCATAAACATTTATAACTATGATGTACAAACACTTTTGAACAGTCCGAAAAAGACTTTGACTCACACAAGTAGAGCTTGCGAAAATATCATGAGTGGACTATAACACTCTCTGCAAGATAGAAAGGGGAGCAACAAAAAATCCATGAGTATTGCATATCAGGAAATTATGCAGAGCACTCCACATAACAGTAGATTCTCTTTTCGATGATTTGCCAAAGACACAAAATAATGCACCACCTGAACGAGTCATGAATAAGGAAGATGTTATAAAAATGAATGCTCTACTCGGATAGCCCCTATTTAACCTCTTAACATAAAGGAAATGACTAAAGAACAAATGCTCTCTGAAATATATGAGAAGATAGCGAATAAGGAACTGACGTTTGGATGTAAGATTCTAGGAAGATATGGACAATACGAAAGCCAATTATTTCCTCATGTAGTTTCTTGAATCGTGAAAATTCCTGTAAGAGTAAGAGAATGATTTTTTTACTCTTATGAAGATATAGTCGAGATAGTTACTACGAAGTGAAATTCAGAATTCTTTTTCATGGAGTCTCCAATACATGAGAAAATGTATAACAAAGTCATTAGAAACAACAGGCATTTTTGACAGTCTACAAGACTACATAGAGTAGAAAAGATTATTGGACATCCTGTATATATTTGAAACGTCTTGGACTACAACGACCAGAACCAAACTTGGCTCGATTGAAAAGATAAAAAAGAATGGAGAGAAATAAATTCAGTAATCTGTATGCTCTGGCATGAAAAACGAAAGCCAATAGACGACCAATCCGAAGAATGTATCACTTATATCCACTCACTAATCAAATAATCATATGCAAGAACTCATTTCAAAAGA
>ERZ650304.828-NODE-828-length-13651-cov-5.568623_pt1 | contig 13651 bp, 15 predicted proteins | sample MGYA00376240_ERZ650304 | MGnify/ENA primary metagenome ERZ650304 (study PRJEB26733, sample SAMN07839271) | wastewater metagenome | biome: small river; feature: stream; material: water | place: USA: North Carolina | collected 2016-03-01 ...
TCCGATCTCAGAAAGCTGCGAATATAAATGTTCGGCCATCATCTCACAACTTTGATTATTAAGTTGCAATGTGCCTTTATTGTACAAGCTCTCAGCAAATCGTTTTGCTTGAATAAATTCGATATCTCGGTTATTGTGAGTTACTGAAATCCAGACCTTAAAATGAAACATGTGTCGATGCGGAAGTGCAAGAAAACTCACGTCAAACTCATCACCGGTTGCAAGGTTGGGATCTTTGTCTGCAAATGGAAACTTGTGAATTCCTTCCTTTTGGAAGGTAAAGAAGATAAATTTTTTCGCCATGTTAAAATTCCTGTTTATTAATAACTGCGCGCTTTTGCAGCTTTCCAGTTCCAAATATGATCGCTCGGCAAGTCACCGCGGACGATCTCGTATCTCATACTTTGATTTTGTGCATGCACGTATTGGTTCGCCATTTCTTTAATCTGTCGAACTGTTTTTCCGTAATGACACTCGCCAAACACATCTTTGAATTGCACCCACCGAACATTGTTTTGTGGGCTACCTCCGTACATACTAAACCCGTTAATGGATTCTCCGCTATCGAGGGTTATAGTCAACGGCCGTATCCAATCAGTCGGATTGATCACATCATCGTCTTCGAGTAGCATTAATGTTTTCATTTAGTATCTTTAGGGCTAGTGTGTAGATTATACTATCAAGTGATGTAGTTGTCAACTGTTATTTTGCAACGTCGTCTTTGTAATCGTTCCAGTGTGTGAATTTTGTCCGATCCATTAGATCATGAAGTGAATGGGACCATACGCCGGGATTGCTTTGGTTAAAGCCTTTATCGTCGATCTTTACCATGGTATTGTAATTCCACAGTTTAACAAACGGAATCGGAACTCGGAGTTGCGGGATAAAATTGTTGAATTCTACAAGGGAAGTTTCGATAAATTCCTCAGCAAGTGCAACTGGGATATCAAGGCTGCACACATATCCTTTTTTCAAGAAATATTTAATTGTCTCTTCCCAGTATTCCCATTCGAGCGACGAGGTTGGGTTGAAACTATGGTTTGCTCCGAAAAAAATATGCTCGCAGCCGAGCAATTGTTCAGCAATGACACTACACTCCTGCAAACCAACAACGAACAGGGTTTGCATTCCGAATGCAGGAGTATGCTCGATTTCTTTACCGGTAAAAAACACTACGTCGGATTGTTCGCCGGTTGCGTAATCACGCTTCATCGTACTTCTCCCATGTTTGATTTTCGTAATCCCAGTGTCGAGTGTCATACATCTTTAAGGATACTGAATATCCAAATAGCCCGATTTCGAGTTCGGGGCCTGCATGATCACCGCCCCTAAAATAAGTTTCGAATGAAAGGGTTAGCCAGAAGTAGTTATATCGGCACACCTCTACCTCGATTGCTTTGTGTGTAGTAATAAGTTTACTCCAGCAAAACAAATTTTTAAAGTTTGATTTCGGGTAAAACGCATTTCTGATAGTAAGTGATAACGATATCATTTTGCTTCCTTCTTTAAGTCTTCTTCAAGGTGGTCAAGGGTTTCTTCTTCAGTTTCAGTAAATTGTTCACTGTGTTCTTGTACAACTTCGTCGTCGGCGACTTCGAACAAGTTATTAAAGTGAGTCGATGCATTAACAATTCTCTTTCCGGTGTTGCCGCGCGTTCCGATAATCGTATCAAAGTATCGGCTGTAGTCTTCGATAATTTTCTCAGCAACTCCGCGATCGCTAGTTGCAAAAATTGCATCAACTACGTCACGGAAATGGATGCGATCGAATTTTTCCTGGATAAGCATTGCTGGGAATAACCCGTTATCATACTGACGATTTGCTTCCTGAACGGCGTCGATATGACTCCAGACATTATGTCCCATTTGAATAGCGTAGCTAAATGAGTCCCATGATGTGCGTCCTTCTTTTCCGATTTTGTTTAGGTCGCCGGGCTTGTAAATGCAAATGTCTTTGATGCTGCACTGATCAATTACTGGACTTGGATTAAACCCTTTAAACAGCTGATCTTGTATAACCGCATCTTTGAACAATCGAGTGTCAGTTGCATACTTTTTATCATCTGCACTCGGTACCATCCGATAAATCCACTTAGACCGATCGTTGATTTCAGTTTGAATATAGATCTGTCCGTTTGCTGTTGCTAAGAATGGACTTGCACAGTCGAAGCTTACTGTGAAATTTTCGTTATGATATTTTCGAACTGCTCGTTGAATATCAGTTAACAAGGTTGCCCACTCGAGCTTACTTGTTCCTAGAAAGTGCATCCAATCTTGTTCGCCTTTTTCGAGCAATCCGTCAAATCGCAACGCAACTAATCGGTTTAGCACTAGGTGAATATCACACATGTTCTGACCGCCCATTGACCAGCCATTAAACGCCCGATCACCATATTGCTTTCGATCACAATACTTCTTCATGCGCTGGTACCAATCCTCGGCATCTGCATGATTTTCACCTTGCAATACGTTTAAGAATTTGCAGTTTCCGTTTCGATTGTTTACGAACCAATCATTATTAATGTAGGTCCCCTGAACTGCTTCGGCATAAGAAGTTATGCCTGTAGCTACCCGCCCCGATGGGCTTCGTGCAACCCACGCTGGGATATCAAGACACATTCCGTAATCCATCAGGGCATCCATCCACTTAAGAACTTGCTCGCGCTTCTTTTGTGCTTTCGGGCAAGTCGGGTCCTTCCAGTCGGCAGGCCAGACTCCTTTACCTATTTGGAATCCGCCCGAGTCACCGAGTACCCAACTGGTAGATCGGTCTCTATTACGGAACATGTCTTCACTTTCGTCCTGTTTGTTTAGGTCGAGGTTTGCGTGCCCTGCAGAATAAAGGCACCAGTTGTAATAAAATAAGCCTTTCTCGGGTTCAAGATAATTTAAACTTTCGACACCACTTGTAAATGACGCAGGGACCCTTGCTGGGTCGACATAATTCCCGTATCGTTGTTTGCCGATAAATGTTGAGTAAAATCCACTAGTTGCTGGCAAAAATATTGCATATTGACTCTTTCCATCTGGGCCTAACTGTGCCGCGGTTAAATTACGATTCATCCTTCCTCCAAATATAAACAATATTGCCGCAATCCCATACTCGATTATAACTGTGTGCTTGCATTATTTCCCATTCTGTTTTTGACAAGTCAACCTCGCCAAATACTGCTGCTAACTTATGTTTTTGGTATTTCATTCTTGATTCGAGACTTCTTCCATCTAAAAAATACCAATAATTCGGAACAGAGTTGTGTGAAAATGTAAATCCGAGTGTTTCGTATAATTTACCAGTTGACCACCGACGATCGGCATACGAGATGATCGATGTTGGGTTTTCTTGCGAGACAAAGGCGGCCAAGAGCTTACTAGCACCCCCTTGTACACAAGTATATAACTTATTACAGAATCTTACAAGCTCCCAAGTTACCGTTTTGTTAAACCTTGATTTTCCGAAAGTAGCAAGTGCAACTAACTCATCTTTAAAATATAATCCTAAATTAACAGCAGACCCAGCCGTTCCTTGTAGGTGATTTTCATTTAAGAATTGTAATTTTTCTTTTTTCGTTACGCTGCGAACCTGGCATTGCCTTGCGTGTATCCGCGTATGCTGTCCAAACTTCCCGGAAATTTTCGATTTAACGATTTCTTGCTTGTTTTGCCATTCGGTGTCGAAAACATGCCACAATTCGATTCCCGCCGCAGCAGCTTGCTCCGTTTTCAGCAAGTGATATTGGTTGTGTTTGCCTTGTAACTCACTATGCCAATATACTCCATCGACTTCGATTGCGAACTTTCTAGCATGAGAAACAATGTCCAACTCGGAAGGAGATATAATGGTTCGATTATTAACCTCGCAAGATGAATCAAATTCTCTTACGTACTGTTGTATTTCTTGTTCGACCTGTGAAATACCATATCGTCTGACTTGAATACCTGCTGCGGCTAATCGAGTTAGAATAGGAGTCGGTGAACACCCTAACTCTTTTGCAATTTGTTCACATGATTTTTTGCGGTCAATGTGTTCGGTTCTAAGCCAATCGACATTGTGAAGTTTTTCGATAGCATCGGGGGCCAAGTGTGATTGTTTATTTGATTCTACTCCGAGTGCAGCGAGATTTGTTACTTTTCGTTTTTCGAGCACCTGTACATAGTTTCGAGTATCTGCTTTTTCTTTAATTTTCCCTATAATTACCGGATGTTTAGACGGGTTATCAACTCCGTAGTTCTTGATAAATGTCTCTTTCATTTTAGCTTTTACAGCGTCTGCTTTAGACGGGTTATCAACTCCGTAGTTCTTGATAAATGTCTCTTTTAGTTTTAACCGACACTCGTTGTTTGCCATCGGGTGCCCGCCAAATCTTTGCTGGTTAGTTGCTGCCTTTTTTGCAACAATTGCAGGATCAAGCGACATGCATTTATTAGAACACCATTCCCACCACTGGTTTTTACTTTTTACAAAGCGGGTAACTACACCCCCGCAAGTCTTACATACTGGCTGTTCCATACTTCCTCCTACTTGAAGGTATTTATGCCAGACTCCGGCGGCTTGTTAAATTACGATTCATGGAATTCCTTTAAGGTACTTGTTAATTTTGCCTGACCCCGCCGCCGATGTTGGATCTACAACACGAGACTTTAAGGTGTTGATTACTGATTGAAACCGTGAGTCATAAGCATCGTTATAGCTATATGCCGGCGAAATTCGATGTTGTAAATCAGCAACGGTTTTTCTGAGGATTTCTACTTCCCTACGTTGAGAATATTGTTCCTTTCTAAGTGAAGAAAACAACGTCTGCTCGTGCTCATCAGTTTCAGACGTCTCACATAATGCTGTAACTAACATTAGATTCCTCAACGCCTTCTTAACTGTGGGGTTGTCTGAGTAAATTGCTCGGTCAAGAAGACGAAGTAATTCGTCTTCTTCTGCTTGGGTTAATGTTGCCATTATTTTGCCATCGCCGGTAGAATGTAGTTATATTCTGCAAGACCACTATTAACAGTAATTTGTAAGGCACCTGCATCAGAAAGCTTCATTGTCTTATCACCGTCGAGTGCAAGAATGCTGATAACTTGTGCAACCGGCCACGCCCACACTTGCTTAAATTTGCCAGTAACGCCGGCTTGGAAAACAAAGCTCCCTGCGTGGGAAGCAGCATCGCCGAAACTAAAGACTAAGTCTCCGTTTACTACTTTTGCCTGGAAGACTTTTTCTTCACTGTGGGCACTTGCTTGTAACTTTAACCGAGCGATCGAAGACACAGATGGCTGAAGGGTTACATCCCAGTTTGCACCTTTAAATTTCACACTCTTCAACCGTTCGTTAATTACTTCGGTTGTCATAAAACGGTAATCATTTTGGAAGTCGCCGGCTTGATTTTCGAAGTGCAAGCTTACTGGCTGTTTAACACCATTGCGCTCGGCCTCGACTACTGTAACAACTGCGTTCTCACGATATTCAGGATTCTTTAAGTGAAGCGCAAGTTTATCGAGATTCGGCATTCCGAAAACGCCATTAAAATTTGCAACTGGCTTTTGGGTCTTGGCAGTTAAAATTACTGATCGATCTTCTGACATCGAATCAACAATTGTATCGGTGCCCGCTGTTATTTTAACTAATGGTAAAAAACCAAGGCTGTGAGTATGCGAAACGATGTCGGTGAGTATATCTTTGATATTAGTAGTCATGTGTTTTAGGTTCCTTTATAGATGAATTATAGCAAAAACAAAGCTTGATGTCAAGCTTTGTTTTTACCGTTTAGTCAAAATCGAATAGTGATCCGAAGGTAGTTGTGGTTTGAGTTGACATCAAATCGTAATTTAGAATTCCGATAAGGTTATCTAACTTGTTGTTAATGATCGTAGTTTCCATTTCGTCGTGATCAAACGGCAACTCCTTAAACCATTGCGGGAGTCGGAGCTCGTCTACCGGATATGCAACACTCTTAAATCCGAGCGGGTTGTCTTTGAGTTTGCAAACGATTACCTTCGCACCGTCTACGATTCCCATTGAATATTTGTCTCCGTGCATCTGTTTAAGAGTATTCCAGTTAATCGCTGCTCTAACATGCCCGGGCATGTTTGCCTTACCTGCTGCTGCTTCTTTATTTTGATACTGGGTGATCTTATTTGCTCGTTTAGGAGACCCTTTCTCCCAACCCGGCCGTGGTTTAAATGCTGCTCGAAACTCTGAAATCATTTCGAGAATCTCAGATTCTTGAGCACCGTAAAGTACCTTTTCAAGAATTTCACTTAAGAATGCTTGCATAAATTCCGGAGTGTCACTTCGCTTTAGGTCTAACCCCATTGCCTTGATCTTACCTGGCTTACCGTTGATATCTGCTCGTTTGCCTTCCTTATCGTAATACAACACAGCGTATCTCTTTTTAGTGATAAACAGGGCTTTAATTGCAACTAGTTCTCTTCCTGCTTTAATAACTTCGCCGCGTGTTAGCGGACAATGGAATGCAGTTAGCATAAATTGCGGAAATGTGCTGTTTACTTCTTCGCCGATCTGGTCATACAATTTAACAACTGAATCCTTGGTCCACGGAATTTTTCCACTATCGATATCGGCCTGTAGTGGCTTGTATGCTGAGAAGTAAACCGAGTCGGTGTCGTTGTACATAATCGCTGCACCCCGATAGTCTGCAACACCGGTGATTATTTTATTAACCTCCGCAGACATGTGCTTTACGATTTGCCGCCCGGTGAGTGTTGTACTTTGCCCGATCCGCTTATCAAAGAAGCGGCAACCTGCGTTAAGAATTGCTCCATACAAGCTATTTAGGTTAATCTTCTTGACCAGCTGCCGTTTATCCCAATACTCGATAGTTTCAGTTAAGCTTCTTAGTGAAACAATTTTGTTATTGACTACTACAAGTTGATTTGTAGTCATAAACTCGACTATCTTTTCGTGATCGTCTGCCTTTAGTAGTGCAGACAACGAATCAAGGTCGATATTAATAAGCGGTGACTCGATTTGCTTAAACTCTGACTTTTCGATACTCGGCAATTTGATATGGTCGGGGACCGCTATTCCTTGATCGAGCCCGTTATATTTCTTCAAAGTGGCCTGCATCACTTTTCGTTCAGCATACCATCTTTTCAACAGTCCGGGGATAATGCCTTCTTTCTCAGTTGTGAAGATAGTACCATTTGCTGAAATCATAAGTGGATGGCGGCTTTCGAACATTAACCGGTAAACTTCCGCTGCACTTAAGGTATCGGATCGACCGTCTTCCCAATCGATTGTAATCTGCGTTCCGATTTCTCGATTCATAACTGCGGTGTATTCGATACTGCCGAACATGCCTTCCCACGCAGCAGCAAAATTCTTACCTTTTGCCATTTCAGCTTCGATGTACGCATCAGTCATGGTTTGACGAAGTTGACCGACAATAGTTTCCGGTCCCATGTTAAGTGCTCGGATAACAGACGGGTACAGAGAATTGATGTCGAGTGAGCCTACCCAATCATGTAGTCCTTTCTTCGGATACGCAACATACGCACCTGCTGCTTGGGTATCTTCGTCATCGCTTCGATGTTTTCTTGCAGGGACATGAAACCCGCGCAAGTGCGCTTCGTTAATGATCGCTTGCTCAGTAACTGCAACCGCGCCCATTGTAGTTTGCAGGAGAACAGTATTTTCGTGAGCGACCTGATTTGCTAAGTCGATAAACTTTAGTTTTTTATCTAGCTTATCAAGCAACGCAGTATCTTGCCGGTTATATTCGATGAACTTTCTAAAGTCTTGGTTGTACAACTGGTCTAGAGTACCTTCGTATGCAACTTTTTTCTCACCGATTTCCATCTCACCGATTGCATCTAGTCGATACGAATGCCGTTCTTCGTAGTTATATTTTCGGTATAATTCTAAGCTGTCTAAATGAACGCGACCGACTAAGTCGTAAGTTAAAGCTTGCTTTCCATACTTCTCGTATTCCCGCTTTTTCGGCAACTGCCCCCACAAGCAAAGTCGCTTAGTATCGTCTTTACTTAATACCCGGGTTATTCGATTTACAGTGTATGGTATATCGAACCCTTCGCTGTTCCAGCCACTTAGTATATCAGCATCTTCGATTAAAGTTAAAAACGTATCTAGCATTTCTGCTTCCGTTTCAAAAATAATCGTATTTGGAATATCGCTGACTAATGCAGATGCAGCGTCTACGCTCAAAGTTTTAGGAGGAATCGCCAAGCAAATCAATGAGTTAAGCCACTGGAGATGCACCGAAACTGCAGTAATTGGCATGAATGCGTCATCTGGTGGCGCAAACCCGCGCTCGGGGTCGAAATCGGTCTCGATGTCGAAGAATGCAACATTTAGTTTCGGAGCATCAGCATTTAGATAGTTTTCACTAAGGCAAACAAATGTTTGATTGAGGTCGGCCTCATACACTGTTTTACCCGAATGTATTGCTTGTTCTTTGCGGAAGTCTTTTGAATTTTTACAAACGATTTTTGAAAGCGGCGTACCGTAAATTGATTGGTGTTTTCCTTTTGGATCGGGGTAGTACATGGTGTACTTTACCGGAAGTTCTTTATAAATCCGCTTCCCGGATTTATCTCGTTCTACGATTTTAACGACGTCGGCGTCGCGGTTATAGATTGCATCAACGTACATGTTTTCTCCTTTTGTGATTTCCGGCTCACAAATACCAGTTTGTCACTTGCGGCTGACTGACCGAAAGTGCGTGAAATATCACGCACTATGATTCTAGAAGTTTAATCTTCCGGAAGGTTCTTAGTTACGCCAAGAATTGTTTCAACTTCGTCCCACTCTTCCTCGTGATCTTTCCAATTATCCTTAAATGCGATATTGATTGCTTTGTTAATGATACTCGGCTTGATGTCGAGTTCTTCAGCAACTGCTTTTACCGTTTCCTTTAGTCCGTCTTTAAGATCGGCTACTTCTTGCAGAACTGTTCCGCCTTCTTTGATCAAGCGTTCGAGCTTTGCGCGTTCTTCCGGACCATACATACGACCCATGTGATTCTCCTTGTTGTGTAGTAAAAATGTAGTGTAGTGGGGTTTTGTTACAATGTCAACTAAAATATAGGTTGACTTTTGGCGTATATTACCGTATAATAGTAGCACGATACATAGGAACTACGTTATGAAAACGGTAATCATTGCTCTCGGGTTAGCAGTTTCGATAGCACATGCGGGTACTGAAAATCCAGACATTGAGTTTCCGGCGGTTCGTTCTCAGCTGCCGACTTCAACTATTACATGGAAAGTAGCGACCGATGTGTTGGCAGTTTGCAACAAGGAAAATCGAAAGCGTGGGTTTAAGGAATTTACCGAAGCGATTGAAGCATGCTCTTTTTGGAATGGGTCGTTTTGTTTAGTCTACACTAAGCCAAAAACGACCTTGCACATTATTGGTCACGAAATGCGCCACTGCTTTCAGCAGCAGTGGCATTAACAGTTAGCCTTTCGTAAACGGACCTTGTGTTGCTTGGCTAGTAGGGATGTTAAATTTAACAGGCCTTATACTATCCATATATTTTTTTGCATCAGGATATTTCGCTTCGAGTCCGTTGATTGCTTTTTGTAAAACTATTGAAGAAATCGCCGGCGATTTCTTCAATCTCTCAACTTGCTTTGCTTGTTTCCACTGCACGTTAAGTTGCTGAACTGCACGCACTGGATCTTGCGAGGCTGCTTGAACTGTTCGATCGACTAACGCGGATCCGGATGATTGTTGTTGCACCGGAGCAGCGGTTGCTGTTGTTGCTGCGGCCCTTCCTTGCGAAGGCCGTGTTGCCGCCGGTTGTGTAGTTTTTCCCTTAAGAATCACGTTTGCTGGAGCAGTTAGAGTATCTCCTGGCTGCATTGTTTTTCCGCCATTCCGCAATGCAGCAATATGTTGGTTAGCAGCTAGCAATTTGTCGACGGTTGTTCCTGATGCTTTTGCAATATCCCACAGCGTGTCGCCTTTTTTGATCACATAACTTGTTCCGGGCTCAGTGCTTGTGGAAGAAGCTGTTGGCGCAACTGAACTAGCCGCCGCAGTTACACCGGTACTAAACGTATTCGGATCAATGTGAAACTGCGGTTTGTTACTGTCTGGGGTATTATTACTGTCCGGTGCATTAGGAAATTGTGAGTTTACGCCGTTGCTATCTGTTGACTTTAATGCATCTAACTCGTCACCTTCTTGAGATTTTTCGCCCAGTAACGCCTCTGCGATTGAACCCTTCTTAAATTTTAAGGTATAATCGACGCTTTCCTTAAGGCCGGGTTCTTTTGTTACGTTGCGATGCGCTACTTCAGTAAGGGTTTTCTTACTTTCGAGTTTATCAAGTGTGTTTATTAGTTTACGAAAGTCCACATTAATCTCCGATTAAAAGTTTTGGATAGCTGCTGCGGTCCCTTGGACCGGCAACGAAGCAGTGCGCTGTACTGGTTTTGCTGCGAGTGCATTGTTTAGCTTCATAATAAGCTGATCGTACTTTGCACCCGTCACCGCCGGCAAGAACCGACCGAATACAGTTTTAAATTTTTGTAATTTTCCAATAAATGCAACTCCGGGGATCATAGTAATTAGATCAAGGAGTGCATCTTTATATTGTTTATTTTGTAAATGCGTACTTAACTGGTATCCGCCGGCTAGTTGTCCGCTCACCGGAGCAACTTCAAAAATTGTTTTAATAATTGCCATTGCAGTTGGGTGTTCTGCCTCTGCTTGCGTAAAGAATGCAGCTATGCCGTCAAGTAATTGCCCGATGTCGTCATTGACAGTTTCGTCAATACTGCGATCCTGTGTCTGAACAATACTGCTGTAGTCATCCATTGTTAGCGGTCGTTTGTTTTTGCTTAGCTCAATTAATCGCTCTGCTACGTTATGTAAATCTAAATCAGTTTTTGCATCTTCTTTTGCATATTCTAAAAGGCGAATGAGAAGGGGAACATCAACTGTTACCGAATCGATCTTGTCAGTGTGAGATTCGGGATACATTTTCTGAATCACTTTCTCTGAAAGTACTCGGGCCTTTGCGCGGCTTGCTTCCTGTAACGCTTCCCGCTCTTGTTCGATTGTTTCTATATATTTTGTAATCTGCGATGGCTTCTTTTTTTCAACTGGTTTCGAGTAATGAGAAACTGCCATTTGTTCGGCCATTGAGAGTCGATTAGTTGCTGGGTTTTTACTTTCGGAAATAATCTCTTTGCTAGACACTACTTCGAGAAGTTTTTTCATTTCCATATTCATTTACTCTTGTTTTTGTTCTTAAGCTTCGCCAGACGAGTTGCAGTTACTGAATCTTTACTTTCGAAGTCGTTGTCTTTTTCTTTTCGAGACTTTGCTTCTGTTAGCTTTTGTTGAAACGCAACCTTTACAGCTTCTTCGTAGATAGACATTGGGCAAACGGTGGTACGCATATTATTCTCCGATATTCTATATTTATCGTTTAATTGCGCCGCCGAACAAGCTAGTGTTTGGCAAGTCTTGTGCATTTTTTGCAGTCCCGTCTGCGTTTTTTACTTGTGCAGCTTTAGGCGGGCGAGGGACGCCTCCCTTCCCGTACTTTTTGCGAGCAGCAGCATTGCCGATCGCGATTTGTGGACTTACCACAGTAGCTATGCTACCTGCGGTGGTAGCACCCACAGTTGCGTCCTCACTGATAATTTCATTTATTTTCATTATTATTCTCGACAAACGGTTGTTCGCCTGTGATTTCAGTTTTTGCAAACCACAGCCGGAACCAAGCATCCGTTCCGGGTTTTATATTGTGCTCTTTCATGATCCGGGCTTTATCATCGCCGGTTAGCTTACTTGCGGGGTGACGTGCTGCTGACCCCGCAGCTGGCTCATTTACGCCAGCAAGCTTTTTAATCCAATCAAGCTCGTCCACGGAATTTCCTTGATTCAGAAATAATAGTTTTCGATATAGAAGTTGAGAATGAACTTATTGGCAATTGTGTACCAGTGACACGCGATATAATTGCCCATGCTTCGGAATCTAACGATTCACCGATCATACTCTTAACAGCATTTGCTAGTTTTGGATTTTTTTGTTCTGCAACTGTTAGAAACTTTATTACTTCTGCAACGCCGGGGTGGATATCATCAGTTAACTTAAACGCTTGGAGATTCTTTTTAATCGATCCGGTGCCGACATCTGCTGTGCTGTTTTGCTTGGTTACAATTCCTACCCCGGCCGCATCTTCGGCTGCTTGCGGAACTGGTTTTTTCAAGGCAACACCCATGTTTTGCCGTGTAATATCCATAAGGTGCTTAACCCACGGAGTTCCGAGTTTTGCAGAATCGAACCCTTTATTCCATAGAGCAAGTTGTTGCTCCTCGGTTGCATTTGGATCTTTTAAGATGTTTCGCAACTTTGTGAAACTCATCCCAGTTCCGCCATTTTCCGCTGCACGTGGGGTATTTTCTACTTCAAATTGAACATGCTCAAACCCCGGGTATTGCGGATTCTTCATTCGCTTGCTTAAATGGTCCATCCACTTTTTAAAGTCAGCATAACGATCTTCTCCGACTAGCATAACGATCCGATCATACGGCGGCGGATTAGATGCAGTTACTAATTCTTTTTCGATCTTCTTGCCAACTGAGCCGCCCTCTTGCACTAAATGGAAAATTTTTGCATATTGCGGATACAGCTTCTTCCAAGTTTGCAACTTAATTTCTGGCGGAATCGGATCATCAGGTCCGACCTTGCTGCTAATATAAACATACGGGTCTGCCCCTAACTCCTTTGCTTTTGCTAGCACGAAGTTAACTAGTTGCTCGTGTCCGCGATGTCCTACAAAGCTTCCTGCGGTAACTACCGCAGTCTTTCCACTCTTAGGTCCTAGTGCTGCTTTTTTCGCAGCATTCTTGTCGGCCATCTTTTGTTTCATTGACTGACTAGTAACTTTAAGTGGAGCTTCGCCCGGTAAGTTCACAACTAGGCCTTCTAGTTCTTGACCAAGTTTTCCCTTTCCAAGAATATCTGGATGATCGCCGATATAGTTTGATAACGCTTCTTTAGTCTTTCGAACTAACTCCTGTGCTTGTTGTTTCTCTGGTGTATTCTTAGTTCGAGGAGCAAGCGTCGCAGCAAGTTCCGGAGTCATATTAACTACTGGGTCGATAATTGCACTAACGTCTAGATTAGAATGTTCGAGTTGATTGCTGATAATCTTAATATCATTGTTGCTCTTTGCAATTAACCCCTTTTTAATTGCTTCTTCTTGTGGGTGATCTTGTCCGGTGCTATAAACTTTAACCATGAACGGAACTAACGTCATAGTTTTACCGAGCAGTTTCTGATCATAACTTATATTAACGAATTTAAGACCGGTTTCGGTTTGTTCAGCCATAGGGTTAAACAGCATTTCTGCTTGAACGATAGTGTCGTTTGGCAAAATTTTAATGAAGTCGCTATTCACAATAGTCGAAAGGGCATCGTCATACTGCTTTGCACGGTTAAGTTGAACTTCAGAGTGCCCGGGATTCGAAGCTACAAAGTTAGAAAAGTGCCCCACATCCGATGAATATAGCGGAGTTGTAACTTTTGATGTTAAGAAGAACGGCTTTCCTGCTGAATCTTTACCAAATCGAATTCCTGCACCGTCGACTTTTAAATTAATTGTAACGTTGTCTAGCTTGCCTTTGAGTTGTGAGGCTATTCGACTCATCACT
>ERZ650304.829-NODE-829-length-13633-cov-8.640742_pt1 | contig 13633 bp, 20 predicted proteins | sample MGYA00376240_ERZ650304 | MGnify/ENA primary metagenome ERZ650304 (study PRJEB26733, sample SAMN07839271) | wastewater metagenome | biome: small river; feature: stream; material: water | place: USA: North Carolina | collected 2016-03-01 ...
GCTAGGCTTCGGACGAAAAAATCGCCGTTCACCTTCACGACAGCAGCAGCCACTTCGAAGAACTGGTCGGGTGTCAGTGCTTGGAAGAACGACACCGGCTTGTTGGACACCAGCGAAGCAGCCAGCATGAACGCATCCGAGTGGTCGGCCAGCACGTGAAACAAGGCAAACTCCTCCGGAGGCTTCTTGTCGCCTGTCTCTTGGTCCAGACGTTCAGCCAGCCGCCCGGCCTCGTCAAACTCGTGGAAAAACGGAGCACACGCGGTAGAGAACGCCTTGAAGTTCTTCATGGTGACCTCCCCCACTTCAACAGTGACCTTCTCGAGCTGGCCGGTGGTGGGGTTGCGGTACAGCACGGGCACCTCGTGCGGGTTGCCTGTGATCTGGTCAAGTTGTTCCATAATGCTCATTTCCATTCTCCCTTTCACGACTAGGGGCGGCACACTGGCCGCCCCTAGTCATCGCTACACTACGCCTTCAGGGCTTACAGGTACACCATCCGGCCGAACTTGCCGAACAGCGGGTCGTTGCCCTTGGTTTCGTCGACGAGGGTGGTACCTTCGATGACGAACTGGCCGAAGTTCTCGGTGATCAAACCCAGCTCCTTGGTCGGGTCCAGCGCCACGCGGTACAGCTCAGCCCGCACCTTCTTGTTGGAGTCGGCAGTGTTGACGCCTTCGAACAGCAGCGCCACTTCCTGAATCGGCTGCGTGAAGAACGGCACCACTTCCACGACGCCCTTCGTGTACGCGGCCTTCAGCGGCAGCGTCAGCCCGGTGATGTCCAGCATTTCCACGGTACCGTAGGCCAGATCAGCCACGTACTTGGAAGGGTTGACGGTCGCCGGGGCGGTGGCGCTGTCGGTGATGGTCAGCGACGTGATGTTGCTGTTCTTCAGCAGCCACGACTCGCCAACGGCCAGCGTTGCGGGGCTGGTTTCGCCTGTCACAGCGCCTGTGGTGGTCTTCTCGACCTTACCACGGGTAGCCAGCGCCATGTTCTCGGGAGACCAGTCTTCCAACGTGGCCGAGAAGGTGGACTTCAGCTCGGTGGTGATGGTCTTGTCCGTCAGGCGCTGGCCGGTGTAGGACTCCTTGTGGTCCAGCTTGGTGTTGGCGAATGCAGGCTTGAAGTCCGGCACGTTGCCCACCCAGCGGTAGCCAGCGGCGATGACGCCAGCGACGATGGGAGCGATCTTCAGTTTGCCTTGTCCAGAAAAGTACATGACTTTTTTCCTTTAAGTAATGATGCGACCTTCGAACATGAAGGGAAAGTAGGCGAATGACGAGGAGTACCCGGCAGGGGGTCCACCTACACGGCTGAGCGGCCGCATCCACTCCACGGGAGCCCATCCCTGTAGAGCGCCGAGAACCTTGGGCACCAGCGTGCCCGCTTGGCCTCGAATCTCTTTTGTTTGCTGTAGCTGGGCCTTAGCAGACCGGACCGCCAGGATGACCAGCCACTGCTGATTCACAATGTTTGCGGCGCCCCGACCGGCTGGGTCCAGCTGTGGTTTGTCGCCAGCATAGATCACATGCGCGCTGGGCGAAGCCTGCGATGCCTCGAGCATGTCGGCAATGCTGAAGGGGGTGTAGATTTCCTTCAGCTCTGGCAGGGCCGCACGCAGGCGGTCAACGATAGCCTGCTCGGCGCCAAAGTAATCGGTGACCAGAGGGTTCATTGGAGACCCGGACGCAAAAAGTCGTTAATGATGTCCGAGATGGTCTGTTCATCGTCGGCGTTGATGCCCAAAAACGGGCGGGCAGGGAGCGTTACGGCCTTTTTGCGTACCCAGCCCCCACCCGGAATTTTGAAGCGCAGGAAGGGGCCGTTTACCGCGCGTATCTCGGCCCCAAAATGCAGGGGACCGGCGTAAGGCACATTGGTCCCATACTCGACCCCATCCGCCAGCACAACATGGGTTAGGGAATTCATCAGGATTCCTTTATCCCGCAGCGTCTCGCCACCTTGATTGGTAGCGCGGTAGCTGGGTGCCCAAGGCTGGCCATCCGGACCGGCTTGGTCAATGAAGCGCAGGCGAGCGGATTCCACCAGCGAGACCCCGATCTCGTCAAACAGCCGGGTCTTGTTTTCGGCGGTCATCATCAGCTGAGCCATTGCCGCAAGGGCGCGCCCATCTGTGGTAGTGATGCGGATGCCGACGCTCATGGTACGTCAATCCCGGGCATGCGGTCCAGCATGGCGGACCCAAAAACGCCACCGGTGTACTGCACCCCGATAGCCACAGGGGCACGTGGAATCTCGACAGGGGCGACGGCTGGCTCAAAGGAAATGGTGACCTTGCCCGCAGCCAGCTTTTCGAGCCATTTAAGGGCGGCCTCGTAGCGGTAGGTTACCTGCTCTGTGGGGCGGTCCTTGTAGAGGCGGTATCGGGCGATATCGCAAACGGCAACGACCAGTGGGGTCGGCACCGTGGGAAGGGGCAGGGGGTAGCGAACAGCAACGTAGCTGTCCGCCTCCTGCGTGGCGTCTAGCAAAGCCGCCGCAGATACGGCCGGCACGGGCGAGCCGGCGCCGTCTTGGTCTTCCAGAGAGGCGATCTCCAGCTCACCAAAACGCTTAACCAGCTCGGCCCGTGTGGCGTACATAGTGGGCTACCTTTTAGGAGGCGACCAGTTCGACGATCGTCGCTGGGCGTGCCACCAGCGGCAAAATGTTGGACTGCACATGCAGGTCAATGCCGCGGTTGAAGTCCTTGTTTTGCTGGCGCGCGTAGTACGGCAGGGCGACGGTGTTGACCGTCTCGACAAAGTCAGCGGGGGCGCCGAAGTTGCTGAAGGTCTCGGATGTGCCGAGCGGGAAGGCGTGACCCTTGCCGGCGGAGATGAAGCGTTGACCGTCCACGACCGCACGGTACTCTTCAAAGGTCAGGCCACCGAACACAAAGCCCTTGCGCAGGTCGCCACCCAGCTTGTTAGCCGCTTCAGCCCAGCCTTGGTACACCGCGGTGACCTTGGGATGGGAAATCAGGGCGTCGAAGAACTCGGGCGAGACCAGAGCGCGGCTGCCGGTGGAGACTTCACCATTCAGGTTGTCTTCTTGCCAGCGCAGCACTTCCACGCACTTGGCACGCACGTCGGTGTCGGGGTCATCCAGCTCGAAATCGATGGACTTCTTGGTGATGCCGAAGGCAGTGAAGTAGTTCTCCAGCACCGTGCCATCGTAGTCCAGCACTTCGCCACGGAGGGCGCCCAGCATGCGCCACTCCATCGTCTGGTCGATCTTGTTCTTCATTTCCTGCAGCTTGTCGTTGACGCGCTGGGTAATGGGCTCAAGCGTGTTTTCTGTGCCAAAGGCACGCACGCCGATCACGTCCGATGCCAGCACCGTGTCTTCCAGAGGCATGTGCGGGATGTTGAACGAGCGGATGTTTGGCTTGCCGCTTTGGTTCTTGGGAGGCACGCCGCCCCACGGCGTCGTCGGTACCAGACGCAAGACGCCGTTACGCATTTCGATGGTAGCGGTCTTGCCGGTCTGAGGGCGCCACTTGAACAGGTTCAGCGACGCGACGCGGCTGTACATGTTGGGCAGCACGTTGATGGCTTGGCTCAGTTGGGCCAAGGTAAAACCGTCCTTGAAGGGATCGAGCATGATGTTGGTTTCCTCTAAAAGGATGGGTTGATTAAACTTCGCGGACGGTGTGGATACCGTTCGCTGCCAAATCGGCCAGACCGGCGGTCTTGTCAGCCGCATCCAGGCTCGACTTCCAGGTGAGACCACCGGGGGCGATCTTTGCCAGGCGCACGACCGCCGAGCCCTTCACATCACTGGAAGTCGCATCGACGGGTTCTGCCAGAATGGCGGCGGCAGTTTCGACGCCACCGGTGCCGTCGTTGTCATACACGCCGTACTTGCCGCTGGCAGAAATCTTGCCCAAGACGGTGCCCGTGGGAAGCGGACCGGAGCCGGACACGATCACGATGTTTTCGCGCGAGTAGCGCGTGATGCCGCATTCTTCGAAGACGAGCCAATCAGATTGACGCACGCCCCCGATTTTTGGAGTAGTTGCCATGGTGGAAAGTTCCTTTACGTCGAGGATTTGGTTTACTTGGCGAACTGGGTGGCGCGCGCCTTAGCGTCAGCCAGCAACGGGTTTGTGGCCGTGGCCACAGGTTGCTCGCCTTGCCCAGCTTGGTGGCTGAACAGGGCTGCGGGTGGCGCGTTCTTCGAGACCTGCTCGCGCAGCATCTTGGCTGTGAAGGTAAAGGCGTCGTCAGGCATGCCTGCGAGTGCTTTTACCTCGTCCGAGTCGGCCTTGAACTCACGACCGGTGTCGCTGAACAGGCGCTGGATTTCGGTTGCCCGGGCGGCAGCGCTGAACTGCTTCAGGGAGGCTTGGGCGCCTTCGAGGTCAGCGGTCAGCTTTTCGTTGCTGGCTTTGAGCGAGGTTGCTTCGGCTTCGAGCGCAGCAACACGGGCAAGGGCTTGGGTCAAGTCCATCGTGTCATCTCCTTTAGAGGAAGAGTGGTTATCGCCGCCACGCGACATTGCTGCGGCGGAAGTATTCGAGTCCCAACCGGTTGCCGTGAAGGACACTTCAGACAGGGTCGAATTGCGGAACACAATCACCGGACCAGTCAGCATGCGACCGTTCACGGTGACCGTGGTCCCGGGAGCCACTTCTTCGATGGACCCCGGGTTGATGTGAACCGACATTTGCCAAGGGAAGCCCTCGTCGCTGTCTTGGGCGACGGCTTGGCCGTGGGCATTGGTCAGGAGGACACCCTGCACCGTAAACCCAGTGGCATCGGAAATGGCGGATTCGGTGACGTAGCCGCAGCGCTGACCGCGGTCATGGTCAATCAGCGCCGGCAGCTTGGCCGGCAAGGTGATGGTTGACAGGTCGAAGACGACATTGCCCCAATAGAAGTGATTCTGGATGACCTCGCCGCTATAGGCGACGCCAGAGAACAGACGCTTCTTGTTGCCGCCTGCTTGGTCTTGGGTAAAGGTCGGCTGTACAGCAAAGATGAATTTGCTATTCTCGCCATTCAACTCTTTGCGTGTATTCGGATTTGGCATCTAGGGCTCACCTTGGTGAATGCCCCGGATTATCAATGCCGATCAAAAAGCCATGAACAGATATCCTGATCCTCTTAGATCCACCTAGAAGATCACGTCCTTTGGCACCTCTGGGAACCCCGATAGCCACACGGTGAGGGGCTCGCGCAAGACCTCGGGCACGTCCCAGCCCAAGGCATGGAGCAGGATTGCCAAGGCAACCGGATCTTTTGCTGGGATGCCATCGTAGGGTGGCATGGATGGGTGCACCTGCGGGTGTTGCGCGCACGCCTCCACCTCGGCATAGGCGAAGCCAGCAAAACGACCGTGCTTGGCATCCCACTCAAGGATGCCCTGCTCGACGCCATAACGGGTGATGAGGATATTAAGCATAGCGTAAAAGGAGCCCGAGGCCAAAAGCAACCGACTCTCGGTCCTTGGATAGTAGGCTATTCCGGAGGGCGTTGGCACCCCGTTTGTTTCTTGGGTCAGCCAGGTCGCCTAGGAGCGCCTGAAACACCATGGTCAGGATTTCGAGGGGCTCCTGTTTTTCGAAATAGCCACGCGGATCTATGATAGTGGTTTCGTACTCCTTGCCCATATAAGGGTCGAAGTACTTATCTTCTCGGGTTGCCTCGTAATCGGCGTAGCCAGAATTGCCGGTCAGGTCTTTGAGCTTCTTAAGTGAGGCCCCCTGCGTCCGGGCGCGGTGCATCTCCCGGGCCAGAGTCTCAATCTCGGGCACCGCAATTTGCACAAGGTGCATAAACTCATGCAGCATCACGTCCCCTCGGTCAATGTCGATGGAAAGGAAAGCCTTTCTCTGGTCGGCGTATGCCCGCTCCCCTGACTGGGAAAGGGTCAGGCCCTGCACCTTGTAGCGTTTTGCCGTCATGGTCAACCACTTTTTTGGAAGCGGGAGCGTCTCCAGAAAGCGGTCGATGTATTCCTCGGCCGTGTGGGATACGCGGTCAAGGTTGATTGCCTTTATTTCCAGGTTTTTGAGGGCCTCCCGGGCCTTCTCGCGAATCGCCTTCAGGTTGGCGGCGGTAGAGCCGTGCTTGACCCTCAGCACGCGTTCCATGAGGAGCTTCTCCATATCCTCATTGAACCCGACCGGGTCGGTGCGCATGTTTGCCAAGGCTTCGTTCCCCTCGGTCATGATTTCATCTAAGGTCGGCGGGCCAGCTTTCTTGGTAGCTTTTTTGATCTTCTCTTTTGCCTCGTCAGCCTTCTTCGAGGTGGTCGGTCGCTTGGTCTTGATCTTCTCGACCGTCTTTTCGATGGCCCGGTTGGGACCGCCTTCGTAGTCCGCCCCGATGTTGTAATCCCACCCGGGGTCTGGCTTGGTCGTATCCGGGTCGGGCAGGGGGTCAGTCACCCCGCCACGCTTCTTGGCTTGGGCTTCGGTTAGGCTGATTACCGTGCAGCGGCAGCGGTACCCGTTGGTGGGGTAATGGGTCGCCCAGAATGGGTCATCCCAGCGACGAATGATGTTGTCCATCGCCGCATGCGCCGGTCGGGTGCGGCTGTCGTTGATGGCGTCATACATCAGGTACGGCCGGGAGCCGCGAGCACGCATCTGCTGCTCCCAGCGACCCCGGCTGTACGCCGCCTGGATGTTCGTCCGGAAGATATTTTCGAGGCGGTGAGTAGGCAGATTAACGTCTATGCCCCCAGCCCGAACGGCGTCTTGGAAGGTCTTGAAGGTTCCGCCCTTTTCCAACACGTCGGCCAGCTTGTCCACAACAAACCGGATTTGCTCGAGGGCTGCCAATCCGGCGATGGAGACGGATTGCGCCCGCTGGAGGCCAATCAACTTGCCGTAGTAATCCTCCGGCAGCACGACCTTGCGCTTGGCGGCGTATGCCATGGCCTCTTGGAAGCCAACACTGTTTACAAAGTCGGTCATTTCATGGCCTTCCAGAACCAGCAAGCCTTACGGTCACGATTCATTGCGCTCGCTGTGGACATAGCCCAGAACGTCGGCGGTATAGATTGCCTGCTCAAGCAACTCCATGAACTGCTCGTCGGAAACGCTATCCCCAAGCAGAGCGAATAACCGCCCCTCCAGGTCTTCAGGGCTGGTCGCTTTCAGGATGGCCGACCGCAGGGCCTCCCGCCCTATCGGGGCGGTGGATTGGGCCAGCGCAAAGGCCCCTACCTGCTCGACAATTTGCTGGGCATGGGTGAAGGGTGCCCCGCCCCCAGTACCCCGTGAAAAAAGGCGGCTCGGACTCTTGGAAGCCTTGGCGGAGGTGCCAGCCTTTGATGCATCCTCGGCAGCCGCGGGTGACCCGGGCTTAGTCGCATCGCCCGGCTCGGGCGTGACCTCAGGAGACTGGTCGGCATCGTTCGCTTCGCCGGCAAGAGTGAAATCCTCTCCGCGCAACTCGTAGTTGTCTTCGAAATAGGTCTTCGAGAAGCGGACCCCGACTTTATGCAGGTCGGTATCACGCTTGGCCCGTTCGGCTTCCAGACCAACCTCGTCAGAAAAAACAACCTCATGTTTCTGCCAGCCATTCAACTGGCAGAGTGCGTCGGCGATGCGTTGGATGGTCGGGCGGACCAAGGCAATATCGCTGTTGCGCTTGTCGATTCGCACGCTTTCGTGCACCTGACCCAGCGCGCGGTTGCCAGAGCCCCCATCAGTCCCGCTGGTCAGGGTCTGGCCGAGCACCACCTTCTGAATACGGCGCAGGATGGCCACCTCGAAGCGGTCAAAGGCTTCTCCGGTATTGCCGGCAGAAGTTCCGACCGTATCGACGGAGTCGTTGTGGTCAATCCCGATGACCGCCTGAGAGTGGGCCAGCAGGAGGGCCTGCACCATGGCGCCGGGGTCGCTCGATTTGCCCACAAGCAGAGGGGCGCCAAACCGTTCCAGGAACTTGGCCCAGAACTTCCAGCCGTTTTGCCGGAAGAACCAAGGCCAGTAAAGCCGGCTCAGCATGGCATCACCATACGGGTTGCGGTAGGTGGCGCGTGCCCGGGTCAGGAAGAACTTGTACTCCTGGTCAACCAGCGTGCCTTCGGGGTTGACGTGGCCACCGGCTGGGAAGAAGCGCAGGGTGCCGTCACTCTTGGGCTCGAACCATTCAAAGGGCTTCTCGCCCAAGAACTTCAAGCCAATGAGGCCATCCGCGCGGCGCTCATAGACCGCCTCCAGCACGGAATAGCCGTACAGCCGCGCTTGGAATGCCCCGGTGACGGCGTCGGCCAAGAAAGGTGCCATCATCTCATAGAGAAGGTCTGCCTCCTTGCCCTCATTCGGTTCAAAGCGGATTGGAACTCCCAGCAGGGCATCCTGCCGGGTCTCGCATGCTTGGGCAATCTCGTCATCGAAGGTAAGAACGCGCAGGTGCGACCGGCGGAGCCCGGCCTGCCGCAGCACCTCGTCCAGATCGGGCACCCGGGTAAGCAAGCGCACGAGCTCGTCGGTCGCCTCCTCGTTGAATAATCGCGCCTGAGCGGCGCTACCCTCCCGAGAGGCATCCTCGGTGCGTGCCTCACGTTGTTTGGCAAAAAGGTTTCGCGCGCTGGTCAGCAGATTCATCATCATTCCTTAGTAGGTGCGTGCCCCGCCTGTCGAGGGCGCTGCCGAGGTCCGGGTATTCAGCAGGGAGAAGGCTCCAGATGCGCCGTCAACTTGGTCGTCGTGGGTCTTAGGCGATGGGAACGCCTCGAGCTCGGTAAAGAAGTCCTCATTCCAAGGCCCCTCCAACACGTCCACGTTATTCGCCTGCCACTGGGCCGCCAAGGGTTCCGCCTTGGTGACCTTGTTGCCGGCCCCGGACTCGTTGACAATCACCACAGTATAGCCTGCCAGCATGGCGGCGTAAGAGGTGGCCTGTTCTTTACCGGCTTGGCCGGGGTCTTGGGAAATGCCAACCCTGACCGCTTTCCCATCGTTTTCGGCGGTACGTTTGACCAATTCTCGCACCTTGTTGGCACGCACGCGTACCCGGATCACGTCCAGGATGGCGTACCGCCCCGAGGTAAGTTTGGCCATGAGCACGCCGGCAGTCCAGTCAGGGTCAGGGTTGGTTTCCGCAGGTTCAGTTGCTGCCAAATCCCACTTACGCACCAGCGAAACAATGTTCGTTGGGCGGGTGCGGATGATGGTGGCATCTGACCTTCTAAAGTATAGGCCGGCAGCAGGGCGAATCTTCCAGTTGCCATGGAGGAGGCGCTCGCGCTCGACAAGGCTTAGAGCTTCCAGATTGGCCTTGTAATCGGGGTCAACCTTCAGCAGTGCCTTATTATCCGCCAGCTTGGCAGGTATGAACGTGACCGACTTAGGTCTAACCTGATCCGGATCGGTAGCAGATAGATGCGGTTTGCCGTACTTTTCAATCAGCTCGGCTTTTGAATCGCCCCATATGATCGTATCGCCCAAGCGGATGAACCACCGGAGCTTGCCACCCCGCTCCTCAATGGGGTACCCGGTCTCCTGGTCAATCCACCACGAGATGAATTCCGCCACCCAGCTATCCGCATCCGGGTTGCAGGTTGCCCGCACATAGGGTCTGACCCCGCACATTGAGCGGTTCCGGGACAGCATGTAGAAGAACTGGCTCTTGCTGAAGTGGCACAGCTCGTCGAACATGATCAGCGGGATTTGCGACCCCTGCCACTCGTTTACCGTGCTGTCATGCTCCAGGTGGGCGAACTTGACCTTGCCACCGCTGGGCCAGCGCCACTCGAGCAGGTGGCTGACCGGGGTGGAGCCGACCGTTGGGTAGACCTTGGCGCTCTCGTCCCATAAGCCACCCGGATTCCGGATCTGGGTGGTGTTGCGCCGAAAGCAGACCGCGGCGAACTCCTTGTTTGTGGTCACATGGCGCAGGGGCTCCAGCAGGATGGCCCAGGATTTGCCAGAGCCCGCGGAACCGCCGTAGATGACGATATCCGCAGGGCTGGCCAAGAACTCCTCTTGTGGCCCCGGTTGCGGCCTAATTTGCCGTATCTTCATCGGATGCCGCGTCCCGCCCGTTGGACGGCAAGTAGACCTGCACGAGCTCCATTGGTTTGTCGCCGCTTGGGTCGGTCAAAGCGGTTTTGGTCGGGGCGTCCAGACCCATGAGACGGGCACGGCGCTCGCTGATCTTCAGCAGGCGGTCCATTGCAGCCAGCCTGATGTTATGGTCCCGAAGGCGAATCAGCTTGGGCTGCTCGTCGTCATCCAGTACGACCTTGCCATTCTCGTCGGTCACGACATCCCGGACGACCTTTCCGCCGTTGACGAGGAGCAGCTCCGCCTCGAGGATGTTGTAGCACTCCTCCGTCATGCCGTCCAAGCGGGTCAGCTCCAGCTCCCGAACCTCAGCGACGCCCGGCTCCACGATCTGCCGCATGGCATCCCGGTACAGCTTGTAGGCGTAGCCTTGGGTGATGCCCAGCTCCATGGCACAGCGTGGGAACGACCACCCTTTGACGCGGCCAGCCAGCACGGCAGCGCGCATGCGTTGCGTCTCAGTAGCTACGGGGGTGTGTTTGGGCCAAGGCACAGCAGGGGTCCGGTTGGTTAAGGTGGCCCCGATTATGGCACCCACTGAACCAGTCTGCCTACCCCACCGTAGATCCTACTTACCACACATGCGCTTGCGGGTCGCATGGATTTCCTTCGCGGAGTGGCCGAACCACCACCCGGGGCAGACCCGGGAGGCGTCCAGCTGCTGGGCGTTCCGGTCGGCCAGTCGCTGGTTGGCCTCCCGGAGCCGGGCATTTGTGTCGGCCAGTACTCCGCTGACGGTGACTAGAGTGGCCAAGGCAAAGCCGGCGACCATGGTGGCGGCCACCGCCATGCTGATCGCGAAGGTGTAGCCGGGAGCCACTCTCATGCCAGCCTCAGCGTGCTGGAGGTGTTGCCGGTGACCGCACGGCGCCCCACATCGACTGCGCTGCCGTCCTGCACACCTGCCACGAATGCCCCCGAGGACCGGGCCAGCTTCACCTTGGAGACACGCGTCGGATGCTTGCCATACGCCTCCGCGATCGCTTGGGCTTTTGCAACCACCAGAGCCGACCCTGCCGTGCTGGCCTTGGTCTCCTGAGCCTTCTTTTCCGTCAGTTCTTTGAGCGCTTTCAGGATGCCCGTCGCGACACCCTGTCGGTAGGAGTTGAGCACCGGCCGACCGCCTTGGGCGTAGTCCTCGGTCGCCTTGTATGCGGTCACGAGGCGGTTGGTGGTGGCGACGAGGTAGCTGAACGTCCAGCTCGCCAGTTTGACGTCCTCGGAGAACCCATAGAACCGGACCGCCTTCTCGCCACTCGGGATGGTCACGACGCTGGCGCTGCACTCCGTAAACCTGGAGACGGCGACGGCAATCCACCCAGCCCATGCGGGAACCTGCTTTACCTTGGTTCCGTTGGTCTTAGCCGTGGCAACGACATCCTCGGTGCTCAGGTCGTGACCTTGTTTCAGGCCGTTCATGATCAGCTCGGCATGGTCGATCTGGTACTTGCGCATCACCTTTTCTGCCATCCCAGCGGCGGCCGCGGCCTCGTTCGGGTCGGCGCGGTCGTCGCTGGCGATGGCCAGCAACTTTTGGATGCGGCGGAGGATGGATTCTTTGTTCTCGATGGTCATGGTGGGCTCCTAGTAATTCTCACGATCAAATTTGCGGCTGGCATAAAAGCAGGTCGCGGCGGGCAAGCCACTTGCTTAGTGCCTTGCAGTCATCCTGCATCAATTCTGACGGCGGCCACCCGGTGGTGTGCATGGCATGGTTCCTTCAGTTTTGGGAAGCGTGGGTTCCCCCACCTCCTTCAGGTAGTCCCGCAGCTCCTCTAGCGTCTCGGCAACGGGTTTGCGGAGCTCCGGGTCTGGCGAGGCACCTATCTGCCGGCGGCGCTCCTGGTTGCGGCCTTGGGCGGTCGCGCGGGTGACCGCCAGTTTCACCAGCCGCATGATCGCGGCCTGTTCAGCTCGGGTCAGCATTGCGGGAGCTCCGGTCGCGCTGGCATCTGGATTTGCCGGATGGCCAGCCATTCGAGCATGAAGGTGAGCTGATCTTTCCAGTCGGGCTGCATATCCTCCCGGGTGGCCAGCTCGGTGGTGAGCGCCCGGATGGCATCCTTCATGTAATCCGGCTTGTAGTAGGACGAGAAGGTGTACAGGTTCCCGGGCAGCCGAGCAGAGGCCGGCATCGTATGATTCCAAATCATGCGCAGCGTGAAGAACAGGTGCCGCGTTGCCATGGTCGAGGGGGCATGCAGGTTGCCAGCCCGGTCGCGCCAGCGAAAGGTCTCGACCGGAACGGCTTTCGGGGGTGGTGCGGTGAGCCGCATAAAGGTCTCCAGATCAAGTGCTATGATGGTCATACTAAGCCGCCTTGCCGCTGCGGCGGCGGATCTCTTGGGTGCGCAGCAGAGCAAGCGCGCGGTCGTGGTCTCCACCGGCATCGATCAGGGCCTGACGGCAGGCGGCCAGCGGGGCGTCGGTCGCATCGCGCAGGCACTGCACTAGCACCCGCTGCTCCAGGGAGCTGTAGTCCGCTTCGCCTACGGGGCGTTCTGGAACCTTGGTCGCGCGGTCCCCAAGCCGCCAAAATGCCCGGCGCGGGGCCTCCTGGGTGCGGCCTGTGTCGGGGGCCAGCTCGGCACAGCCTAAGACCACGGGTACCCGGCCAGCAGGCACCTCGCTGGGCTCGTGGAACACATAGGCTTGGTGCCGGCCGAGAATGCTGGCCACCTCAGCCACCACGGATGCCAGCAGAGCGTCGTCAGGGGCCTGAAAGAACACTCTGGTCTGGTCAGGCCGGGATGCGGGGATTAAGGTGGGGATTGTGCTGAAGATGATTGGCATGATGGCGTCTCCTTGTTTAGAACATCGCAAAGTATGGGCTGCCGGAGCTGATAGGCTCCACGTGGAAGGAGGATTCGGGGTACTGGTCCGCGTTGTCCTCGATCCAATCGTAGGCATCGTCCTCGCAGTTGGTCTCGTGGACGTTGACCTGCTCGCCGGTCTCTTGGGTCTGCATGATTCGGTAGCGCATTCTGGACTCCGTTAGTTACGTGAGCCCCATTATGCCGGCAACACCTGAGCGTTTGGCAAGGGCGGAACTTGAATCGCCGCTTTCTTTAGCTCCGCGATGGTCTGGTGCTCGAACCAAAGGAGGAAGCTCTCCAGGTCGATATCCACAGGGCAGCGTACCCGCAGGGGGCCTGCCGGCACGTAGCCCCACACCATCGCTCGCCATTTCACATTATTCTGTTTATAGACAAGCACGGGAGTCTGGTCTGTTCGTGCTTGGCGTAATGTCTGACTCCACCAATCACGCACTTTCAAGGTCTCATGGTGCTTGACCTCGAGGGCCAGCCAATCCAGCCCTACAAGGTCGTACCCGCCCTGCCGGGACTGGACAAGGTTGCGGGAAAGTACCGGGCAGGTAGCCGGCGTTCCGCCCACCGTAGCCCATGCCTTTGCCACCACCGGCTGGAGAATTTTGACCATCTCCCGTTCCGCCCGCTTACCTTTCAAACCTGCAAAATTCGCACTGGCCATGTTATTACCTCTTTGATATGTACTACTGACAAAAAATGAATGATTAAGAGTAAAAAATAGCGTTTTCTTAATGTTTTATTGGTCTTTTTTGGTAACTTATTGATT